>Ga0334892_1000263_pt1 | contig 76382 bp, 67 predicted proteins | sample GraSluR3_MG_4_FD_207213 | JGI IMG/M metagenome (GOLD analysis project Ga0334892, IMG submission 207213) | Sludge microbial communities from methane-producing bioreactor in Wageningen University, Netherlands - Granular Sludge_15_04-R3 | ecosystem: Engineered > Bioreactor > Anaerobic >...
TGACTGTAGCGGTGGGGGTACACCCGGTCCCTTCTCGAACCCGGTAGTTAAGCCCGCCCGCGCCGATGGTACTGGGGGGGTAGCCCCCTGGGAGCGTAGGTCGTCGCCAACCCATCCGACCTCATTTTTTTCTACCCCTGCTCGCTTTTCCCACGCGCCTCTCCGGCGCGTTTTTTTATCTCCGGCTGGCCTGATGTATACTGTCTGGCGAGCGCCAACGGAAAGTATCACACGCTGTTCGGGATAAATCGTTGCCTGGATGTGCGGACAAGGAGGGAACCGTGCTGCGTAAGAGCCTTCGTATTGCCCTGATCGCGCTGGGACTTCTGGTCTTTGCGGCTGCCTGCCAGGGGCGCGTGAGCACCGTCGAGCCGACGCCCACGCTCACGCAGGATGCAACCGCCCAGGCGATGCAGCCCACCTCCACAGTCCTTCCCAGCCCGACTGCGCTTCCTGAGACGCCGACGGAACTTCCACCAACCGCAACACCGACTACCGCTGCCCCATCCGAAACGCCCACTGAGCCGCCCACCAGCACACCGACGGAGATTCCACCTAGCGCCACACCGACTGAAATCCCGCCCACCGCCACGCCTTCGCCGGATCTCACAGCGGCGGCGCACGAACAGGCGACCCAGGTGGCCGAATCTGTGGCGCAGACGCTGACGGCGCAGCCGACCAACACGCTCCCGCCAACGCTGACTCCCACGCCAACACAAACCGAGGCGCCCACCGACACGCCCGCGCCGACGCTGACGCCGAGCGCGACGCACACCGCCATACCGACCGAAGCGCCGAGTCTCACGCCGACGATCGACCTGCAGGGCACGCGGGACGCGAATGCGACCGAGCAGGCGGCCTTTGCGGCAGCGGTCGAGGCGACGGTCGAGGCGCTGCCAACCGGCACGCCCTACCCAACGCACACGTTTATTCCCACCGACACGCCCGCCCCGACGCTGACGCCGAGCCTCACGCCGACGATCGACGTGCGCGGCACGCGATCGGCGAATGCGGCTGACCGTGCGACGCTTGCGGCAGCGGTCGAGGCGACGGTCGAGGCGCTGCCGACCGGCACGCCCTACCCGACGTACACGCCGCTGCCCACCGACACGCCCGCGCCGACGCTGACGCCGAGCGCGACGTTCACCGCCATTCCGACCGAAGCGCCGATGCTCACGCCGACGATCGACCTGCAGGGCACGCGGGACGCCAACGCGACTCAGCAGGCGGCTTTTGCGGCGGCGGTCGAGGCGACGGTGGTCGCGCTGCCAACCGGCACGCCCTACCCGACGTACACGCCGCTGCCGACCGACACGCCCGCCCCGACGCTCACCGCCTTGCCGACGCTGACGCCGAGCGCGACGTTCACCGCCATCCCGACCGAAGCGCCGAGCCTGACGCCGACGATCGACCTGCAGGGCACGCGGGACGCGAATGCGACCGGGCAGGCGGCCTTTGCCGCTGCCGTCCAATCGACGGTCGAGGCGCTGCCGACGAGCACGCCCTACCCGACGCACACGTTGATTCCCACCGACACGCCCGCCCCGACGCTCACCGCCTCGCCGACGCTGACGCCGAGCGCGACGTTCACCGCCATCCCAACCGAGGAACCAAGCCTGACGCCGACGATCGACCTGCAAGGGACGCGTTCGGCGAACGCGACCGAACAGGCTGAGTTCGCCGCTGCCGTCCAATCGGCGGTCGAGGGGACGCTGGCGGCGCTGCCCACCGCGACTCCGCGGCCCACCCTGACGCAACCGCCATCGCCGACCGCCCTGCCGTCGCCGACCGTGGTAACGGCCACGCCGGTCGAGATCGCGCTGCGCCGGACGGCGATCGAGGGCCTGGGGCTGGAATTCGACTATCCGGCGCAGTGGCGCCCCCCCAACCAGCTCACGCCGTTCACGGCAGTCGGGATGCCCACCGGCCCGGACCAGGTCCTGATCGTCTTCGTGCGCGGCCTGCCGGATGAACTGGTCGAGGCCGGCATATTCTCCAGCACCGAGCCCGTCGCCATTCTCCAGGACACGCTGTACGGCATCGAGTCGACGATCGCGGAAACCGACCGCTTCGATGAGCCTGCCTGGGAAGCCACCGGCCAGGACGACACCAGCGGCTTCCATTACTACCTGCTCCGGCACGGCGCCGAGTGGGTGTTCGTGGGGAGCCAGGCGCCGCTCGCGGAGGTCGACGCGTTCGAGGCGGCGGTCTTCGAGCCGCTGGTCGCCTCGCTGACCATTGGCGCCCCGCCGCCCACGCCTACCCCGCGCCCCACGCTGGAGCCGTTTGTGCCCACGCCGCTGCCCACCCTCACGCCGATGCGCTTCGAGGTGACGGTCACGCGCCAGCCCACGCGCACGCCGCGCGTCCCTACTGCCACGCCGTCCGCCGTCCCGCCGACCGTGACCTCCTCACCGGCTGGCCCCACGCCGGACCTGTTCGCCACGGCGACCGCCATCGTGCAGGAAGCGACCCGCGTCGCCGCCGAAGCGTCGCCCACCGGCACGGCGATCCCGCCCAGCCCGGTCGTGACGGTGATCCCGGTCACGCCGACCGAGACGCTCCGCCCGATGCAGCTCACCGGGACGTCGGTCATTCAGCAGGCGACGATGGACGCCGCGCAGCCGGAATTCACGCTCACGCCGACGCGGACGATCAGCCCGGCGGAGATCACCGCGACGTCACTCATTGTCGACGTCACGGCGACGGCTGCCGCCCGCGAGCTGGGCACGCCGCTGCCGCCGACCACCAGCCCAGGGCAGTTCACCGCGACGGCGATCATCGCCGGCGCGACCGCCGCGGCTGCATCCAAGGGGACAGCCGAACCGAGCGCCACGCCCGACCTGGACGCGACCGCCACGGCGATCGTGAGCGAGGCGACTGCCACCGCTTCGGCCCTGGCCGGTGAAGAATTCCCCGTGACGATCGAGGTGCCGGAGGGATGGGACGAGCCGGTGCGGCGCGACGCCAACACCGTCTTCCTGACCGATGGCGCGGCGCAGGTCTTCGTCTACGCCGGCCAGCGCGGCGACCTGAAGGGCCTCTGGCAGATTCCCGACGACGTGACCAGCCGCGACGAGGCCGCCGAACTCATCGCGCAGCGGCTGGACGGGCAGGTGGCGCCTTTCGACGACGAGAACGTCAGCTTGGTCCTGACCCCGGGGGACGTGATGCGCGGCGCGGTGTACCTGATCACGCTGCCGGATGGCGACCTGGCGCTGGTGTCGGCGAGCGCCCCGGTGGACGAGTTCGACGCCTACCGCGCGGACGTCTTCGACCCGCTGGCGATCGCGCTGGCCGCGCCGCCCGGCGATGCCGGGGTCGAGGCCACACCCCCGCCGGGCGAGACGGCGACACCCACCGCGCCGATCGAGCTGCAAACCTACGACAGCGAGATTCTCGGCCTGTCAGCCGACGTCCCCGCCGCGTGGACTCCGTATTCCTCGGACGAGATCGCCGATCCCGAGATGGGGTTCATGACCGAGATCTTCTTCCAAAACCCGAGCGACATTCAGGAAGACCTGCCCGAGCCGAGCTATCCCGCCATCGTGCTGATGCGCGCGGCTGCGTCAGCCATCGCGCCCGCCCATACGTTCTCAGACCCATCAGCCGCGATGAGCTATATATTCGGTGTCGATGAAGCCGACGTGCGCGAATTCGAGCAGGGGACCTACCCGACCTACACGCTCCGCCAGGACGGCGACGAAGGTGAGGTCGACGTGGTGTATTACCTGATGTCCGTGTCCGAGGTCGATTGGGTGGCGGCTGTGCTGGTGGCGCCGCCCCCGGCCAGCGCCGCGCTGCTGGACGAGACGATCATGCAGCCGCTGGTGCGCTCGATCCAGGTGGGCGAAAGCCCGTTCGATGCCGCGATGTTCCCGCCGCCGGACGAATCCACACCCGCTGAGACGCCCGTCGCGCTCTCCCTGGAGATTTCACTCAGCCAGTACGTGGATGCCGACCTGGGCCTGGCGTATCTGGCGCCGGACGACTGGACGATGACCACCGATCTGGATTTGACCGCCCGCGCGCCGGGCACGACCAACACCCTGTTCTACGCGAGTCCCGCCGACGCCGAAGACTCGGAGCGGGTGCCCACCGCGCCCGCCGTCGCCATCATTCGCGTCGACCTCACCCAGCCGGAGTTCGCCGGCGTGGAAACGGCTGAGGATCTCATGGACGATCACTTCGGTATGGACCGGGAGTTGAGTGTGCCGTACGTGGAGCTCGAATACCCCGCCGTGCGCGCGCTCGCGCCGGACGTGGACACCGGGTCCGCCGGGGTGATCTATATCGTAGAGCTTTCGGCGACGGATTGGGTGGTGGTACTGCTGGTGGCGCCAACGGCGCGCGAGATCGAGCAGTTGGACGAGCTGATCGCCCAGCCGCTGGTCCGCTCGCTGGACGTGCGCCGCGCCCCGGCGCTCGCCCCCCAGCCGACCTACACGCCGCTCCCGACGTACACGCCCCAGCCGACCTATACTCCCCAGCCCACCCACACGCCGGGAGCGTGACGCGCTCGGCGGCACAGGACGCCCACCGGCCCCACCCCCCTTTGTTGACGGGCGTGGGGCTTTTTGTGTTGGGCCGCTAGATCACGTAGTCGAGTTCGATCTCGATCGTGTTTTCCTCGTCGTGTTCGGTTTCGTTGTCGGTCCCGCCGCCGTTGGCGCGGATCGTGTGCTCGACCTCGTCCAGGCGATCCAGGATGCGATCCAGCCGCTCGGAGAGGATATCCGGCAGGATATTGTGCGCCAGGTCGGGCCGGTGCGAGGACGGTTCCGGCCCGCTGCGGTGGATCGGCTTGCCGGGAATGCCGACGACGACCATGTCGGGTTCTACGTCTTTGACAACCACTGCGTTCGCTCCTATACGTGTATTGCGGCCAATCGTGATCGCGCCCAGCACTTTCGCCCCCGCGCCGATCACGACGCCGTCTTCGATGGTGGGATGGCGCTTGCCCGGCTCCAGGCTGACGCCGCCCAACGTGACGCCGTGATACAGCGTCACGTCCGCGCCGATCTCCGCCGTCTCGCCGATGACCACGCCCATCCCGTGATCGATGAACAGGCGCGGCCCGATCGTGGCGCCGGGGTGAATCTCGATGCCGGTGAGCCAGCGCGCCAACTGCGACAGCCACCGCGCCGGCAGCTTCAGCCGGGCGCGCCACAGGCGGTTGGCGATCCGGTACAGCCATACGGCGTGCAGGCCCGAATAAGACGTGATCACCTCCAACCGGCTGCGGGCGGCAGGGTCACGTTCCAGTATGCAATTGATGTCCTGGCGAATCGTGTCGAACATAGTCGCTCCTCCTCGTGCTTTCGACGGCGAGCCGGGTTCTGGCCCGCCGCCGCCGGTGTGTGCGGATCAGTCCTCCAGGTCGGCAAAGAGCGCCGTCGACAGGTAGCGCTCGCCCCACGATGGGATGATCACGACGATCAGCTTGCCCGCGTTTTCGGGGCGGTGGGCGACCTGGAGCGCGGCCCACGTCGCCGCGCCGGACGAGATGCCGACCAGCAGCCCTTCCTCGGTCGCCATGCGCCGCGCCGTGGCGAGGGCGTCCTCGTCGGTCACGGTGATCACCTCGTCGTAGATGCTCGTGTTCAGCACCTCCGGCACGAAGCCCGCGCCGATGCCCTGGATTTTGTGCGGGCCCTTCTGCCCGCCGGAGAGCACCGGCGAGGCCGCCGGCTCGACCGCCACGACCTGCGCCGAGGGCTTGCGCTCCTTGAGCACCTCGCCCACGCCCGTGATCGTGCCGCCCGTGCCGATGCCCGACACCAGGATATCGACCTTGCCCGCCGTGTCGCGCCAGATCTCTTCGGCGGTGGTGCGGCGGTGCACTTCGGGATTGGCCGGGTTCTGGAACTGCTGCGGGATGAAGACGTTCGGGTTTTCTTCGGCCAGGCGGTTGGCGGCGGCGATCGCGCCGTTCATGCCGTCCGCGCCGGGCGTCAGCACCAGCTCGGCCCCAAAGGCACGCAGGATCTTGCGCCGCTCGACGCTCATCGTGTCGGGCATGGTCAGCACCAGGCGATAGCCCCGCTGGGCGCACACCATCGCCAGCGCGATGCCCGTGTTGCCGCTGGTCGGCTCGACGATGAGCGTGTCCGGGCCGATCTTCCCCGCCTGCTCGGCGGCTTCGATCATCGACAGCCCGATGCGGTCCTTCACGCTCTTGGCGGGGTTGTAGTACTCCAGCTTGGCGACGACCGTCGCCGGGGCGTCGCCCACCACGCGGTTGAGGCGCACCAGCGGCGTGTTGCCGACCAGCTCGGTCACGTTAGCGGCGATGTTGGTTTTCTCTGCGATGGTCATAATGGCTCCCCTTGTGTTAGGTGGTCGGACAAAAAAAGATCGGCCACGCTCGTGCTGCGTGACCGATCCGGTCGATGCTGATCTCAGTTAAGCGGACTCAGCTCCCAGAATCACACCACAAGCGTCGATGGCGCCTGGTCGAACGGCAGATACAGGAGCAAGCCAGTGTGTGGGAAAGCATGATTGCGCTTCGATTTACCTTGATTTTTGTCAGATTAATCCAACGATCTGGTCCTATTATAAGGCAGCCCGACTCGTTTGCCAAGCGTGTTGTGCGAATCTGACGAAGTTCTAGCGCCGCCGCCCGCCGCGATCTTTCACGTGGGGCCGGGACGCCAAACCGAGTACAATAGGTGCCCGATCGGCTGCATGCCGCGAGCCGACCTGTTCAGGGAGACTGACTCATGATCGACACCACCGGACCCACCCTGGAACTGACTGACGAGCACATCATGCTGCGCGACGCCGTCCGCGAATTTGCCCGGCGCGAGATCGTCCCGATCGCCGCCGAGTTCGACGAAACGGGCGAGTTCCCGCTGGACACGATCCGCAAGATGGGCGCAATGGGCCTGATGGGCATCGAGATGCCCGAAGAGTACGGCGGCGCGGGCATGGATACGATCGCGTACGTGCTGGCCGTGACCGAGATCGCGAAGGCGGACGCGTCGCACAGCACGGTGATGAGCGTCAACAACAGCCTGGTGAACTATGCCCTGCTGCGCTTCGGCACCGAGGAGCAGAAGCAGCGCTTCCTGGTCCCCGTTGCCAGCGGCGAGAAGATCGGCGCGTATTCGCTCACCGAGCCGATGAGCGGCAGCGACGCGGCCACCATGCGCAGCCGCGCCGTGCTCAACGACGCCGGGACGCACTACATCATCAACGGGCGCAAAAGCTGGGTGACCAGCGGGCCGGTGGCCGATATCGTGCTGCTGTTCACCATGACCGAGCCGGAGAAGGGTCACCGCGGCATCACGGCGTTTCTGGTCGAGGCGGACCAGCCGGGGTTCATCCGCGGCAAGAAGGAGCCCAAGCTGGGCATCCGCGCCAGCGCCACCAGCGAGCTGGTGTTCGAGGATTACGCCTGCCCGGTCGAGCACATGTTGGGCGAGCCGGGGATGGGCTTCAAGATCGCGATGACCGTGCTCGACGCCGGGCGGATCGGGATCGCGGCGCAGGCGGTCGGCATCGCCGAGGCGGCATACGAGGCGTCGGTGGCGTATGCCCGCGAGCGCGAGGCGTTCGGCCAGCCGATCGGCGCGTTCCAGATGACGCAGGCCAAAATCGCCGACATGAAAACGCGGCTGGAAGCGGCGCGCCTGCTGACGCTCAACGCGGCGCTGGCGAAGATGCGCAGCAAGCAAACCGGCGCGCGCTACACGACCGAGGCCAGCATGGCGAAGCTGTTCGCCAGCGAAACGGCCATGTTCATTGCCCATCAGGCCGTTCAAATTCACGGTGGGATGGGGTATAGTAAGGAAATGCCCGTCGAACGCTATTTCCGCGACGCCAAAATCACCGAAATCTACGAGGGAACCAGCGAAATTCAGCGGCTGGTCATTGCGCGCAACGAATTGGGGCTGCGCTGAGGATAGCGGGCGGTTCAGCCGACCGATTGTTAAGGAGTGAATTGGATGAGTGATGATGTGAACCGGCGCGACGATCAGCCCGACGTCGTGGGAGAGGCGCGCAAGGATGCGTATGTCAACATGATCCGCGACCTGCCGCGCATGAGCACGATGGAAGCGAAGGGCGGCAAGCGCGAATACACCCCGCCGCCGCCCACCGTGACCCGGCTCGGCGCGGGCATTCAGGGGTGCGGCGGCCTGCTGTTGACGCTGCTCAGCGTGCCCATGGTGATGGTGGCGCTGTGGTTCGGATTTTACATGTGGGGACCGGCGCTGCTGCTGGTTGGCGGGGGCGTGGTATTGTTTGCCACGCGCGGCGTGTGGAACGGGCGGCGCACCCCGCTGCTGATCACGCTGGGGACGCTGCTGGTGCTGGCCGTGGTCGGCTACCTGTGGAGCACGTTCGTGCCGGCGGCGGCGGCGCTCTCGCCGCTGGGCACCATTGGCATTCTGTTCGCCCCGGCGATTCTGCTCGTCGCGCTGGCGCTCATCGCGGCGCTGGCGCTGCACGTGATCACGCTGTTCTACTGGAAGCGCCTGAACCCGGTTGTGCCGCGCGGGCTGGTCGTGTGGGGCGTGGGGATCGGCGTGATCGTCCTGCTGGCGGTCGGCTTCCATTTCCTGCAGCAGTCCCAGCGCCAGAGCTGGCTGGACGAGCGCCGCGACGATTGGACCGCCGAGGCCGCGCCCGGCAGCCTGGTCCTGGGCGCGAACGCCAACATCACGCTCGGCTACAGCTTCGCCACCGCCAACGAGGACGACGATCCCCGCTTCGACCTGCGGATGGCCGAGCTTGAGGCGCTGCTCGATGCGAACGTGGTGACCGTCCGGCTGGGGGCCAGCGGCGATATGTGGCTGGAGGAAGAGCAGCCGCGCCTGTTCGATAGCGGCGGTGACGACGACGAAGACGCCGAGCCGACCGAAGACGAGCGGCAGGAAGCCGCCGAGCGCATCGCCCGCCAGCAAGCCTACGAGGCCGATTACATGGCCCGCATTCAGGAAGCCGGCGCCGAGCTGCACCTGTCGGACTCGCAGTATTCGCCCTACCTGCTGGTGTGGGCCAACGACGACGGCGACATCCCGTGGACCGATTTCGCCGCGCTGCACGAGGATCGCGTCCGGCGCTACGCCCAGGTATACCAGCCGGCCCGCTACGAAGTGGTGACCGAGCCGAACGCCTACGGCGAATACAGCGCCATCGACTTGCCGGACGACGAGGCCGAGCGGCTGGAGCTGTGGGTGGCGCACACCGAAACGCTGCGCGACGCCGTCCACGAGGAAAGCCCGGACACCCAGATCGGCGTGACGATCGCCATCCAGAGCGATTTCGACCTCGACTACTACGAGCGCATCCTGGCGCTGGACGGGATCGACTTCGTCAGCTTCCGCGTGTACCAGCCGGGCGCCTTCGAGGTGATCGAGGACATCCTGGCCGAGCGCGGGCACCCGCGCGACAGCGGCAAAGCCCTGTGGCTGGCCGAAACGTGGTACGGCTACTGCCTCGCCCCGCAGCGGAGCATGGCCCTCGACGCCGAATGGCTGGAGGTCGCTGTCGCCTTCGCGCAGAAGGAATCGATCAGCGGCGTGATGCCGAGCGACTACGGCTGTTTCCTGCAGGAGGGCGGCACCCTCTTCAGCGATACGGTCGATATCGGGGGCCGCACCGAGGTCTGGGAAACCTGGCGCGATCTGGTGGAAGCCTGGCGCCCGTCCTGATGGCGCCCGGCAGTGAAGGAGTCATGATGATCAACCGCATCAACCATGTAGCCATCGTGGTCGAAGACCTGGACGCCGCGCTGCGATTCTGGCGCGACGCGCTGGGCCTGCCGCTGAGCAAGACCGAGGAAAACCCCGGTGAACACGTCGATATCGCGTTTCTGCCGCTGGGCGAGAGCGAGATCGAGCTGCTGGAGCCGACCGATCCGGACAGCGGCATCGGCAAGTATCTCGCCAAAAAGGGCCAGGGCATGCATCACCTGTGCGTCGAGGTGGACGACATCGACGCGGTGATCGCCCGGCTGACCGGCCACGGCGTCGAGATGATCAACGAGACGCCGCGCGTGCGCGACGAAGGGACGCGCTACGCGTTCGTGCATCCCAAGAGCGCGGGCGGTGTGCTGGTGGAGCTGTACGAGCTGCCGGAGTGATTGCGCGGCGGTGACAGTGGGCGGCGGCGCCGGTGGGTGCCGCCGTTTTTGTGTGCCGCGTCGGTGCGCGGCGCGGGCTACAGGGGCGGTTTGCGCGCCTCGATGAGGACCCAGTCGCCCTGGGCGCGCCGCCGGTAGGGCTCCAGCCCGGCCTGGCGCAGCGCCGCCTCGACGTCATCCGCCTGGTCCTCGATGATGCCGCTGAAGACAGCCTTGCCCCCTTCGCGCAGCACATCGCCCAGCCCCTGGTCGCACATCTCGACGATGACTTTCGCCAGGATGTTGACCAGCAGCAGGTCGAAATGGCGCGGCGAGGCGCGCAGCGTGTCCAGGCTGCCCTGCTGGATCGTGATCTGATCGGTGACGCCGTTCCGCGCCGCGTTTTCCTGGGCGGACGTCACCGCCAGCGGGTCGGTGTCCAGCGCCAGGACGCGCCGCGCCCCCAGCTTGATCGCCGCGATGCCCAGAATGCCCGATCCGCAGCCCAGGTCGAGCACGTCTACCGCGGGCCACCCGGCGAGCAGTTCCTCGGCGGCGATCAGGCAGAGCTGCGTGGTGGGGTGGGTGCCGGTGCCGAAGGCCATGCCGGGGTCGAGCGCCAGCACGATGTCGTCCAGGCGCATGTCGGGGATCGCGCTCCATTCGGGGCGGATGTACAGGCGGCGTCCCAGGCGGACCGGGTGATAGTGCTTCTTCCACGCCTCGGCCCAATCCTCGTCGCGGACGGTGTTGAAGGTCGGCTCGGGCATGGGGTACAGCCGGCCCAGGTGCCACAGCGCCTCGCGGAGCCGCTGTTTGGCGTCCTCGGCGCGCTCGTCGGCGGGGAAGTATGCCCGCACGATCAGCCGGTCGGCGGGCGGGATCTCGTCCGGCCAGACCTCGATCGGGAAGCCGGGCTGCTCAATGACCACGCCCTGGTGGCCGTAGCGCTGCAACACGTCGGCGACCGCTTCGGCGGCCTCGCCGTCCACTTCGACAAACACCTCGATCCAATCCATGCCTTCGCCCTCGTTGCGATCAAGTAAAAATGAATGGAGTGTTAGAAAACCATATAAAATTCTAGATTTTTATGATAGATATATTGCCTGTCTCAAAAAGTGTGCTATCATAGAACTTGACGGGGCCCTCATTGACGCGTGCTGAACCAGTTATCGTAGCCCCATCGTGACCAGTGGGCCCTGTCCTCCTCCTCAAAGTGATACGCGCAAGAGAAATGGGCACCCTCCAGCAGGGTGCCCATTTCTCGTCTGGCGCTCCCGCGCCGCCTCACGTACCGCTGAAGAAGTCGGCCACCCGGTCCATGAAGCCGCGCCCGGCTTTCTGTGGCGTGACCTCTTTCCCCAACGTCTGGCTCAGTTCTTCGAACAAGTCGCGCTGCTCTTTGGTGAGCTTGGTCGGAATGTCGACCGTGATCACCAGAAGTTGGTCGCCGCGCCCGGACGTCGTGCCGTCGCGCCGCAGCCTGGGCACGCCCTTGCCGCGCAGCCGGATCACCTTGCCCGACTGCGTTCCCGGGGGCACGGTCACTTCCTCTTCGCCATCGACGGTCGGCACGTGGATCGAATCGCCCAGCGCGGCCTGCGCCACGTTGATCGACACTTCCAGGATGATGTCGCTGTCGCGGCGTTTGAAGAATTCGTGCGGCGTGACGTGCAGCACCACGTAGAGATCGCCGGGCGGGCCGTTGCGCTGGCCGGGCTCGCCCTCGCCGCCCAGCCGGATCTGCGTGCCGTCGTCAACGCCGGGCGGGATCGACACGGTCAGCTTGCGGGCCCTTTGCACGATGCCCGATCCGGCGCACTGCTCGCACGGCGAGTCGATGATCTCGCCGCGCCCGCGGCAGCGCGGGCAGTCGCTCACGTTGACCATGCTGCCCAGGAACGTCTGCCGGACCTGCCGCACCTGGCCGGTGCCGTTGCAGTCGGGGCAGGTGCGGGGGCTGGTGCCCGGCTTGGCGCCGCTGCCGTGGCACACGTCGCACGTGTCCCGGCGCTTGACCTCGATATCGACCTCGGCCCCGAACACCGCCTGCTCGAAGTCGATCGTCAGGTCGTAGCGCAGGTCGCGCCCCTGAATCGGCCCGGACCGGCGGCGGCGCGTGCCCATGCCGAACCCGCCGAAGAACTCCTCGAAAATCTCGTCGAATCCCGGAAAGCCCCCGCTGAATCCCCCAAAGCCGCCCGGCATCCCGCCGTTCACGCCGGCGTGGCCGAAGCGATCGTAGGCCGCGCGCTTGTCGTCGTCCGAGAGCACGCGATACGCCTCGTTGACCTCCTTGAAGCGTTCTTCGGCGTCCGGCGCGTCGCTCACATCGGGGTGATACTGGCGCGCCAGCCGGCGAAACGCGCGTTTGATGTCGTCCTTTGAAGCGCTGCGGGACACGCCCAGTACGTCATAGTAATCTCGTGGCATAGTCCGTTCCATGGTGCGTTCCTCGATACGGGAGATTCTAGCGTAGTGCGCCCGGTGTGTACAAGGGAGAATTCGCCAGATGCGAAAACAGCGCTCAGGGCACGTCCTGCTCCCTGGGCGCTGTTGGTGGTGCGCTTCACGCTAGGACTCGGTGAAGTCGCCTTCGATCACGTCTTCGTCGTTCGGCTCGCCATAGCCAGGGCCGGAGCCATCGCCGCCGGGCTGCTGGCCGTCCATGCCGGGCTGCGCCTCGTACATGCTGGAGCCGATCTGCTGGATCGCCATGCCCAGCTCGTCCGACGCGCTCTTGATGGCGTCCGTGTCGCTGCCTTCCAGCGCCTTGCGCACGGCTTCGATCTTGCCCTCGATGTCCTTCTTCGTGTCTTCGGGCACCTGCGCGCCGTAGTCACGCAGGGCTTTTTCCGCCGTGAAGATCATGCTGTCGGCGCGGTTGCGCAGCTCGACCTGCTCGCGGCGGCGGGCGTCTTCCGACGCGTGCTTTTCGGCTTCCTTCACCATCCGCTCGATTTCGTTCTCGTTCAGGCCGCTGCTGGCGGTGATGGTGATCTTCTGCTCGCGCCCGGTCGCTTTGTCCTGCGCGGTCACGTTCAGGATGCCGTTGGCGTCGATGTCGAACGTCACTTCGATCTGCGGCACGCCGCGCGGCGCCGGGGGAATGCCGTCCAGGATGAATTTGCCCAGCGTCTTGTTGTCGGCAGCCATCGGGCGCTCGCCCTGCAGGACGTGAATCTCGACCTGGGTCTGGCCGTCCGACGCAGTGCTGAAGACCTGGCTCTTCTTGGTCGGGATGGTCGTGTTGCGCTCGATGAGCGGGGTCGCCACGCCGCCCAACGTCTCGATCGACAGGGTCAGCGGGGTGACGTCCAGCAGCAGCACTTCCTTGACCTCGCCGCCCAGCACGCCCGCCTGAATGGCCGCGCCAATCGCCACGACCTCATCCGGGTTCACGCTCTTGTTCGGTTCCTTGTTGAAGAACTTCTTGACCGCTTCCTGAATGGCCGGCATACGGGTCATACCGCCGACCAGCAGCACCTCGTTGATGTCGCCAGCCTTGAGGTTGGCGTCTTCCAACGCGCGGCGGCACGGGTCGATCGAGCGCTGGATCAGGTCGCTGACCAGGTCTTCGAGCTTGGCGCGCGACAGCGTCATGTTCAGGTGCTTGGGGCCGCTGGCATCCGCCGTGATGAACGGCAGGTTGATCTCCGCCGACATGGTCGTCGAGAGTTCCTTCTTCGCGTTCTCGGCGGCCTCTTTGAGGCGCTGGAGCGCCTGGCGATCCTGGCGCAGGTCGATCCCCTGGTCTTTCTTGAACTCGTCGGCCAGCCAGTTGATGATCCGCTCGTCGAAGTCGTCGCCGCCCAGGAACGTGTCGCCGTTGGTCGAGCGCACTTCGATCAGGCCCTCGCTCACGTCGAGGATCGAGATGTCGAACGTCCCGCCGCCCAGGTCGTACACGGCCAGCGTTTCGTCCTGCTTCTTGTCCATGCCATACGCCAGCGAGGACGCCGTCGGCTCGTTGATGATGCGCATCACTTCCAGGCCGGCGATGCGGCCCGCGTCTTTGGTCGCCTGGCGCTGGCTGTCGTTGAAGTACGCCGGGACGGTGATCACCGCCTGGGTGACTTCATCGCCCAGGTACGCCTCGGCGTCGGCTTTGATCTTCTGCAGGATCATGGCCGAGATCTCCGGCGGGCTGTACGCCTGGTCGCCCATGTGGACGCGCACATCGCCGTTCGGCGCGGCGCTCACCTTATACGGGGTCGACTTGAGCGCCTTTTGCACCTCGGGATCCTCGAATTTGCGGCCCATGAACCGCTTGACCGAGAAGATCGTGTTCTCCGGGTTCATGACGGCCTGGCGGCGGGCCAACTGGCCGACCAGACGCTCGCCTTGCTTGTTGACGGCGACCACCGACGGAATCAGGCGCCCGCCTTCCGCGGACGCGATCACGGTGGGCTCGCCGCCTTCCATGACGGCAACCACCGAGTTAGTCGTCCCCAGGTCTATACCGATAATCTTACCCATAGTGTCACCTCATGTTGATGTTTGAACGTCAGATAATTCCGTTGGCTCGATGGCCTATTCCGCAACCCGCACCATGGCCGGACGCAGCACCCGGTCACCGTGCTTGTAGCCCCGTTGGAGCACCTGCGTCACGGTGCCGCTCTCGGCGCCGGTATCACCGTCGACTCCCACCGCCTCGTGGAAGTTCGGATCGAATACCTGGCCCAGTGCGTCGATCTCGGTGACGCCTTCGTCCTGCATGAAGCGCTCCAGCTTGCGCTGGATCAGCGCCACGCCCTCGAACCACTCGTTACGCTGTTCGTCGGGGATGGCGTCCATCGCGCGGTGAAAATCGTCCAGGATCGGCAGCAGCTTCATCAGCACGTTGCCGGTCGCCATGCGCTGCTGTTCGACGCGCTCGTGCTCGACGCGTTTCCGATAGTTCTGGAACGAGGCGCGCTCGCGCTTCAGGCTGTCCAGGTATTCTTCGGCGCGCAGCTCGGCCTGTTCAAGTTGTGCGGTCAATGGTACTTCACCTTCCTCAGCCAGCGTGTCCTCAACAGCGGGCGCGCCGGGATCGTCCGCGGCTGCCTGCTCGTCTGGGATCGTCTGGGTCGCTTCGTCCTCGGCTACCGGGTCCGCGGTGGTGTCTTCGGCCATCTGCTCGTCGCGGTCCGGGTCCGGGTGAGTGTTGTCCGTCTTCACAAATCTCGCCTCCGGCATGTGATACTCTCTGCATCAGCAGCGATAACAGTGTATCGAACAAGTAATAGAAATCCATTAACAAAGCACAGGAAAACTATAGAAAGCCGGGGAATTTACGAGATTCAAACTTTGGGGGGCGGGTCTGTCACGGCTGCTGGTTGTAGTCCGGCCCGAAGACCTGCTCCATCAGCGTGCCGAGGCGCTCGCGGTTGGGGCGGATGATGGGGCGGCCATTCCAGTTTTCGGCCACGATGTAATCCCAGCCGATCACGCCGGTGACGATGTTGTTGCGGGGAACGTCTTTGGCATACCACGCCAGCTCGAGGATCTGGTCGATGTCCAGGCCGGTGTCGATGCCGTCGCGCAGCTCAGCCCACAGCGGGTAGGCTTTGGCCGCCAGCTCGGGCAGCATCTGCGCCGACACGACCTTGTCGCGCACGGCGTACAGGAGCTGCTGCTGGCGGTGGGCGCGGTCGATGTCGTCGGTCTGGTGGCGGCTGCGGGCGAACTTGAGCGCGGTTATCCCGTCCAGGTGCTGCCAGCCGGCCTCCAGGTAGAACGGGTCGTAGCCGTAGTTCATGTCCGGATATTCGGGATCGTCGATCGTCTGCTCGACGTTGATCTGCACCCCGCCGATCAGGTCGATCAGGGTGATGAACGTCTCGAAATCGACCACGACGTACTCGTTGACCGGGATGCCCAGGTTGTACTGCACGGTCGTCATCGCCAGCAGCGACCCGCCGCCGGGGCCGTCCAGCTCGCCCAGGCGGTACACCGTGTTGATCGGCTGCACGCCGAAATCGGGGACCTCGACCTGCAGGTCGCGCGGGACGCTCAGCACGCCGATGCGCTGCTTTTGCGGGTCCAGGCTCACGATCATGATCGTGTCGGTCAGGTAGGCGAAGCCCGTCTCGCCGGGGCGCTTGTCCATGCCCATCACCAGCACGGTGAAGCGCTCGCTGCCGCTCCACGGCTGGATCACCATGCTCTGGTCGCCCAGCAGGCCGCCCTCGCCCGTGTAAAACATCGAGGTCGGCTCCACGCCGGGGATGCTGGTCGCGGTGGTGCTGCCCGTGCTGTTGGCGGCGCGGTACAGGAAGAAGATCATCATCGTCATCACCGCGGTCACGCCGACCAGCGCCGAGGCGATGGTCACCCACGCCCAGTCATCCGGCGCGCCGCTCATGCGCTTCAGCTTGCGCCGGCGGACACGGTCGCGGGTGGTCTGGCGCGTCCTGCTCCGGCGCGGGCCTGCCGTCCGGTGAACGTCCTCGGAGTCACCGGCGGGGGCCGCGATGCCGGGCAGGGCGTACCAGTGGCCGGCGTTGGGCGACCTGGCGCGCCGGGTGGGTTCTGCGCCGGGCGCCGGTGGCGTCCCATTCGGCGGCTCGACCGGATCGGGCAAGGCCGGAGCAGCGCCGGGCAAAGCGGCATCGCCACCCAGTTCCCGATCGGGCTGTGCGAGGTCTTGCTCGGTCTGGATGCTGTCTTCGGTGAAGTCGGCCAAACTCGGCTCCGGCAACAGGTATGCGAACGGTATGCCGTTCTTTTATACCATGCTGCCGGGCGTTTTGAAAGCCGGACCCGCCCCAGGGCGCATTTCAAACCGGGGCGAGGGTTGAACCACCAGGCACGCGGGGAGCGCAGAGGGGGATATCAGGAGACTCTCGAAACACGCCTCTCTCTGTGTCCTCTGTGATCTCTGTGGTGAACGTTTTGTCCCCAACCTGAAACGTACCCCTGAGAAGGCACGGCGGCTAGTCGGTGCGCGGCTCCGGGGGCCGGATCTGCGTGGGCGCCGGGGGCAGCGGCTGACCGGTTCGCGGGGCCGGGCGCTTGCGCCGGCTGTCGGACAGGCCGAAGATGATCGCCCCGACGCCGATCAAGAAGATCATCACCACCATCGAGCCCACCGTCGAGAGCAGCAGCCGCACCGACGTATCGAGCGGTTCCTCGTCCGGCTCCGCGGCGGCGATCTGGGCGGCCACTTCGGCGCGCAGCGCGTCCGGCGGGATCGACACCGCGCCGAAGTCGTTGATCGTCAGGCGCTGGCCGCCGTCCAGGGCGAACGTGCCCTCGGTGGAGGTCGTCGCGCGGTAGGTGGGGCTGTCGGTGAAGGTGACGGTATAGATGCCGGGCAGCAGCGACTCGAAGCAGTGCCCCGCCGGGTCGCCGGTGGTGACGTGGGTCGCGATGATCGCGCCGTCCGTCGAGAGGTTCACGTTGACGCCGGCCAGGGTGCCCTCGCCCTCGTCACGCAGCCCGTTGCCGTTGGCATCGGCGAACGTCGCCACGCAGATCGCGCCGGTTTCGGTCTGGGCGCTGCTGGGGCCGGTTCCCATGCCGGGGACGGCCAGCAGGGCCAGCCCCGCCGCAGCCAGGATGAGTCGAGCGAATAGTCGGTTCACGAGCCTACCTGCATTTCTTACTGTCGCAATGAGTGACTATCGTTCAGCGTCCGAAGTATAGCGTGTCTGTGGGGCGTTTGTCTAGATGGCCGGAGGGTGAGCGTACGGCGGGCGTCGGATCGCGGCGCGGCGACCTCGGGCATGGTGTGCCGAAGCCGCCGCGCGCTGGCCCGATGGAGGAATCGGGGACTCAAGCGTGTGTGGTGCGCCTGCTCGACCGGACCGGCGCCCGCTGGCGCAGGTCGAGTACCCGTGCCGGGGCGGGTTGGCGGGCCATCAGCCGGCCTCGGACCTGGTCCCACCTGCCGTGATGCGACCCATACAGCACCGCGCCCAGCCAGACGCAGGCATACAGCCCCATCTGGTCCCGCAGGTGCTCCAGGCGCCGGTCGATGGCGGCCAGCCGCCCGGCCAGCATCGCGTCGAACTGGGGACGCTCGTTCTGTTCCAGGCCGCGCCGCAGGACGCTGCGCTCGGCGTGGAGCGCGATGTACGCGTGGACCAGCTCGCGCTGGCCCTGGCGATCGGCGCGCGCCTCGGCGGCCAGCGCCGCGAGCTGCGGCGGTGTGAGCGTCTCCAGGGTGGGCAGCGCCGGGGCCAGCGTGCCCAGCTCGCGCCCGATGAGCGCTATGTCGGCCAGCAGGGCGCGCTGCATCGACAGCGCGATGAGCGCCGTCCCGCCCAGGCCAATCGCGATTGCCACGCTGATCAGCGGCAGCCCGTCGACCGTCATCACCAGCCGGTTGAACAGCCCGTGCAGCATGACGCTGACCAGCAGCGCCAGCCCGATCCGGCGGGTGTGGGCGTGCTGCGCCATGTACTGGCTTGCCCCGGCTACCGTGCCGACGATCGCGGTCGTGTAGGCGTGCATCAGGCTGACCGACAGCACGCGCGCCAGCGCGATCCCCAGGGCGCCATCCGGCGTGCCGCTGACGTACAGCAGGTTTTCGGCCATCGCGAACCCGGTCCCGACTGCGAAGCCGTACACCGCGCCGTCGATCGCGCTGCGCAGCCGCATCTGCGACGCCAGCCAGATCAGGAACGTCGCCTTGAGAAGCTGCTCAAGCACCGGCGCGTTGAACAGCGAGATCTGCCAGAAGTCCAGCATCCCGGCCCGCATCAGCGCGTTCTGAACGTTCAGCGCCACCGCGAACGTGAACCATCCCCACAGCAGCGCGCCGAACAGCACCGGGACCCGGCTGAGTTGGTAGATGTCGAAGGTCCAGATGATGTACAGAAACGCCAGAGGGATGAAAACCGAGATGATGATCCCCAAAATCATGAAAGAATACCCACCCGCGTGCGAACGTAGCCTCGTGTGTCTTATCACAATCTAGCACGTATTCGCCGCGCGAGTGAGCAGTGTAGCGGCTATTTTATGGGAGTTTTATAGGTTTTTATGAATGGGCGATCAGCTCCGCCCGACGGGCATCATCTCGCGCACGGCGGGCTGGAAGGATGCCTTCGCCCCGACCCTCTCGGCCTCGTCCATCACGCCGGTGATGGCGCGCAGCGCGGCGCGGATTTCGTCGGCCTTGTCCTCGCCCAGGCGATACTCCAGGTACCCGGCGAAATCGCCCGTGCTGAAGGCGTCCAGCAGCGCGCAGGCCGCGGTGCGCATTTCGTGCGCGGGGAAGAACTGGCGCGGGCGCAGGAAGGGCTTGACCGGCAGCCGGGCGTTTTTGACCAGCGGGCTGAACAGGTTCGGCTTGCTGACCAGCTCAGCCAGCGCGTCGAGCGACACGTCCGGCGGCGCGACCTGGCTGGAGTCGATCAGCAGGCGGCCCGAGAATTGCAGCCGGGCCATGCGGTCGTAATGGGCCCGGGTTTCGGGCGGCAGCAGGTCGTAGATGCGCCACATCAGGTCGACCGCCGCCGCCTGGAGCGCATCCTGGCGTCGCGCCCGGTCGGTGGGGGCAGTCACCGGTGGCAGCGGCGGCCCGATCCGCACGGTGACGCGCGGGCGGCGCAGCCGGGCGATCTCGCGCCAGACCTGGTACGTGCCGCCGAAGCCCATCGGGACGATCGGCGCCCCGGTCGCGTGCGAGAGGTACGTCGCGCCCGATTTCACGTCGTCGATCGGCTTTTCCCAGGTGCCGCCTTCGGGGAACAGCGCCAGCCGCCCGCCGCCTTTCAGCACGTCCAGCATCTGCTTGAGGCTGTCGCGGTCCACCGAGCCGCGCCGGGCGAGGATCAGGCCGACGTGCTCGATCACCCAGTTGGCGGGCCACAACAGCTTGAAATCGCCGGGGCCGACCAGCGCCGTCTCGAATGGCAGCATGGTCAGCAGGAACAGCGCGTCGAAGGTGGACGCGTGGTTGCCGGCGTAGATCACCGGGCCGGGAGTCTCCAGGTGCTCGCGCCCGGTGATGGTGGTGCGCGTCAGCAGGCGAATCGTGATCTGGCCGAGCCAGCGCAGGGCCCGGCGGATGAGGCGGGTGCGGCGTGTCATCATGGCGTTCTCTTTCCCTGGTCAATCGCACGATGATATACCGCGCCTCCCTACCTGACAACTGCCCGGCTCCGCGATACAATCAAGCCCGCTAAACCATCGAGCCCACTGAAGCATAGCCGAACGGCGTTGGGAGAGAGAGTCAGTGCAACAAGAAGACATCCGGACGACACAGGAAATTTTTGGGGATTTGTTCGGCGGGCTGGCGAGCCTGGGCGCGCGCGGCGTCGATGGCTTCGTGATCGCCAAGGCGCTCGCCCGCCTGTTGATCCAGCAGGGCATCATCTCGAAGGATACGTTCATCGCCACGATGAAGGACGTCGCCGCCGAGGAGCTCGAAGAATCGGAAGAGATCACGAACTTCCTGAGCGCGACCTTCACCGAAATTCTGGACCAGCTCCAGGAGCGTGCCGAGAAGGCGAAGAGCGAAGGCCCGTCGTCGTAGAGGTGCCGTGTTGTTCCGCCGAATGCCGCCCATCGAAACCAACCTGGAGCGGATCGCGGCGCTGGCCGAACAACAGCGGGATGACCTCGCCGCGTTCCGGTACTACGTCGAAACCATGTGGTTCCGCGAACAGCGCAGCAGCGCCGAACTGGACGCCCTGGTAGACCGCATCGCCGCCGGTGTCATCCCGCACATCGACTGCACGGCGTGCGCCAACTGCTGCCGCGCGCTGCCCGTCGGTCTGGTTCCCGACGACGTGCCGCGCCTGGCGCGTGGGCTGGACCTGCCCCCGGACACGGTCGCCGGGGGGGTGGTGAACCGGGCGGCGGGCGCTCGCAACGGCGAGTGGGGCGTGATGTGCGGCCCGCCGTGCCCGCTGCTGCGCGGCAAGTTGTGCGCCGCGTACGCGCACCGCCCGCAGTCCTGCCGCGACTATCCGGCCCTCACGCCGGATTTTCTGTGGCTGATGGAGCCGATCCTGGCGGGCGCCGGCCAGTGCCCGATCATTTTCAACGTGGTCGAGCGCCTCAAACGCGCGCTCGACTGGTGAGCATCTCCGCCGCCGGCCTCGACTCGTCGGCGGGCCGCCTGAACCCACAGCCCTCACCCATCCGGTGGGGGCTTTTTGCGGCCCTTGCGCGGGGGCTCTTGTGCGCCCTCCGGTGGGCGAAACGGGCCGGTTTGCGCTAAGCTTTGCACAGAACCTGATGCTATTAGCACGCACCGGCGTGATCAAAACGTGAGCCAAAGGAGTCTGTGCACATGGCGAAAGAATACGATGTTCTCGTGCTGGGAGCCGGGCCGGGGGGCTACGTCGCGGCCATCCGCAGCGCCCAGTTGGGCCTCAAGACCGCCATCATCGAGAAGGAATGGTGGGGCGGTGTCTGCCTGAACGTGGGCTGCATCCCGTCCAAGGCGCTGCTGCGCAACGCGGAACTGGCGCACATCGTCCAGCATCGCATGAAGGAATTCGGCTTCAACAACGGCGAGGGCGTCCCGGTCGATTACAGCGTCGCCTTCGACCGCAGCCGCAAGGCATCCGACCGGCTGGTGAAGGGCGTCGGCTTCCTGATGAAGAAGAACAAGATCGACACCTACGAGGGCTGGGGCACCATTCAGGATAAATCGACCGTGACGGTGGACCTGGACGACGGCAAGAGCGAGACTCTGAAGACCAAGAACCTGATCCTCGCCACCGGCACCGACGTCAAGCTGCTGCCCGGCGTCGAGCTGTCGGACAACGTGATCACCTACCTGGAAGCGATCATGTCCGACACGCTGCCCAAGAGCATCGTGATCGTCGGCGCGGGCGCCATCGGCGTGGAGTTCAGCTACATCATGCACAGTTACGGCGTGGACGTGACGCTGGTCGAATACCTGCCGCGCCTGCTGCCGCTGGAAGATGCCGAGGTCAGCGCCGAGCTCGAAAAGCAGTACAAGCGCGCCGGGATCAAGATGATGACCGGCACGCGAATGGACAAGGTCGAGGACACCGGCAAGGGCGTCAAGGTCACCGTCACCAAGGGCGAGAAGACCCAAGTGCTCGAAGCCGAGAAGGCGCTGATGGCGACCGGCTTCGCGCCGCGCCTGGAAGGCTATGGTCTGGAGAACATCGACGGGCTGAAGACCACCGAGCAGGGCGGGATCGAGGTCGACGAGCGCATGGCGACCAGCGTGCCCGGCGTGTGGGCGGTCGGCGACGTGACCGCCAAGCTGATGCTGGCCCACGTCGGCAGCGCGATGGGCGTGGTTTGCGCCGAGAACATCGCCGGCGTCGAGACGACCACGCTCGATTACCGCATGATGCCGCGCGCCGTCTACTGCCAGCCGCAGGTCGCCTCGTTCGGCTACACTGAGGAGCAGGCCAAAGAGGCCGGCTTCGACATCGTCGTCGCCAAGTTCCCCTTCCAGGTCAACGGCAAGGCGCTGGGGCTGGGCGAGGGCGTCGGCTTTGCCAAGCTGATCAGCGACAAGCAATACGGCGAACTGCTCGGCGCGCACATGATCGGCCCGGAGGTCACCGAGCTGCTGCCGGAGCTGACCCTGGCGCAGAAGTGGGAGCTGACCGGGCGCGAGATCGCCTACAACGTGCACGCCCACCCGACGCTGTCCGAGATCCTGCACGAGATCGCGCACGGCGTCGAAGGGCACATGCTCAACCTCTAGCCCCCTTGGGGACCGCGTGCGAAGGCATCCGGCGCGACCGGGTGCCTTTTTTGTTGGGCCGCGGGCCAGCGACGCGCCGCAAACACGGTATAATGCAGGTGCCGCACACCGTCGCGCCTGGGAGAGAGAACAGCCATGCTCAAGATCGCCGTCTTTGGTTTTTACCGGCCCGACCATTTCCACACGGCGGCGGACGATTACGACCCGCCGGTGAGCACCCGGCGCTTCATGCGCACGGTGTGGGAGATGGAGCCGCCCGCCACGCGCATCGGCGCGCCGGAGACGAGCGGGTTCGTCAAGCTGACCGGCCTGACGACCCAGCCGGTCTACGTCCAGGCGCTCAGCGACCGGCTGGCGCCCGGCGCCGGGCTGTGCAACTGCAGCGGCTACGTCGCCATCATCGACGCGGTGAAAATTCTCGCCCCCAAGACGATCCAGAACACGCTGCGCCGCCTGTACGAGCTGCACCCGGAGGCGTACCTGATCGTCGCCGCCGGGCGCCAGAACGAGCCGGACGCCCTCTCGTCCGACGAGATCCGCGAGGTCCTGGGGCTGAGCAGCGCCCTGCCGATTTACCCCTACGTGCCGACCGAGCCGAAGACCGTCCACCGGCTGATCCGCCGGTTGGTGCGCTACATCGACAACCCGGTGCGCTACCCGCCGCCGATCTTCGCGGGCGACGCGCCGCCGGTGCGCCTGCCGTCGCCAACCGTCCCGGTTGAGAAACCCGCCGCGGAGCCAGCCGATCGGCCCGTGCCGCGCTTTCACGGCCTGGACCACGTCACGATCACTGTCAGCGACCTGGAGCGCGCGCTCGATTTCTACCAGGGGCTGCTGGGGTTTCGCGTGCTGGGCCACCTCGATTTCCCCAACGACGAGCGCGGCTTCACACTCACGCACCTGGACACCGGGCGCGGGGTGCTGGAGTTATTCAGCTTCACCCAGGCGGAAACCGAGCCGCCCGGCTGGAAGGCCGACGACCGGCAGGTGGGGCTGCGCCATTTCGCGCTGCGCGTCACCGGGCTGGACGCCATCGCCGACCAGCTCGCCAGGGCGGGCGTGCCGTTCACCGTCGCGCCGGTGAACTCGACCGGCAGCGCGCGGATCGCGTTCTTCACCGATCCGGACGGGACGCTGATCGAATTGATCGAGGGGGACCTGGGGTTTTCGCGGCGCTAGCCGCCCGCCGCCGTGCCGAGTACCGTCAGCGTGTAGGTGACCGCCGGGCCGCCCAGCTCGTAGAACGGCACCTCGAACGCGACCGCTTCCTGCGGGACGAGCTGCGGCCTGGCGACGAACACCGTCTCGGTTGCCACGACGTGCCCCCGGTCGTCCCAGATCGTCACCACGATCTTCACCGCCGTTGCCGCGCGCGGCCCGGTGTTCGCCAGCTCGCCCTGAATGACCAGCGTGCCGCGATCGTTGTAGACGGCGCGATCGTTCGCCACGGCGAAATTGTCCGGGCCGTAGTACGTTTGCAGCGCGTAATCCGCCTGACGCCCGGCGACGTTCAGCTCGTAGCGCACGGCGGTGGCGGGCTTGCCTCCTTCGAAGCGCAGGTCGAACGGCGCGGCCTCGCCCGGCCCCAGCACGTCCAGCGGCAGGATGTCCGACTGCTCGGCCAGGCGGCGGCCCTGGTTGTCGTACAGCACGCCGGACAGCCGCACCGCTTCGATGGCCTGGGACGTGGTGTTGACGGCCTGCCCGGTCAGGTGAAACGTGCCGCTGCTGTCGGTCCAGGCCAGGTAGCCATCGAAGCCGATCACGCCGGTGTACGACGTGACGCCCGCCGCCTGCTGGACGGTGCCGATCGTCAGGTCCGCGTCGCGGTTGATGCGGAAGGTGTTGATCACTGCGGCCAGTTGCTCGCTCGTCGCGGCGTCGATGCCGGTGACGTCGGCTTCCAGCGCGCTGAAGAAGGCGCCGTTCCCTTGCAGGAAGATGTTCAGGCTGCGCGGCCCCAGCGCGGGGTAGGTCCGCACGCCGGTGATCCGGCGGCTGCCGTCGCGCTGGGCCGCCCGCTCGATCTCGGCCCACTCGTACCCGGCCACGTCATCGGGGGGCTGGTAGGCGTTGGCTGCCTGGGCGAACGCTTCGGCGGTCATCGGCTGGCCGGTGTTGACCACGTACACGCTCAGGCGGGTGACGGCCTGGGAGTCCTCGATGGTGGTGAACTGGACGCGCACCCCGTTCGGGTCCGGCAGGTCCCCGGCGATCCAGTCCGGCGGCAGGCGCAGCGAAAACACGCCGGACGGGTGCGTGTAGTCGATGAAGTTGGCGTCGGGCGGGACGGGCGTCGCAACCAGGATCAGCGGGTCGTCGATCTTGGCGCCGCCGGTGCCGCACGCAGCCAGTACCAGGGCCAGCAGGCCGGCCCATACCAGGGACCATCTAGATCTTGAAGTAGACATAGAGCTTGAGCTTGCCCAGGGCGATCTCGTCGCCATCGCGCAGGCGTTTCTCGACCGAAGACGGCAGCAGCTCGCCGTTGAGCCGCGTGCCGTTGGTGCTGTTGAGGTCCGTCAGGTACACGGCCTTCTCGTCGCGGAGCAGCCGCGCGTGGCGCCGGGATACGCCCATGTCGTCCGCGCCATAGGGCGTCAGGTTGAGGTAGGTGACGTTCTCGGCCTGCTCGGAGACGCGCCCCAGGATCAGCTCGCCGCGAAGCTGGAGCATCACCGGCGATTCGACCGAATCGACGTGCAGGATCAGCACGTTTTCGTCGTTCAGCTCCGATGTCGCGTGGTTGACGGCGCCTTCGCCGAGCCGGCGCGTGATCAGCGGGGTTGGCACCAGCGCAATGCCGCACTTCTCGCAGAAGATGATGCCGTCTATGTTCTGCGCGCCGCAGTGAGAGCAGTGTTGCATGGCGTCCCGTCCTTTCGCCGGCTGCGACTGGGCGAGCAACCGGCTCGTCGATGCGTATCATTATCGCGCAAATCGCGTTCCTGCGCGACTGGTTCCCCGCGTACCACGCGGTGAGTGCGGGACTAAATGGCGATCCATTCCACGATCTGGCGGCTCTCGTAGCGGCACACGCGGGTGAAGCCGGCCTCGCGGGCGAGGTCCAGCGCGGCGGCCAGCCCATACCCGACATGCGCCGGGCGGTGGCTGTCGCTGCCCAGGGTCAGCCGCTCGCCGCCCATGGCGCGGTACCAGCGCAGCGCTTCCAGCGATGGGTGCGTGTCGCCGACCGGGATTCGCAGCCCGACCGTGTTGATCTCGACGCCGATTCCGTTGCTGATGCAGGCGTCCCACACCGGGCGCACGCAGTCTTCCCAGTCCGCGACGTCGAAGCTCCCGTAGACGCCGTAAGCCGTCCGCTTGAACACGTCGGCATGGGCCAGCACGTCAAAGCCGCCGCCGCGCGCCATCTCGGCCAGCTCGTCGAAGTAGGCCGGGATCGCCTTCTCGGGCGGCGTCTGGCGGAAGTAGTCCTCGTCGAAGACGCTGTTCTCGCCGGACCAGTGCAGGCTGCCCAGCACGATGTCGTAGGGCCACGCCTCCAGCACGGGCTGGACGACGTCGCGATAGCGGTGCATCTCGCCCACTTCGACCCCGGCGCGGATCGTCAGCCCTTGCGGGCCAAAGACCTGGCGCACCGCCTCCAACGCGTCGAAGTACCCCGCCGGATCGTAGAACCCGGCGCAGATGTCCTCCGGCTTGGGATCGAGATGCTCGGTGAAGGCGATCTCCGCGATGCCGTGCTGCAGGGCGCTCTGGCACATCTCCGCCATCGAGGCGTGACAGTCGCAGCTCGCCGTGCTGTGCATGTGGTAGTCGTGCGGGACTACCCCGTTGTTGGACCGTGCTGTCATGGCTGAATATCCTTATGGGGTTCAGGCGCGCGTCTGATTATACACGGCTTGCGTCCAAATCTCAGCCCAGCCGCATCCATTCGACGTCGTTCAGCGTGATGTGAATGTCGCGCCCATCGTCGATGAACCGGTCGGCGCTGTCGTCGGGCAGGCTCACCAGGTCGAAGGGCGCCGAGCGTTTGACGCCGTCCAGGGCATCCCGCACGATGTCCGCCAGCGAGTCGAGGCGCGTGTGCCAGCGGGCTACCACGAAATGCGTGCCGCGAAAGCGCTTGACCAGCGAGCGAATCTTGTCCTCGCCGACCTCGCCCGCTTCGCCCCAGAACTGGGGATAGCCGCGCTCGTCGAGCTGCACGACGTCCGGCTTGTAGCGGTCGCCGATGGCGATTTCGACGCCCATCTGCGGGTAGCGTGGTAGGTACAGCGCCCACAACAGGGCTTTCATGATGACGTGTTCGGGGCGTTCGTTCGACTTCTTGACGAAGACGACCTGTTTTCCGTGGGCGCGCAAGGTGAGCTTGCGTCGCAGGTACAGTTCTGACGTCATGATCCCATCCCCAGTGTGTCGTCGATGTTTCGATATAGTATAGCAAAAATGCGATCGGCGGTGGGTCTCTGGTTCCGTAGTGCTATCCTCAAGCGCGGCGGAATGCGCTAAAATCACCGTGTAGAACACGGCTGCAGAAACCCCCACCCCAAACCCCTCCCCCATAAAGAAGGAGGGGCTTAACAAGCGGATTTGCCCCTTCCTCCTGGGTGTATAGACCGGGGATAGGGGGAGTATGTAGCGTGAGTCGTTTGGCAGGCAGACCGATCCCGCTCATAGGATGGCACCGATGTCCCTCATTCACAATCAAACGCTGCGGCTGGACCTGCTCCAGTCGCTGAGCCAGAAACCGCCGCTGTTCGCCCCTGGCGAGCGGCTGTTTTGGGATGATCCGCACATCTCCGGGCAGATGCTCGCCGAGCACCTGAACCCGGACACCGAAGCGGCCAGCCGCCCCCCCGCCGAGATCGACCGGTTGGTGAGCTGGCTGGTGGGCGCGCTGGAGCTGGCGCCCGGCGCGGCGGTGCTCGACCTGGGCTGTGGGCCGGGCCTGTACGCCGCGCGGCTGGCGGAGCGCGGCCTGCGCGTGACCGGCGTCGACTATTCGCGGCGCTCGATCGCCTACGCGCGCGCCTACGCCGCCGAGCACGAGCTGGCGATCACCTACCGCTGCCAGGACTACCTGACGCTGGACGACGCGGCCCAGTACGACGCCGCGCTGTTGATCTACGGCGATCTGTGCGTCCTGGCGCCGGAGAAACGCGACAGCCTGCTGCGCGCCGTGTTGCGGGCGCTCAAGCCGGGCGGGCGGTTCGCGCTGGACGTCACCACGCGCCACCTGCGCGCGCGCGCAGGCTGTCGCCACGGGTGGTACGTCGCCGAGTCGGGGTTCTGGAAGCCCGGCCCGCATCTGGTGCTCCAGCACGGGTTCGACTATCCCGAACACGACATTTACCTCGACCAGTTCGTGGTCATCGAGCAGGACGGGACGGTGAGCGTGTACCGCAACTGGTTCCAGGATTACACGCCGGAGACGATCACCGCCGCGCTGGAACGGCAGGGCTTCGCCGTGCGCGGCTTCTGGAGCGACCTGGCCGGAACGCCGTACGCCCCCGGCGCGGAGTGGATCGGCATCGTGGCCGAGAAAGCCGGGGAGTAACGATGCCCGAACTGCCCGAAGTCGAGACCGTGGTGCGCGGTCTGCGCGGGCCGCTCGCCGGGCGGACCATCCTGGGCGCGGCCACCGACTGGCCGGGCGGGCTGGTGACGCCTGATCGCCTCGTCTTCGCCGCGCGGATCGCCGGGCAGCCGGTGCGGCGCGTGGACCGGCGCGGCAAGTACATCCTGATCGCGCTCGATCCCGACACGCTGATCATCCACCTGAAGATGACCGGGCGGCTGTACGTCGTGCCCGACGATGCCGAGCAGCACGCCGACCGCTGGGTGCATTTCACCTTCCAGCTCGACAACGCCCACCAGCTCCGGTTCTCGGACTCGCGGAAGTTCGGGCGCGTGTATCTCGTGTCCGACCCGGCGCAGGTGACCGGCGCGCTGGGGCCGGAGCCGCTCGACCCGGCCTTCACGCTCGACGTCTTCCGCCAGCGGATGGCCGGGCGAAGCGGGCTGCTCAAGCCGCTGCTGCTCAACCAGGCGTTCGTCGCCGGGATCGGCAACATCTACGCCGACGAGGCGCTCCACGCCAGCCGGCTCCACCCGCTGCGCCGCGCCGCCACGCTCTCCGATGACGACGTCGCCCGGTTGTATGGCGCGATCCGGCAGGTGCTGGCCGACGGCGTCGCGCGCGAGGGGGCCAGCGTCAACTGGTATCGCAAGCCGGACGGGACCAAAGGCTCGGCCCAGGACGGCCTGAGCGCCTACGGGCGAACCGGCGAGCCGTGCCCCCGCTGCGGGCATCCCATCGAAAAGATCGTCGTCGGCCAGCGCGGCACGCACCTGTGCCCGGTTTGCCAGCCGCGCTAAACCCGGCGATACTGAGATCACCGCCCTCGGGCCGCGGCCCGCGAGTATGCGCGAGAAACGACTATGTTCCCAGAACTAACCTACTTCCTGGCCCAGTCCGATTCGTCGAATGTGGGCGACTTCATCGGCCAGATTTCCGGCCTGCTGGTCCTGACGTGCGGCGCGGGGATCGTCTGGATGGGGCTGATGGCGCTGGTCTTCCAGCGCGCCAGCGAACGCCGCCGCCGGGCTGCCGAGGGACTGCCGCCGCTGCCCGGCGTGCACGTGGTGATCTATCGCTGGCTGACCGGCCAGCGAGGCGCGCCCGCTGCCGCCCCTGCCACGGCGTCGCCCGTCCCGCCACCCGCCTCCCGCCAGCGGCCCGCGTCGCGATCGGTGGCGGCGCCCGCGCCGGACCTGTCGCTGCTGACCGGCGATCTGCCCCAGCCGGACGTCACCGCGCTGGCCGCGGACGACGAGCCGGAACCGGCGGCGGAGTGGGACGAGCCCGCGGACGTGGACGAGCTGCCGGTGACTCCCACGCAGCCCGCCGCCGAGGACGAGAGCGCGGCTCCTGCCGAGCCCGCCGAACCTGCCGAGATGTTCCCGGTGACGCCCGCCGTCCCCGCGCCGCCGCCCGAACCGGCCCCCGAAGCGCCCGCGCCGTCGGACGCGGTCGAACTGCTGCGCGTGTGGCGCGACCTGTCGGACGGGTCGCTGGTCGTCGAGATCGGCGGGCGGCGCTTCCAGTCGCTGGCCGAGCTGCGCAGCGCCGACCTGGAGCGCCGCTTCCTGAACGTGGTGCGCGACCTGGATGGGCTCGCCGAGCGCCCGCCCGCGCCGCCTGCGTCCGCTGCGCCGGCCCAGGGAGGCAAAGCGCCCGCGCCGAAGACGGACGACCCGTCCGTGCCCTCGATGACGCCCGGCTCCATGCTGCGCCAGATGACGCGCGCGGCGATGGGCCACGCCCCGGAGCCGGTCCCCGACAAGCCGGAGGTCAGCATCGCCGACCAGATCGAAGACCTGCTGCAAGCGCGAATCGCCGATGACCCGGCCTACGAGCAGCGCTCGATCCACATCAAGCCCGCGATCGATGGCGGCGTGCGGATCGAGGTGGACGGGACGTATTACGACGGAGTGGGCGACGTCGAAGACGACGAGGTGCGCGCCCTGCTGGTGGCAGTGGTCCGCGAATGGGAAGAACGCCAGTAGACTCAACGAGACGACATCGGAGGTGATTTCATGCGCTACAGGACGATTGTGGCCCTGTTGCTGGCGCTCGTGGTGACTGTGTTGTTAGGGGCCGGGCGCGGCGCGGCCCAGGGAACGGACCGGCACCGGATCGCCATCCGGCAGGTGGACGGCATTGCGGAATTTTACAACGTGGCGACCGGCGAGCGGTTCGTGCCGCGCGGCGTGAACTACTTTTATATCGTGCCGGTCGATGGCGGATTCGAGGACCGGGTGTTCGGCGTGGACGAGTACGACGCCGGGCGCGTGCGGGCCGACTTCGCGGCGCTGGCCGGCAACGGCTACAACACGGTCCGCATCTTTCTCGACACGTGTGGCAGCGGACCGGGCTGCATCGGCAGCGCCACCGGCAGCGGGCTCAACGGGGTGTACCTGGACAACATCGCCGAGGTGATGCGCATCGCGCGCGACGAGGGCCTGTTCCTGCTGCTGACGTCCAACGACCTGCCCGACCAGGGCGGCTATTGGGAGCTGTCCAACCGGGGCGCGAACCGGTTTTTCGAGGGCTATCGCAACGCCCATTACCTGACATCGTATGGCGTGCTGGCCGCGACGCGCTATTGGGGCGACCTGCTGGACGGGCTGGCCGCGCGCGGCGCGCCATTCGAGGTGGTGCTGGGCTGGTCGCTGCTCAACGAGCAGTGGTATTTCAACGACCAGCCGCCGCTCTCGCTGACGTCGGGCAGCGTGACGACGGCCAACGAGCGCACCTACCGGCTGGACGATCCCGCCCAGAAGCGGCGGATGCTGGTCGAGGGCATCGTGCACTACATCGACGAGGTGCGCGCCGTGATCAAGCGGGCCGATCCGGATGCGCTGATCACGATGGGATTCTTCCACCCGGACAACCCCAACCCGGCGCGGATCGGTGATTTTCGCTACGTGGACACGGCGCCGCTGTTGAACCTGGCCGCGCTTGACTTCTTCGACTTTCACGCCTATCCGGGCGTGGAGCTGAGCCTGCCGCAGTACGTGGAGAATTTCGGCATGACCGGCTACGAATCCAAGCCGGTGATCATGGGCGAGGTGGGCGCGTTCCTCGCGTCGTATCCCTCGGTCGAGTCGGCGGCGCGGGCCATGCAGACCTGGATCGCGGAGTCGTGCGAGTACGGGTTCGACGGCTGGCTGTATTGGGGATTCTACCGCGCGCCGGAGGCCATCGGCGACGCGAGCTGGGGGCTGGTGGACGAGAACGGCGTGTTGATGAGCGCGCTGGCCCCGGCCAACCAGCCGGACCCGTGCGACCCGGTCCCGCTGGACACGGGGAATGTCGCGTACGGCCAGCCGGTGACCGCGTCGCGCGCGCTGCCGGACGAGCCGCCCGAAAACGCCGTCGATGGCGGCCCGGCGCAGTGGGGCGCGGGGCAGCATCCGCCGCAGTGGATCACGATCACGCTGCCGCCGGACGTGCCGCTGGGCGAAGTGCGGCTCCGCGTGGCGCAGTGGCCCGCCGGCGAGACGCTGCACCGCGTGTGGGCGCTGCGCGGCGACCTCGAGATCCTGATCGCGGAGTTCCGGGAATTCACCTCGGAGGGCGACCTGCTGGAGGCGACTCTGCCGGTCGGGCTGGACGGCATCGGGGCGCTCCGCGTCGAAACGCTGGAGAGTCCTTCGTGGGTGTCGTGGCAGGAGATCGAGGTGCTGAGCGGGCTGGAAGCCGCCGCCGGGGCGTGTGTGATCATCTCGCCGGGCAATACCAACCTGCGGACCGGGCCGGGGACCGACTTCGAGGCGGTGGGGCGATTGACCGCCGGGCGGGGCGCGATCGTGACCGGCCAGCGAACCGGCGCGGATGGGTTCGTGTGGTGGCAGGTGCCGCCGGGCGTCTGGGTGCGGTCCGACGTGGTGCGCCCGACGGGCGGCTGCGAGGGGGTGCCCACGGTGGCCGAGCCCGCGCTGCCGGCGGAATTCGACCGGCTGATGGCCGAGCCGCTGCTCTCGGACGCGGGCAGCACGGCGCATCGCATCTTCGTGCAGGGGCTGGCCCAGGGCAACGATCCCACTGCCTTCACCAAGGTGGGCGACTGCAACACGCATTACTCGTTTTTCCTGACCGGGTTCGACCAGGGGCTGTACGACCTGGGCCCTTATGACCGCCTCCAGCCGACGGTGGAGTTTTTCGCCGGGTGGTTCGGGCACGAAAGCCTCGCCGGGCAGGTGGGCTTCAACGCGCTGACCATGCTCGAGTCGCTGTGGGTCGATCCGTCGCTGTGCGCGCCACAGGCGGGCGAAGGCCCGTTGGCCTGCGAGTATGCGCGCACGCAGGCCAGCGTCGCGGTGATGATGTTCGGTCCCAACGACATGCTCAACCTGGACGACGCGCAGTTTACCCAGGCGGTGCGCGACGTGATCGAGTTGTCCATCGAGCGGGGCGTGATTCCCGTGCTGACGACCTTCACCTGGCACGAGGATCAGATGTGGGAACGGGCGCTGCGCTACAACGTGATCCTGGTCGATCTGGCCGAGGAATACGACATTCCCCTGATCAACTTCTGGCGCGCCGCGCGCGATCTGCCGAATCTGGGATTGGTGACCGACTACACGCACCTGACCGCGGGCCAGTCCGGCGATCACCCGGCCACCATCGCCTTCACCGGCGAGGAAACGCAATCCGGCCACGCGCTGCGCAACCTGCTCACACTGCAAATGCTCGATCTGCTGCGGCGCGAGGTGATCGAGCCGGGCTTAGCCGCGAACCAGCCACAGGGCCAGGACGAGCCCGGCGTACGCGCGTGTCCCGGCTGCGATGATGGCGAGCCGCCTCATTCGTGATCGAGGGGGTCCGCCTGGGCCCACGCCTCGCGGATGGCCCGGTTGGTGGCGACGGCGGTGGTGAACTGCGCCCGCCGGTCGCCGCTCAGCCCGGCGGCCTGGCGCTCCAGCATCAGGTGCGCGGCGCGGAGAATCTCGCGGGCGTCGTCTTCCTCGCGGGCGACGTGCAGCACCTGGTAGACCGACCAGTACACGCGCAGGGGATCGTCCAGCCGCGCCGGGCCGTGTTCGCCCAGGTGTGCCAGCACGCGGTCGATCAGACTGCGCGCATCGGCCAGGTAGCCCTGGGCCAGCGCCACGCGGGCCAGCCCGGCCAGGGCGTCGATCGATTCGGCGAGCGCGCCCAACGCGTCCCAGCCCTCGAATGCTGTGCCGTAAGCGGCCAGCGCCGCGTCCCACTGCTTGCGCGCCTCGGCCAGACGCCCCAGGACGTCCTGCGCGCGCGCCGCGCCGCCGGGGTCGTCCGCGCCCGTGCTGAGCGCCAGCGCTTCCTGCAGCGCGCTCTCCGCCTCGTCGAATGATCCCGCCTCCACGTGCGCCGCGCCCAGGCCCACCAGCGCGGCTATCGCTCCCGCCGCGAAGCCGAGATCGCGGGCCAGCGCCAGGGCCGCCCGGTGATCGTCGAGCGCCGCCGGGACGTCGCCCAGCTTGCGGTAGACGCCGCCGCGCGTGTTGCGGGCGGTCACCTGGGCGGGACCGTGATCCAGCCGTGACCAGACCTCGATCGCGGCGGTCAGCAGCGGCAGCGCGGCGCCGTAGTTCCACGCGCCCGCGGCCTGAATGCCCTGGTTGTTGGCTTTGGCCGCCGTCGAATCGAGGCGGGCGCGCGTCTCCGGATCGGTCAGGTCGGCCAGTTCGAGCGAGATGACCAGCTTGTCCCACCACTGGGCCAGCCGGTCATCGGGTGAGGGGGCGGTGGGGTGGACGGGCATTGGGGTGGCTCTCCTGAGACATGGGATGCTATCCTGCGATTATACCATCCTGCCCCGGCGCGAGGGTGGGCCGGATGCGAACGAGTCGCGCCGCGAGCGCCTGGCGCGGCAGGGCAAGCCCTGCCCAGGGCGACCGCCGGTCGCCCTGACGCGCGTCGCGCGTGCGCCAGGCGCGGAGTCCCGCGCGGCTCAAATCACGGTTTGCTCGGTGTACACGCCGAACACCTCGCGCAGCACGCCGGTGATCTCGCCCAGCGTGGCATACGCGCGCGCCGCGTCGAGGATATAGGGCATCAGGTTGTCCGTCCCGCGCGCGGCGGCCTCCAGCGCCGCCAGCGCTCGCCGGACCGCCTCGCCGTCGCGCGTGGCGCGCAGATTCTGCAGCCGCGTGACCTGCCGCTCGTAGCCTGCCGGGTCCATTGCCAGGATCGGGATGCGCGGCGGTTCGGCGCTCGGGTAGGCGTTCACGCCGACGATGGTGCGTTCCCCGGCCTCGACCTCGCCCTGGAACCGCGCTGATGCGTCGGCGATCTCTTGCTGGAAGTAGCCGTTTTCGATACACGCCAGCACCCCGCCCAGCTCGTCGATCCGGCGGAAGGCCGCGTAGGCTTCGTCCTCGATCGCGTCCGTCATCGCTTCGACCAGGTAGCTGCCGCCCAGCGGATCGACGCTGTTCACCACGCCGGACTCGTGGGCGATGATCTGCTGCGTGCGCAGCGCGATCGTGACCGCCTGCTCCGACGGCAGGGCGAGCGCCTCGTCCATGCTGTTGGTGTGCAGCGACTGCGCGCCGCCCAGCACCGCCGCCAGCGCCTGCAGCGCCACCCGCACGATGTTGTTCTCCGGCTGTTGGGCGGTCAGGCTGACGCCCGCCGTCTGGGTGTGGAAGCGCATCAGCCAGCTTCGCGGGCTGCGGGCGCCGAACGTGTCGCGCATCTCCCGCGCCCAGATGCGCCGCGCCGCCCGCAGCTTGGCGATCTCCTCGAAGAAGTCGTTGTGCACGTTGAAGAAGAAGCTCAGCCGCGGGGCAAACGCGTCGATGTCCAGCCCGCGCCGCAGCGCCCACCGGACGTACTCCATGCCGTTCGCCAGCGTGAAGGCCAGCTCCTGCGCGGCGGTCGATCCCGCCTCGCGGATGTGATAGCCGCTGATGCTGATCGTGTTCCATTCCGGCAGGTGCTCCGAGCCAAACGCGATGGTATCCGTCACCAGCCGCATGGACGGCTCGGGCGGAAACAAGTACTCCTTCTGCGCCTGGTATTCCTTCAGGATGTCGTTCTGCAGCGTGCCCCGCAGCCGGTCCATGGGGAAGCCCTGTTTTTCGGCGGCGGCGATGTAGAACGCCCACAGGATAGCCGCCGGGCCGTTGATGGTCATCGACGTGCTGACCTCGCCCAGCGGGATGCCGTCGAACAGGATTTCCATGTCGCGCAGGCTGCTCACGGCGACCCCGCACTTGCCGAACTCGCCCAGGGCTTCGGGCGCGTCGGTATCGTAGCCCATCAGCGTCGGCAGGTCGAAGGCCACCGACAGGCCCGCGTTGCCCTGCTCCAGCAGGTACCGGTAGCGGGCGTTGGTCTCCTCGGCGGTCCCGAAGCCGGCGAACATGCGCATCGTCCACAGCTTGCCCCGGTAGCCGGTGGCATGCACGCCCCGCGTGTACGGGTATTCGCCCGGCAGCCCCACGTCGCGCAGATAGTCGGACCCGGCGACATCCAGCGGCGTGTACACGCGGCGAACCGGGCGCCCGCTGATCGTCGTGAACGTGGCGGCGCGTTCGGCCCGGCGCTCGACCGCCTGGCGGAGTGTCGTGTCTTCCCACCGGCGGCGGGCGGCGTCCAGTGCGTCAAGCAGTTCAGCATCAAACATAGTCTATCTCCTGCCAGGTTTTATCAGTTTTTTGCGAGAATTTACGAGAATTGCATCGGAAAAATTGGAAACCTCATGTAGACTAAACGCAGGGTCTACGCTCCCAAAAACGCCTGAGAACGCGTCGCATGATTAAGTTTTAATAAATTACATTAGAGAATCACAAATTTCGTGCGACATTGGCGTCCCTCAAGCAGTTTTTCGGATGCCAGTCAGTAGGCTCTCTCCTCAGCTTTCATCATGGGACAACCGCGACGCCGTTGCGGTTGGGGGAAAGGGGGAAACCTCAATCATCGAAATGTGCTATCGCACGTGTATCTCGTATCGCTAATCGTAACTGGTGGTATTTTGCCCGAGTCGTCTTGGCGACAACTCATTGTGGAGGCATCGAAGCACAAATGAAGAAATGGATCGCATTGTCTATGTTGGTGGTGCTCGTCCTCAGCCTGGTGCCCGTTTCGGCTACACCGGCGCTGGCGTGTGGTGAGGAAGAGTGCGGGTGTACCCTGACCCAGGGTTACTGGAAGACGCATTCCAAGTATGGCCCGGCTCCGTATGACGCGGGATGGATTTCTTCCGCCTATGGCGAAGATATGGCCGACTGGGATTATCGTGGCAGCGGCTATACGTTCTACCAGGTTCTGAACTCGCCCCCGAAGGGCGGCAACGCCTGGTTTATCCTGGCGGCGCAGCACATCGCAACCCAGTTGACCTGGGACTCCGGTCGGGTTTCGTTCCTGCCGGGTGGGGTGTATGATGCCTGGTTTGAAGCTGAAACCCTGCTCGCGACCTACTCCCCCGATGCAATTGGCGCGCTCAAGGGCAATGACCCGGTTCGCAAGCGGTTCCTGGAGCTGGCGGGCATCCTGGATAACTTCAACAACGGGAACGTGCCGGGCTATCCGCACTGCTCGTAAGACGCCACAGCGTTGAATATGCGACAGGGTGGGCCGCGTGCCCGCCCTGTTTTATTACCCCGCCCGCGCTCGCCGATTCGGTTTTTCGACAGCCTCACCGTACAATGGATGCAGAATCCTGGCCCCGTTAAGGAGAAGGTTACCATGTACCGTGAGGTTGTTTCGTCCCCCGATGCGCCGGCGGCTGTCGGCGCCTATTCGCAGGCGATCAAGTCCAACGGCTTCGTGTTCGTGTCCGGCCAGTTGGGCCTCGTGCCCGGCACCAAGCAGTTCGCCGGCGGCACCGTCGCCGAGCAGACCGAGCAGGCGCTGAAGAACATCGCCGCCATCCTGCAGGCGGCAGGCACCAGCATGCGCCACGTCGTGAAGGTGACCGTGCTGCTGGCCGACATCAACACCTTCGCCGAGATGAATTCCGTCTACAGCACCTTCTTCCCGGAGGACCCGCCGGCCCGCGCCGCGTTCGGCGCCAGCGGCCTGCCGCTGAACGGCGTGGTGGAGATCGAAGCGATCGCGGCCCTGCCCGGTTAGCGAGAGTCCCGCCATGCAGATCGAATTCCTGGGCTCCGGCGGCGCCATCACCACGCCCCGGCCCGGCTGCGACTGCCGCCTGTGTGTCGAAGCGCGGGCCAAGGGCATCCCCTACAGCCGGGGCGGGCCGAGCGTCTTCGTCCACGGCCCGAACGTGCTGATCGACACGCCGGAGGAGATCAAAGCCGGGCTGCTGCGCTCGCGCGTGACGCAGATCGACGCGGGGCTGTATTCCCACTGGCACCCCGATCACGTTGCCGGGATGCGCGTCTGGGAGACGATGAACGGTGATTGGCTGAACTGGCCCGCCCACCATCATCGCACCGACATCTACCTGCCGCAGCAGGTCGCGCAGGACTTCCGGCACCGGCTCGGCGCGTGGGAGCAGTTCATGTATCTGCAGCGGTTCGGCGTCGTGCGCGTGGTGGAGCTGGCCGACGGCGACACCGTGGACCTGAACGGCGTGCGGATTCGCCCCTTTCGCGTGGCCGAGGACTACGTCTACGCGTTCATCTTCGAGGACGGCGGGACGCGTGTCCTGATCGCGCCCGATGAGCTGTTCGGCTGGGACCCGCCCGCCGATGTGCGCGGCGTGGACCTCGCCGTGATCCCGATGGGCCTGCCGGAGTTCGATCCCTTCACCGGCGAGCGCTTCATCCCCGCCGATCACCCCGTGCTCGAATCCGAGGCGACCTTCCGCCAGACGCTGGACATCGTGCGCAAGCTGGACGCCGGGCGCGTGATCATGACGCACATCGAGGAGCCGAGCCGGCTGGGCTACGACGACCTGATCCGGCTGGAGGTGATGCTCAAGGGGGATGGCTTCAACATCACGTTCGCCTACGATACGCTGCTGGTTGAGGTGTGACGCGCCATGTCTCACGACCTGATCCTGCTGGTGGACGACGAGCCGAACATCATCGAGCTGGCGAGCATGTATCTCCGGCAGGACGGCTTCCGCGTGATCAGCGCCGGGGATGGTCTGGCCGCGCTGGAACGCGTCGCCGAGGATCGCCCCGCGCTGATGGTGCTCGACTTGATGCTGCCCCGCCTGGATGGGTGGGAAGTCTGCAAGCGGATTCGCGCCGAGTCCGACCTGCCGATCCTGATGCTCACCGCGCGTGACGACGACATCGACAAGATCGTCGGGCTGGAGCTGGGCGCCGACGACTACCTGACCAAGCCCTTTAACCCGCGCGAGCTGGTCGCCCGCGTGAAGGCGATCCTGCGCCGCGCCGGTCCGCGCCGCGCCGCCAGCGAGGACGACCGTCCGCTGCGCGTCGGCAACCTGGTGATCGACCCGGCGCGGCGCGTGGTGCTGGTCGGCGACCGCCCGGTCGATCTGCGCGCGAAGGAGTTCGACCTGCTGCTGGCGCTGGCAGACAACAAAAGCATCGTGCTCAGCCGCGAAAAACTGCTCGACATCGTGTGGGGGTTCGACTTCTACGGCCAGACGCGCACCGTCGACGTGCATATCGCCCACCTGCGCACCAAGCTGGCCGGTTCCACCGCCGAGATCGAGACGGTGTGGGGCGTGGGCTACAAGCTCAGTGCCCCCTGATCGTCACGGTATCTGGCGGAAACGTTAACGATCGGGCAGCAAAAAGTTTACACTTTGCCGGTATCCTGGACGGATGAGGAACGTCGCGATGTTCAACACACTGCGCAACCGGCTGCTGGCTTCCTACGGCGCGCTGCTGCTGGTCATGCTGGCCCTGATCGGCAGCACGCTGCTGGTCTTTCTGCGTTCGCGCCCGCTGCCCACCGACGAGATCGTTCGCGACCTGACGGCCACGCTGCTCGACGTGCGCGTGACGGAAGACTGGCAGCTCGACCCCAGCGCCCTGGACCTGGACTGGGGCTCGCTCACCGACTCCACCGCCGACTCCGCCCTGGGCGCGATCCAACTGCGCGTCACCACGTACCTCGCGGACCAATCCGAGGCGCGCGACGTGCGCACGCTGGTGATCGACGGCGAGGGGCGCGTCCAGTTCGATTCCGCCGGGACGTTCGCCGAAAACGACCCGGTCCCCAGGCTCGACCAACAGCCGCTGATTTCGGCGCGGACCGCCCGGCCCATGCTCAGCCAGGTGTTCCAGGGCACGTTCGCCAACCCGGACGGCGCCGAGTGGATCTACGTGGCGCAGACCTTCCAGCCCTTGTTGGGGGTCATGCGGTCGGCCATCCAGATGGGCCACCGATCGGGGATGATGTCCTACTCGTCGCCGGACGAGCAGATGCTGCTGCTGGTCGCCGAGCCGGTTCCGCATCCCTCGCTGCGCGAAGTGTTCCGCCTGTTCGGCGACGACTTCTTCCGCCCACTGGCGCGGGCCGGGGGGCTGGGGCTGCTCATCGCGCTGGGGCTGGCCTTCATGATCGCCCGGTCGGTCGCCCGCCCGCTCCAGCAGATGAGCCGCGCGGCGCAGGGCATCGCCGAGGGCCACTTCGACCAGCGGGTGCGGGTCCGCGGCCCGCAGGAAGTGCGCGCGCTGGCGGCATCGTTCAACGAGATGGCCGCGCGCGTCTCGGTCACGCAGCAGGCCCAGCGCGATTTTCTGGCGAACGTCTCGCACGATCTGCGCACGCCGCTGACCAGCATCCAGGGTTTTTCGCAGGCCATCGCCGAGGGCGTGGCCTCCGATCCCCAGGCCGCCCAGCGCGCCGCCCTGGTGATCCACGACGAGGCGGGCCGCCTGCATCGCATGGTCGAGAGCCTGCTCGACATGGCGCGGATCGAGGCCGGGCAGCCCGACATGCTGCGCCAGACCGTGCAGTTGGGCGACATCCTGCGCGTGGTGGGCGAGAGCCTGTCGGTGAAGGCGCGTGACAAAGGCGTGGAGCTGGCGGTGGACGTGCCGCCCGATCTGCCGCGCATTGCCGGCGATGGCGACCGGCTGGCGCAGGTGTTTACCAACCTGCTCGACAACGCTTTCCGGCACACGCCGTCCGGCGGCTCGGTGACGCTGTCCGCCGCGCCCGACCCTGGCGGCGAGATCGTCGCCACGGTGCGCGACACGGGCGAGGGCATCCCCGCCGGGGACCTGGCGCGCATCTTCGAGCGCTTCTACCAGGTCGACAAGAGCCGCCAGGGCCGCCGCAGCGGCACCGGCCTGGGGCTGGCGATTGCCCGCCAGATCGTCGAGGCGCACGGCGGCACGATCGAGGCGGCGAGCGCGCTCGGCCAGGGCACCACGTTCACCGTGCGGCTGCCCGCCGCGGATCCCCACAGCGCCGGGCGCGTGAAATCCGTCTGAAATAGGACCATCGTGTGTGGCCCTCCCGGTTGATTCGGTGTATGGTACGGGTTGACTCGACCCTGAGACGAAGGCCACGAGGAGACTGACATGCGCCGGACGATCCCCGCGAGGGTGCTGCTGGTCGTGGTGCTGGTTGCCGTTCTGGCGGCGTGCAGCGGCGATGGAAACGAGGCCGATGCCACGCCCGTCCCCCGGATGAACGAATCACTGGACGTGCGCATGGGGCGGTTCGACCAGTCGCTGCGCGAGGAAGCCAAATGGCTGTGGGACAACATGAACCTCGCCCGCACCAATCCCCGGCCAGACGCGGATCGCTGCGCCGAGCGCGACTGGGGTCACCAGCCCGTGGTTATGGACGCCGAGGCGCGCCGTCTGGACCCCACTGCCTCCCGGATGGTCGATCACCTCGATTACGCGGCCACGCTCATCGGCCAGGCGCGCGACGAATGGGCGCGGCACTGCCGGGACGAGCTTTCCGCGATGAACGTGGTGATGTTCCTCGAATCCCGGCTGACCCCGGCCTACCGGAGCCTCAACATCGTGCGCGACGCGCTGGACCGGCGCGCGGCCACCCGCTGACGTCCGGCGGGTGATGCGAATGCGCGGGCGGGCGTGGCCGGTATGGCTGCTGGTTCTGATCCTGCTGGCGGGCTGCCAGGGCGGCCTGCTGGGCAGCAGCCGCGAGCGCCAGTTCCTGAACTACGAAAGCTCCCTGCGCCAGCAAGCGGACTGGCTGTGGAACAACATGAATTACGCCCGCGCGCATACCGCGATCGAGGGCGACATCTGCGCGCCGCGCACGTTCGAGCACCGGCCCGTCACGCTCAGCGAGCGCCAGCGCGAGGCCAGTCCGCGCGACGCCAGCCTGGCCGACCACCTGGCCTACGCAGCCACGCTCATCGGCCAGGCCCACGACGAATGGAACCTCTACTGCCAGAGCGCGCGCGGATCGGGCGGGACGGCGAATTTCCTCGAGTCCCGGCTGCTGCCCGCCTATAACAGCCTGAATCAGGTCCGGCTGGCCTACCTGCCCAAACAGCCAACGCCCAAACCGGGCAGCGGGTGAAAGGCCCGCCGCTAGGTCGCCGGGCGCGGCTTGAGTGACTTCGACCAGAAATCAAGTGAGGGAACCGGAAGCGCGGTTTCCCCATCCCCGAGCCCATCCGTCGTGAAAAGGGATGGGCCGGGGATGGGAGCATGGTGCGTTACCAACCGGCGTCTAGCGAGGGACGTCCCACAGGCGCACGGTGCTGTCGTCGCTGCCGGAGGCGATCAGCGCGCCGTCCGGGCTGAAGGCGACCGCATTCACCCAGTCGCTGTGTCCGGCCAGGACCACGGGCTCGCCGCCGGCCCCATCGGCCACGGTCCACAGGCGCACGGTGCTGTCGTCACTGCCGGAGGCGATCAGCGTGCCATCCGGGCTGAACGCGACGCTGTTGACGTAGTCGGTGTGTCCTTCCAGCTCCGCGATCGACTCGCCGCTGGCAACGTCCCACAGGTACACGATGCCGTTATCGCTGCCGGTGGCGAGGGTGGCGCCGTCCGGGCTGAAGGCGACGGTATTGAGATAGTCGGGGTGTTCGAGCGCGCGCACTTCGGCGCCAGTCGCTGCGTCCCACAGGCGCGCGGTGCCGTCATCGCTGCCGGAGGCGATCAGCGCGCCGTCCGGGCTGAAGGCGACGGCATTGGCGTAATCCATGTGGCCTTCCAGGGTCAGGACGGAATCGCCGGTGGCGGCATCCCACACCTTCACCATGTTGTCGTCACCCGCGGTGGCGATCAGCGCGCCGTCCGGGCTGAACGCGACGCCGCGCACCCGGCCATAGTGACCGACGACTTCCAACTGCTGCTCGCCCGTGGCGGCGTCCCACACGCGCAGCGTGCTGTCGTCGCACGTCGACGCGATCGAGGCGCCATCCGGGCTGAAGGCGACACCCTTCACGTAGTCGGGGTGCTCCAGCGCGAGCAGTTCCGTGCCGCTCTCGACGTCCCACACGCGCACCGTTCCATCGTCGCTGGCCGAGGCGATCAGCGCGCCGTCCGGGCTGAAGGCCACGCCGTCGATCCAGTCGGTGTGTCCGCGAAGCACGGCGTTCCAGCCCGGCGTGTAGTCGAGGGTGTCGGCAATGGCGCGGAGCGTCGGCTCGAACTCGGACATATTGCCCGGTGCCGTGATGCCGATGACGACCATGATGTTCCCACCTTCGAAGTCGATGGTGAACAGCAGGATGTCGCCTTCTGCTTCCAGGGTGGTGGCGATGCGCATGGCATCACGACCGGCGAGCGTGAGTGGCTCCGGCACGAGCGTATCCTCTTCGACCATGCCGTACGTGAGTTCTTCGGCGAGCGTCGTCGTGATACTCTCCAGGCTGGGATCGGGCATGTCGTACACCAGCATCCCGATGCCCGACGGATCCACGATGATCACGCCGATCTCGCCGGGGGGAATCGTGTCGGACTCCATGGCTGCCGCGTCGCTCGTCAGCCGGACCATGCCGACTTCGCCTTCGACCGCCCACCCGGCGGGATACGAGAAGCTCAACCCGCCATCCGGCGAGACGAACGTCTCGTCGAGCGGGCCCTGGGCCAGGGCGGTGAGCGGTGTGGCCGCCAGCAGCAGCGCCACCAGCAGCGCGGCCAGGCGGGTGATTCGGACCTTATACATCATGTTTCTCCTCAAAGGGCAAACGTGCGACCCCACGCGCACGTAATCGCTGCCGGGCTGCGTCGCCCGGCGTGACCATACGACGAGTATCCCCTTTTCTGACGGGCAGCGCCAGCGACGATTACCCTCCGGCGCGCAGCAGGTCGCGCGGGAAGGTCGTCAGACTCTCCGCGCCATCGGCGGTGATCACCACGTTGTCCTCGATGCGCACGCCGACCTCGCCGGGGATGTAGATGCCCGGCTCGATGGTGAAGACCATGCCCGGCTCCAGGGCGCGCGTGTTGCCCTCGACGATGTTCGGGCTCTCGTGGGCTTCCAGGCCCAGCCCGTGCCCGGTGCGGTGCGTGAAATAGGCGCCAAATCCGGCGTCCTCGATCACCTTGCGCGTGATGCGGTCGACCTCCTGCGCCGGCACGCCCGGCCCGGCGGCGGCGCGCCCGGCGGCGTTGGCCGCCTGCACCACGGCGTAGACCTCCGCCAGCCGCGCGGACGGCGCGCCCACGCTGACGGTGCGCGTGATGTCCGACGCGTAACCGTCCACCGTGGTGCCGAAGTCGAACAGCAGCGGCTCGCCCTCGGCGGCGCGGCGGTCGCCCGGCTCGCCATGCGGCAGCGCGCTGCGCGGTCCGGCGAGCACGATCGGCTCGAAGGGATGCTTGCCCCCGCCGCGCTCAAGCTGCGCGACGACCAGCCGCCCGGCGATCTCGCGCTCGGTCATGCCGGGGCGGACGTCCGGCAGGCAGGCGTGCAGCGCGTCTTCGCTGATTTTGATCGCGGCGCGCAGGCTGGCGATGGCGTCCGTGTCTTTGCGCAGGCGCAGTTCCGCCAGCGGGTCGCCGCCGTGTACCAGCCGGACGCCCGGCATCAGTTCCTGGATGATGTCCGCTTCGAGCACGCGCATCCGCAGCTCCTCCACGGCGACGCGCTTGCCGTCCAGCTTGAGGTCGCTGGCGGCGGCGGCGAACGCCCCGGTGTAGCCCTCCGAGTCCGACCACGCGAACAGCTTGAACGGGATGCCGCTCTCGGCCAGCCGGTCCGCTTCCAGGGCGGGGGCCACGGCGACGGGATCGCGCCCCGGCACGAAGAACGTCACCAGCGGGCGCTCCATCAGGTGAAAATCGGTGTGAGTCAGGTAGTGCAGGTTGGGGCCGGGGATCAGCGCGACGGCGTCCAGGTTGGCCCGCGCGATGATGTCGTACAGGGTTTGCAGACGCGATCCGGTCATGGGTGGCACGCTCCAGTCTGGTATTGGCTCATCCGGCTGCCGGGCAGGATGGCGCGGCAGCCATCCGGAACTGTACCACCGGACGGCGATCCGGTCCAGCGCGCGGCGGTGTCGGGCCCATTTCGGGATACCGTATTCGCACAAATGTGCTACAATCGGGACACTGGCTGAATTCCTGGCATTGCGTTAAAAATACCGTAAAAAAGCAGTAAGGCACGATGGCTGAATACGCACCCTCCGACCACATACAGGACATTCTCGACAACCTGCCGACCGATCCGGGCGTCTACCAGTTCAAGGATCCCACCGGCAAGATCATCTACGTGGGCAAGGCGAAGAACCTGCGCAGCCGCGTGCGCAGCTATTTCCAGCCGTCCAACCACGACCCGAAAGTGCTGCGGATCCGCCACGACGCCGCCGATATCCAGTTCATCCTGACCGGCGACGAACTGAAGGCCCTGATCACCGAGGCCGAGCTGATCCGCGTGCACAAGCCGCGCTATAACGTGCTGCTCAAAGACGACAAGCGCTATCCCTACATCCGCGTGACGACCGGCGACGCCTTCCCCACCGTGGAGATGACGCGCCGCGTGGACCGGGGCGACGGGCACCGCTACTTTGGCCCGTTCACGTCGGCGGGCGGCGTGCGCGAGACGCTGGACGTGCTGCGCCGAGCGTTCCCTTACCTGACCTGCGACCGCGAGATCACCGGGCAGGACAAGCGCGCCTGCCTGTATTACGACATTCGCATGTGCGGCGCGCCGTGCATTGGCGCGCAAACGCGGGAAGAGTACTGGGAGAACATCAACGGCCTGATGCGCGTGTTGGGCGGCCACGCCGAGGACGTGCTGCGCGATCTGCGCGCCCAGATGGAAACCGCCTCGGAAGACCTGGACTTCGAGCGGGCGGCCATCCTGCGCGACCGGATTAGGGTGGTGGCCCAGATCTCGGCGCGCCAGCGGCTGGTCGCCGACGTGAAAGCCGACCAGGACGTGATCGCGTTCGCCCAGGAGGGCAGCGACGCCGTCGTGCAGATGTTCCTGATCCGCAACGGGCGCCTGATCGGCAGCGAGTATTTCGCGCTGGAAGGGACCGAGGACGAACAGGCCGAAGACATCATCGAGGGATTCCTCACCCAGTTCTACCAGGAAGCGACCGACATCCCGCGCGAGGTGGTCCTGCCCAACGAGATCGACGAGGCGCTCATCATCGAGCGGTGGCTGCGCGACCGGCGCGGCGGCCAAAAGGTGAAGCTGACCGTCCCCAAGCGCGGCAACAAGCGCGAGCTCGTCCAGCTTGCCACGCAGACCGCCGCGGAGAAGCTGGGCATCCTGCGCTCGCAGTGGGCCAGCGACACCGTCAAGCAGGAAGCGGCCATGCGCGAGATTCAGGAGACGCTGGACCTGCCCAGGCCGCCCAACCGCATCGAGTGTTATGATATCAGCACGACGCAGGGCACGGCCATCGTCGCCAGCCGGGTCGTCTTCGCGCAGGGCGTCCCGCGCAAGAGCGAATACCGCCGCTTCAACATCCAGTCGGTGGCGCACGAAGGCTCCGACGATTACCAGTCCATGCGCGAGGCGCTGACGCGGCGCTTCAAGCGTTACGTGGACGCGGTCGAGAACCCGGCGGCGGTGGCGCCGGGCAAGCAGGACCGCGACGAGACGTGGCGCCTGCTGCCCGACCTGCTGATCGTGGACGGCGGCAAAGGCCAGCTTGGCGTGGCGGTCGAGGTGCTGGAAGCGTTCGACCTGCGCGACCGCGTGCCGGTGTGTGGGCTGGCGAAGCAGTTCGAGGAAATCTTCCTGCCGGACCGCCCCCGGTCGATCCTGCTGCCGCGCCGCAGCGAGGGGCTGTACCTGCTCCAGCGCGTGCGCGACGAGGCGCACCGGTTCGCCATCACCAGCCACCGCAACCGCCGCCACAAGGCCGGGCTTGCCAGCCAGCTCGAAGACGTGCCCGGCGTGGGACCCGCGCGGCGCAAGGCGCTGCTGCGGGCGTTCGACCGCGACATCGAGGCGATCCGGGCCGCCAGCATCGACGAGCTGATCGCCGTGCCGGGCATCACGCGCGATATTGCCGAGAACATCAAGGCGACGTTGGGCGGCGGCTGAGCGCGCAGCCTGGCGTCGCATCACGAGGATCGAGGACAGGATACCCAGAAGCAGGGTCATGAGGTTCATCAAACGCAAGATCAAGAACCGGCGCGGCGAAGCCGAAGAGAGCAGCCTGAACGTCCCGCTGTTGGTCGTCGTGTTGGCGGTGGTGGCGGGCGCCTGCGGGCTGATCTACTTCCTGGTGGGGCCGCTGGTGTTCGGCAGCGATCCCGAATACCGGATCGTGCCTTACGGGCAGGGCGACGAGCCGTCTCTGACGCCGCCGCCCACGCTGACGCCGGACCTCCCCGCGCCGACCGATCCGCCCCCGCTCGCGCCGACACAGCCGCCGGCGGTCCTGGTGGCGATCACGGCGGACACGATCGGGCGGTTGGAGCTTCAGGACCGGCTGATGGGCCACAGCGACGCGGTGAGCAGCCTGGCGTTCAGCCCGGACGGATCGCGGCTGGCCTCCGGCGACCGGGGCGGCAGCATTCGCGTGTGGGACGTGGCGACCGGGGCGGAATTGACCGCGCTGAGCAGCCAGAGCGAATGGGTCGAGAGCGTGGCGATCAGCGCCGATGGGACGGTGCTCGCCGCCGGGGGGCAGGATAACCTCGTGCGGCTGTGGGACCTGACGACCGGGGTCGCGCTGGCGCCGCTGTCCGGGCCGACCGCGCCGGTCAAGAGCCTGGCCTTCAGCCCGCGCGGCAAACTGCTGGCCGCCGGCAGCGACGACGGGCGCGTGTACGTCTGGGACCTGGCAGTGTCGGCGGACGCGGTGCTGGTCGCGCTCGACGGTCACACGTCCTACGTGACGAGCGTGGCGTTCAACCCGGACGGGACGGTCGTGGCGGCGGGCGGCGAGGACGATACCATCCGGCTGTGGAAAGTGCCCACCGGCGCGGACCTGGGCGTGCTGCAAGGGCACGCGGGCAACGTCACCAGCGTGACGTTCAGCCCGGACGGATCGCGGCTGGCCTCCACCGCGACGGGCAGCGACCCGACCGTGCGGGTGTGGGATGTGGCGACGCAGGCGGCGCTCGCCGTGTTGGAAGGCCACACCGAGAGCGTGAGCAGCGCCGCGTTCAGCCCGGACGGCGGCCTGCTGGTGTCGGCGGGCAGCGGGATTCAGGACAACACGGTGCGCGTGTGGAATCCGGCCACCGGCGACTCGCTCCGCGTGTTGTATCCCGATCCCAACGCGCCGGTCAACGACGTGGCCTTCAGCCCGGACGGCACGCGGCTGGCGGTAGGCGGCGCGTCGTATCTGGCGCTGTGGGGCGTGCGCCAGGCGGAGATGGCGGGCGATCCGGCCCCCACCGCGACGCTGCCGCTGCTGGACGGTCCCGACGACGCGCTCGCCGCCACGCTGCCCGCGGCGAATGCTGCCACACCGCCCGCGGCGAATGCCGCCGCCGTCCCCACCAGCACGCCGGACCCGGCGGGGTGCCTGGTCACCGGGCGGTTCGACGAGATCAACCTGCGGGCCGGCCCCGGCACGGGCTACGACGTGGCGGGCAGCCTGGCGCTGGACGAAACGGTCGAGGCGACCGGCTGGGCCCAGGACGCCGAGGGCTTTACCTGGTGGCAGTTGGCCGGTGGAAGCTGGGTGCGCGCCGACGTGGTCACCTGGCCGGACGTGTGCTTCACGCTGCCGCCCGTCCAGCCGTGAGGCGCGCGCTACCCGGCGGTTGCCCTCTGAATTTCCCATGAATTGTTGTCACGAGCCCGTTACACGCGGTATGTTTCCCCTATAATGAAGTTACACGACGCAACCCGGCGCGCGCACCTGCCGGGCGAAGTATTGTTGAAGCAGGAGGTCTCGAACGCTGTGCCGATTGCCGTTGAATCCCTGAAGTCCGAAACCTGTCTGTACTACCGCTTCGCCGGACACGTCACGCCTGAAGATTTCGACACCCTGCACGCCAGCGAGGAAACGATCTGCGCGGGCCTGCCCGGCGACCGCTGCCTGGGCGTGGTGGCCGATTTCGACGCGCTGGAGACGATCGGGGCGCCGCTGTTTCCCCGGCTCCAGCACATGCGGCTGATGACCGATTCCCGCTTCTGTGTCGTGGTGGTGATCGGGGCCAATTCGTACCTTCGCGCGCTGGCGATCAGCCTGGGACTGACCAGCGACACCCGCGAGTTCGTCTTCCGTGACACGCTCGACGAGGCGCTGGCCGTCATCCAGAACCATCCCCGGCTGAACCCGGCCCCGCCGGTCACGGCGTCTCACTAAATCGCACGTAAAGCAGGGTATCACGCAGATCGCCGCTCGTGCTGCGGGCCTGGCGCTGCAGGCGCGCCTCCAGCGCGAATCCGGCGCGCTCGGCCACGGCGGCGCTGCGCGTGTTGAGCGCGTCACACCGGACCTCGACCCGCTGTGCGGCCAGGTGCGTGAAGGCAAACTGCGTGATGCCGCGCACGGCTTCCGTCACGTAGCCCTGGCCGCTCAGGCTGGTGCGCACCCAGTAGCCGATCTCGAAGCAGCGCGCGTCCCAGTCGATGCGGTGCAGCCCGCTCCCCCCGACGAACACCCCGTCCGCTTTGCGCCACAACCCCAGCATCAGGTCCTCGCGCAGCAGCCACTGGGCCGCCTTGCGCCGGGCGAGCGCTTCCGATTCCTCGACGCGGGGGGCCGCCTGGGCCCAGGGCATCCAGGGCCGCAGCTCGGCGAGCGATTCGCGGATCGCCTCATTCATCGGCGGGCCGTCGCCGGCGCGCGGCGGGCGGAGGATCAGCCGCTCCGTTTCGAACTGGTCGGGGAAATCGAGCAGGATCGGGTCAATGGGATCGGTCATGGTAGGGTTCTCCAGCAATAAAAGGCCGCCTGGTGCGCGGGTAGGATACACGAAATTCGCGGCGGGCGCATCAAATGGTTGATGGGGCGGGCGATCCTGATATACAATTAATTCGTTAACTTGAAAAATTAATTGGTATCGAAAGGATTCGCCCCATGCGCGCCGCTATCCCGCGCCCCTCCTCGCCCCGCCGCGCCATCCTCCGCGCCGCGCCGGGCCTGGCCCTCACCGCGTGCGTGGCCTGGCTGGGCCTGTCGTCCAGCGCGTGGATTGGCCGCGACCTGCTCGGCTTCGACAAAAGCCCGATCTCCGGGATCATGATGGCGATCGTGATCGGGCTGGCGATCCGGAATAGCGTGACGCTGCCGGACTGGTTCCAGCCGGGCATCGCGCTCAGCCTGAAAGCGGTGCTGCGCCTGGGGATCATCCTGCTGGGGATCCGCCTGAGTCTGGGGGATGTGCTGCGGCTGGGGGCGTTGGGCGTGCCGTTGATCGTGCTGTGCATCGCCGGGGCCATGCTCGTGACGGGCTGGCTGGGGCGGTGGCTGCGGCTCTCGGACCGGCTGAGCACGCTCATCGCCGTGGGGACGAGCATTTGCGGCGCGACGGCCATCGTCGCCACCGGCCCGGCCATCGAGGCCAGAGAGGAAGAGCTGACCTATGCCGTGGCGAACATCACCGTGTTCGGCATCCTGGCGATGCTGGTCTACCCGCTGGTGAGTCACGGCCTGTTTGCGGACAACCTCACCCACGCCGGGCTGTTCCTGGGCACGTCGATTCACGAAACGGCCCAGGTCGCGGGCGGCGGCCTGATCTACGCCGAGATGTACGACGCGGACAAGGCGCTCGACGTGGCGACCGTGACCAAACTGGTCCGCAACGTGTTGATGGCGCTGGTCATCCCGCTGATGGCGTATGTGTACCAGCGGCGAACGCAGGCCGCGCGCGATGCCGAGTCGCGCCGCAAGCTGCGCTTCCTCAGCCTGTTTCCCACGTTCATCCTGGGTTTCATCCTGCTGGCGGTGGTGCGCAGCGTGGGCGACGCCACGCTCGACGCCGGGGCGGCATTCGGCGCGCTCGACGCCGCGAGCTGGGAGTCGCTGACGGGCGCGGTCCAGACCTGGGCCGAGAACTTCCTGGCGATGGCGATGGCGGGCGTCGGGCTGGGGACCAGCTTCCAGCAGCTTCGCGGCCTGGGCCTCAAGCCGTTCTATGCCGGTCTCGCGGCCTCGCTAGCCGTTGGCGCGCTCAGCGTGGCTGGCATCCTCGCCCTCTCGGCGCTGGGCCTCTCCTGACTCAGCGAACCTGAATCGTCAGCTGCGCCGGCAGGCTCTCCACGTCGCCGCTGCGCGCGACAATCTCCAGCGTGTGCGGGCCGGTGCTGTCGGGATAGTACGTGAACCAGCCCTGGAACGTCGGCACGCTGCCCGCCTCGATGACGTCCAGCACCTGCCCGAAACGCCGCAGCTCGACGCGCGTCACGCCCCCTTGGGCGCTGGCGTTGAACTCGATCTGCACCGCGCCGCCCAGCTCGACGGCGGCGTTGTCGTAGGGCGCGGTGATGAACACGTTGGGCCGCAGCGCGGGATCGGTCGTCGGCGTGGGCACGCCGGTCTGGGTGGGCGGGGCGGTCGGCTCGGCGGGCGTCTCGTCGCCGGAGAGCAGCACCATCCCCAGCACGGCAATCGCGATGATGGCGATCAGGCTGAGCACCACGGCGGCGACCATCCAGATGCCGCCGACGGGGTTCTCGCCCCGTGCCGGTTCGCGGTACGGCTCGACCGACTCCGATACGGGCCCGGTGTAGACGCCGCCCGGCCACTGCGGCGGCGGGGTCGAGCCGGGCTGCGGCCCCTGGATCGGCGGCTGGTAGGGGGGCGGCGGCGCGACGCGCACCGGCGATTGGATGGTCGGCTGGGGCGGATCGTAGGTCGGTTGGGGCGCGGTGGGCGGCAGCGTGGCGTCCAGGTCGGCGCCCTCGTCTTCGCCGGCCATCGCCAGCAGCTCGTCCTCGACCATCTCGTCGTGCAGATCGTCGTCGAGCGTGCGGGGCGGGCGGGCAGGCGGCAGGTCGATGCGGCTCTCTTCGGGCAGGCGCTGCGGCGACTGGAAGACGTGCTCCAGGTCGCGCACGACGTCGGACGCGGACGCGTAGCGGTTGTCACGGTGTTTCGCCAGGGCTTTGCCCAGCACCGGCTCCAGCGACGGCGGCAGGTCGGGCCGGACGGAGCGCGGCGCGGGCGGTTTGGCGTCCAGGTGCTGGTACATCAGGCCGTGCGGCGTTTCGGCGTGAAACGGCACCTGGCCGACCAGCATCTGGTACAGGATGATGCCCAGCGCGTAGACGTCGGTGCGCCCGTCGACCGGCTCCGAGCGCCACTGTTCGGGCGCCATGTAGGTCGGCGTGCCCATCACGGTGCCGGTCATGGTCAGCCCGGCGGCGGGCGTGCCGGTGATCATCTTGGCGATGCCGAAGTCGGTCAGGTAGGCGTTGTCCTGGTCGTCGAGCAGCACGTTGGTCGGCTTCAGGTCGCGGTGGACGATTCCCCGCCGGTGGGCGTGGTCGAGCGCCGCGGCAATCTGCCGCGCCAGCCGGAGCGCCCGCTCCGGCCCCATCGCGCCGCGCTTCAGCTCGCGGGCCAGGTTGCCGCCTTCCATCAGCCGCATGACGAGGTACATCAGCCCGTTCGCGCGCCCGAAGTCGTACACGGTCAGGATGTTCGGGTGCTGCAGCCCGGCGATGATCTGCGCCTCGCGCTCGAACCGCGCGATGAACTCCGGATCGTGGGTGAGATCGGGCGCCAGAATCTTGATCGCGACGTCGCGATCCATGCTGGGCTGGTACGCGCGGTAGACGGTCGCCATGCCGCCTTTGCCGATGATCGTTTTGAGTTGGTACGGGCCCAGAGCCGAGCCGGACAGATCGTTCATAAGGGTATCACTCACCGGTTTCCGGTCGATGGCGGCTATTGTACCGCACATCCCGGCGCAAGGTGCAGAAGCGGCGCAGCGGCGGCCCGGCGCGCGCCACGCGCCGGTTTTTCGGGAAAAATTCACAATTGCGCGCTGCGCCTCGCCGCCGGTTTCAAGTATGCTGGAAACAGGTTCAGCCGCGAAAGGGGGATACGTGCGCCGGATCGGTCTGTTGTTGGGAATACTGTCTTGGTTGGGGATGTCCGGGGGGACATTCGCTCAGGATGGCGCGCCCGCGCCACCGCTGGTGACGGCGCCCGTCCCGGTGACCGTCTCGGACGCGGGGGCGCTTGCCAGGTTTGGGTCGGCCATTGCAATCGACGGCGACACCGCGATCGTCGGGGCGCCGGGCGTTTCCGGCGGGGCGGTGTACGTCCTGGTGTGGGACGGCAGCGCCTGGATCGAACAGGCGAAGATCGTGCCCCCTTCGCCGGCGGATGGCGACGAGTTTGGGCGCGCCGTCGCGATCAGCGGCGATACGATCCTGGTGGGCGCGCCGGGGGTCGATCACGTGGCGGAAAACGACGCCGGGGCGGCCTACGTGTTCGTGCGCGCCGGGGCGGCCTGGAGCCTGCAAGCCACGCTGACCGCCGGCGATCCCAACACGTTCGATGCGTTTGGGCGGGCCGTGGCCCTGGACGGCGATACGGCAGCCGTTGCCGCGCCGGGGCGAGATTGTTCCGTCTACGACAACTGCGGCGCGGTCACGATCTTCGTGCGCGCGGGCGCGGTGTGGACCCAAGCGGCGGTCATTCCTAATCCCGCGCCGGCGACCGGCGACAAATTCGGTTCCTCGCTGGCGCTGGCGGGGGAGCGGCTGGCCGTTGGCGAAGACTGGGCGGGCAGCGCCGTCACCGCGTTCACCGGCGGCGGGGCGGCCTGGAGCCTCGTGTCACCGGTTGTGCCCGGTTACATCGGGGCGCTGAATTTCGGCGCGGCGCTGTCCCTGGATGGCGATACTCTCGTGGCCGGCTCACCGGGCGACTCGCAGTTCGTCGATGAGGAGGAGCACGCCGGCGCCGGCGCGGCGTACGTGTTCGCGTGGGATGGCGCGGCGTGGGCCCAGCAGGCCCGGCTCCAGCCGGAGGTCAGCGCCTGGCAGGACGCACTGGGGCGGCATTTCGGGCGGGCTGTGGCCCTCGATGGCGACAGCCTGTTGGTCGGGACTGCGGCGGGCACGGCTTACCTCTACACGCGCAGCGGGGGCACATGGTCGAGCGGCGCCCGGCTGGCCGGGCCGGGTGAATCGGCGGCGTTTGACGCGGCAGTGGCGCTCGCGGACGGGCGGCTGTTGGTTGGCGCGCCGGACGTGGGAGCCGTGTACGCCTACCGGGTCACGCCGGGCGTCGATCTCGCGCTGGCGGCGGCGCACGTGCCCGCGCTGCCGGTCGAGGGGCAGCGGCTCGACCTGGTCTTCACGGTGACGAATGCCGGGCCGGACCGTGCCGCCGGGATCGGCCTGGACGTGACGCTGCCCGCCGCGCTGTCGTTCGAGTCCGCGTCGGCCAGCCAGGGGGGCGGCTGCACGCTGTCGGGCGGGGGCGTGGCCTGCGACCTCGGCGCGCTGGCCCCCGGCGCCCAGGCCACGGCGATGATCACGGTGGTTTTGGGGCCGGGTACGACCGGGGCGGCCTTCACGGTGGCGGCGAGCGTCACCGCGCAGGAGCCGGACCTCGAACCGGCCAACAACGCCGTCGCGCACGCCGTGACCGCCGCGCCTTACCGCGAACCGCCCGGCTGTTATCCGGCTCAGCAGGGCGTCGTGATCTGCACGGCGTACTAGAGCAGCGGCAGTTGCGGCGAGTCGGGGGACGTCCCCGCCGTGTTGTGCGCGGCGCGGGTTGGCTCCGGCAGGCGGTAGCGCGTGGTGCAGCGCAGGACCAGCTCGCGGGCCGTGTCCAGCGTAGCGCGGTGCCCGACCGAAACGTACACCGGCTTGACGTTCGTCCGCGTGCGCAGCACGACGCCGATCGTCTCGCCCCGGTCGACCAGCGGCAGCCAGCTCCCTTTGCCGGCGGGCGGGACGGTATGGGCGCCGCTCAGCCGTTTTTTGGCGCAGCCCACCGTCGGCACGTCGAGGAACAGCCCGATGTGGCTGGCGATTCCGATCCGGCGCGGGTGGGCGATGCCCTGCCCGTCGAAGATGAACACGTCCGGCACGGTGGACAGGCGGCGCATGGCGTCCAGAATCACGGCGCCCTCGCGGAACGACAGCAGGCCGGGGATGTAGGGGAAGGTGGTCGGGCGCTCGGCGGTCGCGGCTTCGATCACGTCGAGCTGGGGATAGCGCAGGATCACGACTGCCGCCCGGCTGGTGCCGTCTTTGACGCTCACATCCACGCCGCCCACCAGCCGGATCGCGTCCAGGGGCAGCGGCTGGTCGGTGACGACCTGGGCCGCCAGCTCGCTCTGCAGCCGGATCGCGTCGGCGGGGGATAGGTCCCAGGGGTGCAGGTCGTGGATGGTGAGGGGCACGAGGTTTTTTTCCTATGCCAAGAAGACCCGGAATTTACACGCCCAAAAACCAATCATGGTCAATCGTGATCTGCTCTACTTCAACTTTTTTGACTCTTACACCTAACCCAAGGTCGCGTAACAGATCGATCAATTTGTCCCCATCGATGAGATCGATTGCCGGAGCCCCATCCCGAGTTGCTTCCTGTAATGCATCTCTCGTGAAGTTCCCTGTTGTGATCAGCAGTCCTTTGTCGGCCCTTCCTACCATCGCACCGCGAAAATCGCGTACTTGACTGGACGAAACGGTGTCCTTGTATCGTTTGCACTGGAAGATGACGTGAAAGCTCAACAGCCCGCCCAGGCGCATGATACCTTTACCATCTATGCCACCATCCCCACTCCGACCCGTGACTTCAACCTGTATGAAGCCGGACTCGCGCAGGATGCGCTGGGTTAGTCGTTCAAACGCGTCGGCGGGCATCTTTTGAAGAGTAGCCAGTAATTCATTGCGCCAGGTTAGTTCGGTATCATCTTCGAGAGCTTTGCCTTCTCCAGGGACATCACGCTTGAGTCTATCTTGCTCTCGGACAAATCGTTTGACGGTCTGCGGATTAACTTTCTCAAGCTGAGATCCCTTTGAGGTCAATGCCCAGACTCCTCGACTTGAGTTTTCGAGAACTCCGTATTTCTTCAAGTAGGTTCGAGTCCATGCAAGCCTATATTCCACCTCAGTCTGTCCACTTTTTTCCGGGTCGTGGAGTACTTGAAGCTGTTCGTCAGTTAGCCCGGCGATCTCAGCAACTTTAGCATCAATTTCTTCAATTGTTCCGGAGCCCCCCAGGCTTTTTAGGGCTTGAATCAAGGGGTTCATAAGAGCGTCAAAGGTAGGGATATTTTCTCTTTTCATGCGGTTTCCTAAATCAATTTTGGCAGGTACTTTTAACTATATGCAGAGTATAATGCCGACACAAGCGTATTTGAGCATCATCCAGTACGGATGAAAAATGAGTGATGTCGTCTGCGTGACGATACAAACAGAATCACCGTGCTGGAATTCACACCGGATTTCATTATTCAAGGAAGCGGTGCATGGTGGCATTATTCCGGGTGGGCACCCTGAAAGCCATTGCCCTGGATGACGCAATCCATCGCGCGGCGGTCCAGGGGCTGCTCGAGCGCGGCGCGGACTATGCGCGGCTGGTTGACGGCCAGGATCCCGGGCCGGACGCCGCCCGCGAGTTGTTCGCCGACGGGCCGCCGGGCTACCCGCCGGAGGCTAAATTCGTGATCGGCCTGCTCGATCCATCGGGCGCGCTGATCGCGGTGCTGGAAGGGATGCGCGACTACCCGGATCCCGGCACGTGGTGGATCGGGCTGATGCTGCTCGATCCCGCGTGGCGAGGCCGCGGCCTGGGTGCGCGCCTCTATCGCGCGTTCGAGGCATATGCGGGCGAGCAGGGCGCGACGGCGCTGGGCCTGGGCGTGGTCGAGGCCAACGCGGGCGCCCGGCGGTTTTGGGAGCGCGTGGGATTTGCCGCCGTCCGTGTCACCGAACCGAGGCGCTTCGGCGCGCGCGAACACGCCGTCATCGTGATGCGCCGGGCGCTGGACGACCGCCGCCGCGATGGCGCTGGAGCGGGCAATCACCATGCGCAACGGCAAGGAGGCGATCACGTGGAAGCCGGTTACACCATTCGCTTGGCGCGTGAAGGCGACATCGACGCGCTGCCCGGCATCGAGCGCGCCGCCAACCGGTTGTTCGCCGCCTGGGGGTGGGACGAAGACCTGCTCGCCGGCGCGACGCCGCCGGAGGCGCTGCACATGGCGCTGGCTGCGGGGCGGCTGTGGGTGGCGGCGGATGCGGATGATCGCCCGGTGGGGTTCGCGGTGGCGTCGATCGTGGACGGGCGCGCTCACCTGGACGAGATCGACGTGCATCCCGACCACGGGCGGCGTGGCCTGGGCCGGGCGCTGGTCGAGCAGGTGTGCGCGTGGGCCGCTGCCGGGGGCCTGCCCGCGGTCACGCTCACCACCGAGCGTGACATCCCCTGGAACGCGCCGTTCTACCGGCGGCTTGGGTTCGAGGTCCTGCCGCCGTCCGCGTGGACGCCCGGCCTGCGGGCCATCGTCGCGCACGAAACCCTCGCCGGGCTGGACCCGGCGGGGCGGGTCGTGATGATCCGCGCGGTGTGAGCCGCGGGCTGCCGTTCACCACCAGCCATCCCCATCGCCGTCGTCGAGCATGTCGTCCATGATGGCCCACTCGATCCACTCGTCTTCGGGATCGTCCACCACGCCCAGCGGCGTCTCGACGCCGGTGTCGTCCTCATAGACGACGTAATCGCGCCGCCGGGCCGGGCGGCGTTTTTGTTTGGGGCGATCCTGCGCCAACAGCCACCCCACGAGCGCCATCCCGCCGGTGATCACCGCCAGCATTATCAGCATTCCCATGTGCGCCCTCCCGTGCTGTGCGTTGCGATAGCCTGTTTTCAGTATAGGGGATGCCTCGCAGGTGGGGCAAGGCCAACCGCTTGACATCTGCCGGGCAGGGTGTATACTGAATGTGAACGAACGCTCGTTCATTTTTTAATGCGCCGAAATATGAACAATCGTTCATATCACTCGCGGAGGACAAGATGACCGAATCCCCCACCAGGGGCGACCACACCCGCGCCGAGATCCTGAGCGCGGCCCGGCGGCTGTTCATCAGCCAGGGCTTCAACGGCACCAGCATGCGGGCCATCGCGCAGGAGGCCGGTGGCCGCGCCGTGGCCGGGTTGTACAACCACTTCCCGACCAAGGAGGCGATCTTCGAGGCGTTGATCGAGGAGCAGAATCCTTACGGCGAGCTGTTCGAAATCTTCGACGAGGCGTTCAGCCGCGCCGAGACGGCGCCGAACTTCATGCGGGCCGTGCTGGGGACCGTATTTGAGATCATGCCGCGCCACTACGATTTCATCCAACTGGTGCAGATCGACATGCGCGAGTTCGAGGGGCGGAACGTGCAGGGGCTGCTGAATGAAACGCTGTTTCCTGGGCTGTTTGCGGTGCTCAACCGGGTGCAGACTCTGCCCGGCCTCAAGACCATCGACCCGCTCGTGCTCCTGCGCGTTATGGCGAGCCTCGTGCTCGGGTTCCTCGTCACCGAGCAGCTCGCGCCGCGCAGCGTCTTCGGCGCCTATTCCCGCGCGGAGTGGAGCGCGCTGCTGGTCGATGCGCTGCTGGACGGGCTGGCGGCGCCGGGCGGCGATTCCGCTTCAGAAAGGACCGAGTCGTGACCGGCTATGCTGTCGAAGTGCACGAGGTTCACAAGCGGTTCGGGACCGTCCACGCGCTCGACGGGCTGACTCTCAAAGCGCGCCGGGGCGAGATCTATGGCCTGCTGGGGCCGAACGGCGCCGGGAAGAGCACGCTGATCCGGACGATCGTCGGACTGCTGGCGCCCGACTCGGGCAGCGTGACGGTGCTGGGCCACGCGATGCCGGACAAAAACATCCTGGCGCGCGTGGGCTACATGACCCAGGCGTCGGCGCTGTACGACGAGCTGACGGTGTTCCAGAACGTGGCCTTTTTCGCCGGGCTGATGGGCTGCCGCGACCGGGACGCCATCGACGCCGCGATCGCGTTCGTGGATCTGACGCAGCGGCGCGACAGCCGGGTAGCGACGCTGTCCGGCGGGATGCGCCAGCGCGTTTCGCTGGCAAGCGTGATGGCCCACCAGCCGGACGTGATCCTGCTCGACGAGCCGACTGTCGGCGTCGACCCGCAGCTTCGCGTCCAGTTCTGGGCGCACTTTCGCGCCATGACCGAGCGAGGGATCACGCTGATCGTCTCCAGCCACGTGATGGACGAGGCCGAGCGCTGCGACCGGCTGGGGTTTGTGCGGGGCGGGCAGCTCATCGCCGAGGGCACCGCTGCGGCGCTGCGCAAGCAGGCGGGCTGCGACACCGTCGAAGAGGCGTTCCTGGTTTTCGCCGAGCAGAGAGGAGTCAGCAACAATGAGCACTAACCGTACCCTGATCCTGGCCCGGCGCGTGGTCCAGCAGATGATGGCCGACCGCCGGACGCTGGCGCTGATCGTCGTCGTGCCAGTGATTCTGCTCAGCTTCCTGGGGATTCTGATCCGGGCCGAGCCGGGGAAGCTCGTCGTCGGGATCGTCAACGACGACCAGGGCGTGACGCTGGTGGGCCGCGCCGTCAACCTGGGCGACCGGCTGGCCGAGGTGTTGGGCGGCTTCGAGGAATTCGAGGCCGAGGTGATGACGGCCAGCGAGGCCGATCGCCGCCTGCAGGATGGCAGCGCGGACGCGGTGATCATGGTCGGGCCGGACTTCACGACGCAGGTCACGCAGACGCGGCACCTGGCGCTGCGCGTGACCTTCGAAGGCTCCAACCCGATGATCTCGGACCGGCTGCGGACGATCTTCGAGCGCGTGGCGCTCCAGGCGGCCAACAACTTCGTGCTGGTGGCGTCGAGCCCGACGGCCAGCGACCTCCCGGAACTGACGGCGACGATCGACGCGCGCTACATCCACAGCGGGCCGGAATACGACACGCTCGACTACATGGCCCCGGCGCTGATCGGTTTCCTCGTGTTTTTCTTTGTCTTCCTGCTGACGTGCGTCTCGTTCCTGCGCGAGCGCCTGGCCGGGACGCTCGAGCGGCTCCAGGCGACGCCCATCCGCGCGCACGAGATTATCCTGGGCTACATGGGCGGCTTTTTGCTGTTCGGCCTCATCCAGGGCGCGATCACGCTGCTGTTCACGGTGTTCGTGCTGGACATCCACTACGCGGGCAACCTGCTCAACATCTTCGTCGTGGAGGTGCTGCTGGTCGCCGTGTCGGTGAACCTGGGCATCTTCCTGAGCACGTTCGCGCAGAACGAGTTCCAGGTGCTCCAGTTCGTGCCGCTGGTCGTCGTGTCGCAGGGGCTGCTCGGCGGCGTGATCTGGCAGATCGAGGACATGCCGCGCTGGCTCCAGCCGCTGTCGAAGCTGATGCCGCTGACCTACGCCAACCAGGCGCTGCGCGACGTGATGATCAAGGGCGAGTCGCTGCTCGACGTGGCGGGACCGCTGGGGGCGATCTTGCTCTTTGCGGCGTTGGTGATTATGCTCTCCTCGCGCACGGCGGGCCGGGCGACGATCTGACCCGCGCCTCCCCCCTGGCAACCGTCGGTTGCGGCCCCTCGCCCCGGCGAGGGGCTCCGGCTTTCAGCCGGCAGGGGGGAGGCAGTTCGTGCGCCACGTTCGTGCTGTAGAATCGAGGAAAGCCAAGATGAAAAGGATCGGCAAAATGATCGCAGTCCTCGCCCTCGTGCTGATCGCGCTGGCGCTCGTCATAGCGCTCGTGGGCTGGATCGGCCTCAAAGTGACGCCGGACCCGCTGCCCGCCTATCCCGCCGACACCACGCTGGACCAGACTGTCCCGCTGCCGGACGACCTGCCCGCGCCGGTCGCGCGCTTTTACCGGGCCGTCGCCGGGGAGTCGATCCCGGTGATCGAGTCGGCGGTGCTCACCGGCCCGGCCAAGATGCGCTTCGGCGGGATCACGTTCCCGGCGCGCTACCGGTTCATTCACGAGGCCGGGCAGAATTACCGCCACTACATCGAGCTGACCCTCTTCGGCCAGACGCTGATGAAGGTCAACGAGTTTTACCTGGACGGCAACAGCCGGCTGGAACTGCCCTTCGGCACGGTCGAGAACGAGCCGAAAGTCAACCAGGCCGCCAACCTGGGCCTGTGGGGCGAGTCGATGGCCCTGCCGTCGATCTTCCTCACCGATCCGCGCGTCCGCTGGGAAGCGATCGACGACACGACCGCCCGCCTCGTCGTGCCGTTCGAGGACGGCGAAGACTCGTTCACCGTCCACTTCGACCCGGACACCGGCCTGCTGACCACCATGGAAGCCATGCGCTACAAGGACAAGGACGGCGAGAAAATCCGCTGGATCTGCGAGGCGAGCGAATGGGGCAGCTTCCACGGCCTGACGCTCCCTCGCGTGATGTCCGTGACCTGGGAAGACGAGGGCACGCCCTGGGTCGTCTTCACCGTCGAGGACCTCGTCTTCAACGCTGACGTGTCCGAGGCCATTCGCCGCCACGGGCCGTAGATCGCTGGGCAGGTCGCCGCGCTCCTGTGCCCGGTTATCAGGCGATCTAGGGCACCGGTTCCACCCAGTAGGTGTCCCCCTGGCCCTCGCCCGTCCACCCGGTCAGGCTCTGGAATGAGACGCGCCACCACGCGATCCCGGCCTGGTCGCAGCTTGGCCCTTCCAACACGCTGAACACGCTCCCACCCGGAAGCTGGCCGAGCAGTTGGCTGTTGGTCGTGGGCGCGCTGCGCAGGTTGTTGGCCGCGCCGGGGAGCACGCGCCCCTGGTGATTGATCTGCAGGCGCGACGGCAGAAAGCCGGGGCACGTGATCGCCTGGGCCGGGGCGGGCGGGCTGGGGACCGCCGTCGGTGCGGCGACCGACATGGCGTTGAAATCCAACGGCGGCAGGATGAAGGCCGGCGTGTTGATCACCGAGAACGCCCCCGGCGCCACCGGGATTAGCTCGCCGGTGATGGAGGGCAGCGCCGCGACTCCGCAGCGCGATTGGTACGCCTCGGTGCCCTGCCAGTTGACGTTGATCGGCCAGTGCGTGGTCGTGAACGGCGAAAAGACCTCGTAGGCGACCCGGTCGAACGCGACCTGGGTATCGTCCACGTACACGTAAAACTCGCGGATGTCCCAGGCATCGTCACCGGCCAGGATGTTCGCCGGTTTGAGCACGTGCACCTGGACCACGTCGCAAAACGTCACCGGAATCGGGAAGGTGTAGCTGTTGAGCTGGCCGGGCTGGAGATCGCCGGGGCCCTCAGCGACGGTCACCCGCCAGAACGGCTCTGGGGCCTCCGGGCCGAACAGCTCGATGACCAGCGTGTTGTCGGTGCCGTCCGTCCCGGTCAGGAAATCGATGCGGAAGGGAGTGGAATCCGGCTGCGCCTGGGAGACGGGCGGGCCGGCCAGCAGTGACCCGTGAAGCACAAGGACAATCCCCACGAACACGACCAGCATACGCCTGTTCATAGCCCCTCCTGTTAATCTGCCGGGCGATGGCCGCCTTTCTTGAATAGTACGTCCGTTTACGGGGCGATTCAAGCAGGTGGTCCGGCGGGCGTTGCCGTCGTCCGCGCGCTATGCTGCGCCGTGATCGTGCCCCGGCCCGTGGTGCTGCAGCCACGCGTGCGGGATATCGATGTTGAAGTGGACCTTCGCCGGGACGCCGGTTTGCGCGTGGGTGGCGTCGATCACGTCGAACCAGTGCCCCTCGTGCTCGATCAGCGCCTGCCCGCCGGGCCGCAGCCCCATCATGCGCAGCACGGTGTATTCCTCCGGGATGGCGAGGACGATGAACGCCGTATCGAATGCCCGCCCATCCCCGGTGTGGTAAATCGCGCCGAGCAGCCCCTGGGCAAACCCGCGATGGTAGGCCGAGCGGTCGGGCTGGTTCAGCCGCGTGTAGACGTAGTCCGCCGCGATGTGCGCCTCGATGTCCAGGTAGCTCGCCTCCAGCAAGCGGGCGATAGCCGCCAGCGCGGCGTCGAAGTCGGCGGCGGGCAGCGCCTCGCGCAGCGCCTCGACCGCCTCGACGTCGTGACTGTACGGGGCGTACGCCTCCGAGCGTGCGTAGGCCATGCGCAGCGTGTGGAAATCGGCCCCCGCGGGGTTCTGCTGCGCGGCGGCGAGCAGGTCGTGATAGGTCATGAGTGCCTCGTCAAATTGTGCTCATTAAATTACTCGGCGGGCGGGGCGTCCTGGCTCTGCCGGACGGTGGCGATCAGCCCGGCGATCAGCGCTTCCTTTTCGGCCTCGCTCAACCGCGCTTCCGGGTGCATCAACTGGTACGTGCCGGGCGGCATGGTCCCGTCCCGGATCTCGTCTTCGATGCGCTCGCTGAGCGTTTTGGGCGGGAAGGGATCGTCCGGGTCGACCGTCTCGGAGCGGGTGTGCCGGTCCCACTCGGAGAAGTTGAGCGCCTCGCGGCCCTCGACCACGTCATACCCGATCACCCACGAGACGGGCGCGACGCGCGCGTACCACGGCCAGGCGGTTTCGTTGCTGTGACAGTCGAAGCACGCGCCCACCGCCAGCTCGCGCGTTTGCGGCGCGTCCCACGCCGGCTCGCGCAGGGTGGGCGGGTTGTCGCGCCCGACCGGGACGAGCTGGATCAACCCAAACGCGGCGACGACGATGGCCGCGTTGATCGACAGCGTGCGGACCCACCAGCCGCGGGTGAAGCGGTGGGCAGGTGGCAGCGAGAAAAAGGTGTGCATGGCGTGCTCCTGCGGAGATTATACGCACGCGCGGCCTCATGCCCACACATTTCCGCCGCCGGGGCCGGTTATTTGAGCGCGAACAGCGCCACCAGAACCCCCAGGTTGATGAGCAGGCCGATCAGCCCCTTCTGGACCAGCATGCTCGTGTTACCGTCCCAGAACAGGACGATGATCACGGTAGAAAATACCGCCGACCCGGCCACGACCGCGCCCCGCCAGTCCTGCCGGGCGAGCAGGCCGATTCCCCCGGCGACGAAGCCGACGGTCGCCAGGACGTACAGGCCGCTCGCCAGCGCGCGCGTCGCCGAATCGCCGATCGGTCCGGTCAGCAGCCACGACTCGCCGGTCCAGCCCATATCAGGCTTGTACTCGACGAGGCGGGCGCTCAGCGTGACATACCACAGGTGAACCAGGCCGTGCAGTATCACGAAGATACCGGCCAGGAACCTCAACATACGTGTTCTCCTTAGCTCAAAGTGTGTGTGATTGAAACGAACGGGAAGCGTGGGGAAGCGTGGAGATCGGACCTGACCTCAGTATAAGCATACCACATTTCACCCCTCCCGCCGGGTGAGCGGGAGATCACGCGTCGAAATCGGGCAGCAGCGTCTCGTCGACCGCCTTGCCGATCTCGCCCGCTCTGCCGATCGCCACCTTGACCAATACCGGCCCCGCCAGTTGGACGACGAACGTCGTCGCGGTGACCACGTTGATCACCAGCCGCGCCAGGTCGGCGCCCTCCGGCCCCAGACCGGCGAATCGATGGCTGGCGTTCAGGGCCAGCCCGATCGCCACCCCGGCCTGCGACAGCAGCGCCAGCCCCAGGTAGTTGCGCACCTGCGGCAGCGACCTGGAGAGCAGGCCGTCCAGCCACGCGCCGCCGTATTTGCCGATCACGCGCAGGACGATGTAGGACAGCCCCAACAGCCCCATTTCGGGCAGCGTATCCACATGCAGCCCCGCGCCCACCAGCGCGAAGAACAGCACATAGATCACCGGCCCGGCGTGCTCGATCGTGAAGCGGATGTAGTGGCCGTTGTGGGGATTGGTGTTCACGATCACGATCCCCATCGTCATCGTCGTGAGGATGAGCGACAGTTCGAGCATGTGCGACAGCCCGGCGCAAACCAGCACCAGCCCAATCGACACCGCCATCGCGTCGTGCTGGCGGTGCTGCGGGTCGTGGTGGTGCAGGATGTGGCTCATGAACGCGTTCAGGAACAGGCCGAACGCTACCCCCACCAGCAGCGATCCGCCGATCTCCACGAACGGCAGCTCGAACATTTCCACCAGCGACACGTGCTCGCCGATCAACATCGATTCGACCACCGACGCGGCCACGCTGTAGGCCAGCAGGGTCAGCGCGTCGTCGATCCCGACGACGGCCAGCAGCGTCGTGGTGAGCGGCCCCTCCGCGCCGTACTCGGCCAGCACGTCGACGGTGGCCGCGGGCGCGGTCGCCATCGCCAGCGCGCCGAAAATGAGCGCGGTCGGCGTCGATCCGGTCACCAGCAGGGTGCCCGCCGCGACCAGCGCGAACGCGCCCGCCGCCTGCAGCACCACGATCGTGATGATGCTCTTGCCCAGCTTGCGCAGCTCGGCAAAGCGCAGGTGCTCGCCCATGTCGAACCCGATCAGGCCCAGCGCCAGCTCGGTGATGAAGTCCATGCTGTTGCTGAGCTGTTCGGGCACGATTTTCAAGAACGAAGGGCCGAGCAGGGCCCCGGCCACGATGTACCCGACGACCTGGGGGATGCCGATCAACCGGAAGATCTGCCCCAGGAAGAACGCCCACAGGATGATGATCCCAACCAGCGCCAGAGCGTCCATTTCGCCGAATTGCATGTGTGCGTGTCCTTTCGAGTGCCGGGCACGACCCAACAAAAAACGGGCTGACCGTGCAGATCAGCCCGTCATCACGGCCTGGTGGGGGTCCGACCCCCATTGTAATTTAGCTCGTTTCGGACGCCAAGTCAGGCTTCCACACCTGCCACACCTTGCCGACGAGGTCGGGGCCGGGCTTGAGAGTCGGCTTGCCGGGCTGCCAGCCCGCGGGGGTCACCTCGCCGGTGGCGCGCACGTGCTGGAAGGCTTTCACCTGCCGGATCAACTCGCCGATGTTGCGCCCGACCGGCGGCGTCATGACTTCCATCGCCTGGATCACGCCGTCCGGATCGATCAGGAAACGCCCGCGGATGTCCACGCCGCCTTCTTCGTCGTAGACGCCGTACACCGACCCGATCCGCCCGCCGGAATCGGAGAGCATGGGCCAGGGCACACCGCCGGGGATCATCTTCGAAAGTTCTTCTTCTTGCCAGATTTTATGGGTGAAATGGCTGTCGGTGCTGGCCGAGAGGATCTGCACGCCCAGCGCCTGGAGCTCGGAGTATTTGGCGGCAACTGCCGCTAGCTCGGTCGGTCAAACGAAAGTGAAATCACCCGGATAGAAACACAACAGGATCCACTCGCCTTTATAATCCGACAGTTTGACCGGCTTGAACCCGCCGCCGACAAACGCCATAGCTTCGAAATCAGGGGCCTCTTTGCCCACTCGTGCGATCATGCGAACATCCTCCTTCGGTGATGGTTCGGGCGCAGCATCTGCCGGGGGCGCCTGTGTGAGCGGTCCTCGCGTCGGCTGCGTGCAAGATACGGTGTCCTCTGGCATCATTCCCTCCTCGCTGAACAAGCGGAGGCCAGCAATGCGTGCGATAGACAGCGGGGCAGCACCGCCCCACCCATACCCCTAGTATAAGTCATCTGTGAAACAATCCACAAAGCGGGGTTGCCGCTCCGCGCGTGGTTTGGGTAGACTCATGACGTGGTTGTATCGGGTTTGGAAGTGGAGTCTGGATGATGAAGAAACGAACGCTCCTGGTCATTTTCGCAGCGCTCGCGCTGGCCCTGGCGGCATGCGGCGGCGATGACGATGACGGCAACGGGGACAGCGCCGCCCCAACCGAAGAGGCGACCGCCGAAGCCACCGAATCGACCGGCAGCCTGAGCCTCAACGCGGCGCCGGACCTGGGCGGCGGGCCGGACCTGGCGACCGGCCCCGGCGGCGGCGCGGGCGACGACCGGCAGCTTCCGGGGTGCAGCGATCCGGACAGCGAAGAGTGCCCGGCGCCGCTGGACATGCCTCTCGACGGCGAGGCGAGCTTCGAGGGCGTGAGCATCAACTACCCCAGCCGCTATTTCGTCGCGGCGGTGGGGGATGAGGCGGGCGGGGACGCGCTGATCGCGATCACGCCATCCGAGAATTACCGCTTCGAGGAACAGGCGTCGTTCCAGGTGTATTTCGCCGAATCGGTGGACGCCGCGCTGGCCGATCTGGTCGATCCCGAAATGGCGGCGTGGAACGCCGGGGCGTTGGAAGGCACCATCGGCGTGATGCTGGACGCCGGGCAGGACCCGCAGCGCAACACGACGATCGGCGCGTTCGAGCTGCCGGACGGGCGCGCGATCGTGCTCCAGCTCGACACGACCGGGAAATACGGCTGGGACCTGTTCACGCGCGTGTACGACGGCATGCTGCAAACGCTGACCGTGGCCGAAGCCGGGTCGTGAGCCGGGCGCGGCTTCGCTTTTTGGCCGGGAGGGGGGACTCGTCCCGGCTTTTTTGGCCCTGGGATAGTGGCGAAGTCTTGACTGATGCCTGTTTTGCCCCCATCCTCAATCCTTCCCCCACAAGGTGGGGAAGGACGTTTTTCCCCTTCCCTCCGCTTGGCGTGGGGGAAGGGGCCAGGGGATGGGGGGCAGTTGAGCAGCCGCTATCAGTCAATCGTTCACCACTACCGGCCCTGGTACAATGTAAGGCGTTCGATAGTATTTAAAGGAGGAAACACCATGTTCAAACGAAGTTTCGTGATCGCGCTGGTGCTGATCGCCGTGGCGGGGCTGCTCGTGCCGGTCACCACGGCGCAGGACGCCCCCACCGAAACGCCGGTCATGCTCATCGAGCTGAGCGGCCCGGCAGCCGAGCCGGATGCTGAGATCTCCGGCCTGGCGTGGTACGGCGACACGCTCGTGCTGCTGGCCGAAAACCCGAACCTGTACGCGGGTGAGGGGGACGCGGGGGCGATCTTCGCGCTGGACAAGGCCGACATCCTGGCCTATCTCGACGCCGCCGCGCCGGAGCCGCTGGAGCCGCGCGCCGTCCCGATCCTGGGGCCGGACATCGTGGAGACGGTCCCCGGCTTCGACGGGTTCGAGGCGATCGCGTTCGTCGACGAGGCGGCCTACCTGCTGATCGAGGCCGCGAACGAGGACGGCACGATGCGCGGCGTCCTGGTGAAGGGCACCGTCGAGCCGGACCTCGCCGGGATTGCGCTCGATCTGGAAGGTGGTGTCGAGATCGACGCCCAGACCGAGTACGGCAACATGTCCTACGAGAGCCTGCTCGTCTACGGCGAGTCGCTGGTGGCGCTCTACGAGATCAACGGCGCGGACGTCAACCCCGTGCGCGAGGGGCTACTCTTCTCGTTCGATCTCGCCCCGGCGGGCTCGCTGCCGCTGGACGCGCTCGAATATCGCCTGACCGACACGACGGCGCCGGACGCCGAGGGCCGCTTCTGGGCGGTCAACTACTTCTTCCCCGGCGAGGATTTCCTGCTGCCCGAATCCGATCCGCTGGCCGAGGCGTACGGCGAGGGCGCGACCCACGCCGAACAGCCGCACGTCGAGCGCCTGGTGGAGATGCAGATCACGGACGAGGGGATCGCGCTGATCGACCAGGCGCCGATCCAGCTCGATCTGCCGGGCGAAGACGCGCGCAACTGGGAGGGCATCGCGCGGCTGGACGAGCGCGGCTTCCTGGTGGTGACGGACAAATACCCGCAGACGCTGCTGGGGCTGGTGCCGGTTGAGGCGGGCGGCACGGCTGCGGCGGGTGACCCGGCGGCGGGCGAGGCGCTGTTCGTGGAGGCATGCGCGGGCTGCCATGGCGCTGAGCCGGGCGCGGGGCCGGAGCTGCCCGGCATGGGCGAGCGCGCCGCAACCCGCGTCGAGGGCATGACCGCGGCGGAGTACCTGCACGAGTCGATCGTCGATCCGGGCGCGTACCTCGTCGAGGGCTACCAGGACATCATGCCGCCGACCTACGGCGACCAGTACAGCGAGGCCGAACTGGCCGACCTGGTCGCCTATCTGCTGGCGCAGTAGCCGCCGCTTTTCCCAGGTCGACCCGGCGGGCAGGAAGGGCGAATCTTCCTGCCCGTTGTGCTGTCTGGCGGCGATGGGTTTATAACCTGGGGGGATTTCAACTAAGGAGGATACGAGCATGAAAGTCACCCGTCACGGGTCGAACCTGATCAAACTGACGCGCCTGTGGGTTGTAAACTGCTACCTGGTGCGCGAGGACGACGGGCTGACGCTGGTCGATACGGGCATGGGCGGCAGCGCGGACGGCATACTGGCGGCGGCGCGTGCCGAAGGCGCGCCGATCGTGCGCATCCTGCTGACGCACGCGCACAACGATCACGTCGGGTCGCTGGATGCCCTGCATGCCCAACTGCCCGAAGCGGAAGTGCTGATCACGGCGCGGGATGCGCGGTTTCTGCACGGAGACAAGAGCCTGGACCCCGGCGAGCCGCAGGTCAAGCTGCGCGGCGGGTACCCCGTCTGCCAGACGACGCCCACCCGCCTGCTGCAGCCCGGCGACCGCGTCGGCTCGCTGGAGGTCATCGCGTCGCCGGGGCACACGCCCGGCCACGCCTCGTTTCTCGACACACGCGACGGCACGCTGATCGCCGGTGATGCCTTCCAGACTCAGGGCGGGATCGCCGTGTCGGGCATGGTGCGCTGGACGTTCCCGCTGCCGGCCATGGCGACGTGGCACAAACCGACCGCGCTGGAGAGCGCGCGCCGCCTGCGCCAGCTCGACCCGTCGCGGCTGGCGGTGGGTCACGGCGCGGTGATCGAGGCGCCGGGCCCGGCGATGGACCGGGCAATTGCCGAGGCGGAGCGCAGCCTTTAGGCGAAATTGTACGGGCCGGGATGGTGGCGGGCGTGGGCCTGGTCGTCGGGCAGGACGTAAGCGCGGAAGGGATAGCGCACCGACTCCAGGCTGGCCCCTACCATCTCGATCTCGTCCAGGCGATGCGTCCCCAGGCCGGACCAGTTCGCCAGGAACAGGTGATTGATCGAATAGCGGAAGGGTTCCTCGCGGAAGGACAGCGCGGTCGGCTCGAAGCCCATCGCGGCGGCGGCCACAGCGTCGGTCGATACGGGGTTTTTACCGGCCACCAGCACGCCCGGCTCGACCGGGTTCCACTGCACCCCCCACGGTCCCTCGCCGCCTTCCGACGTTTTGACGCCGTCGATCAGCGCGAAGTCGATCGGGCGGGCGCGCACGAGGTCCACCACCACGCGCGGCACGCGGGTCTTGTAATGGTTGTCCGGCCCGTGCATCTCGGAGCGGTGGCCGTCGCCCTGCTTGAGCATGTAATACTGGAGCGGCACCAGCCCGAACAGGTTCTTCATCGAGAGCGTGATCCCGGCGTTCTGGTGGCATTTCATCTTGGCGACCGAGATGAACGCGTCGACGTCAACCAGGATCGGGTGAAACAGGAAGCTCTCGTATACCAGCCAGTCCTCGCCGACCGGGCGCTGGATGAACCCCTTGTACGGCCACGGGTCGTTGAGGTTGACCAGCATCGCGCCCAGGTCGCTGGCGGCGGCCATGTGCCCCCAGCGAAAGAACGATTCGCGGTCGTACGCCGCCTCGACGATCACCAGCTCGCGCGCGCCCGCGTCGAGCACAGCTTCGCCCAGCGCGCGGATCACCTCGGGGTGGGTGACGTAGCTCTCGGTGGCGGGGACGGAAAGCTGCTGCTCCCAGTGCACGCCACCGGTCAGGTTGGTCTTGATCGCGACGCGGTCGCCGGGGCGGATCACGTCGCCCAGGCCGCCCAGGTCGTCGAGCATGTCCTGCACCGCGCGCCGGATCAGCCGCCGGTCGTAGCTGTGGGCGGCGGCCAGCGCCACTTTCGGGCGCTCGGCGGCTCCCACCGGGATCACGCGCGAGGCGAGCCATCCCCCGGCAGCGAGGCTCGCCGTCTGGAGAAAGCGGCGGCGTGAGAGGCTGTGATGCTGTGTTGTCATGCCAATCCTTGTCTACTCATTGGGAGCGTGCTTACCATACCGCGGAAATTCTGATGATACAATGAAGTATAGTCCCCGAGTCGATGAGGCTGCACACAAGACATGCGACGTCACATCTTCCCTTTACTTGCGCTGGCTGCGATGATCGCATCTCCGGTTATCGCACAAGACGACGGCGGGCGGCAACCGGTCACGCCGGAGACTGCCGCGCGTTTGGAAACGTCGGCGGCGCTGCCCGGCGCCGCGGAGACCGCGCCCGGCGTGGCGTTCGGCCCCGATGGATCGCTCCTGGCCTCCGGTGGGCGCGGCGGGGTCGTGTTGGTCTGGGATACGGTTACCGGCGAGCGTTTTGCCACGCTGCCCGACTCCGGCGGTGATGCCCTGCTCGACGTGACGAGTCTGGCGGTCCATCCGGGCGGCGTCGTGGTGGCCGCCGGGGATGCCGGCGGCGCGATCCGCCTGTGGGACCTGCCGACCGGCGAGGCGGTCACCGATCTCGCGGCGGGCGCGGGCGCCGTGACGCGCCTGGCGTTCGATGCGGATGGGGCGCACCTCGCCGCCGGGCTGGAGGATGGCCGCGTCCTGGTGTGGGACCTGGCGGCGGGCGACTCAATCGCGACCCTGAACGGGAGCGCCGGGGCGGTGACCGGGCTGGCGTTTCTGCCCGGCGGCGACACCCTGGCCGCTGGGGATGCTGGCGGCGCGCTCCGGCTGTGGGACGTGCCCGGCGGCGAGGCGCGCCAGTTTGGCGACGGTGCGACGGCGGTCCTGCACCTCGCGGCCAGCCCGGACGGCGCGATCCTGGCGGCGGCGCTGGACGATGGCACGCTGCGGCTGTGGGACGTGGCGAGCGGCGACGTCCGCGCGGCGCTTCAGCCGCCGGAGGAGGGCGGTTTCACGCGCGTGGCGTTCGTCCTTGGTGGGGCGTTATTGGCCGCCGGGATCGGCGATGGCAGCCTGACGGTGTGGGACGTCGAGTCCGGCGAGTTGATCGTCCTGCTGCACGGGCACGACGGCGCGGTGACCGGCCTGGACGCCAGCGCGAGCGGCGATCTGATCGCCACCAGCGGCGCGGATCGCGCGATCCGGCTGTGGCTTGTCCCGCCGGAGGATGGCGACGCGCTGGCCGGGGACCCGGCAGCGGGCGCGGCGCTGTTCGTCGAGGTTGGCTGCGCGGAGTGTCACGCCAGCGAGCCGGACGCTCCCGGCGTGGGGCCGATGCTCGAGGTCATGGCGCGCGAAGCAGGGGCCCGCGTGTCGGGGCTGACGGCCCAGGAATATCTCGCGCTGTCGATCACCCAGCCGCACACGATCATCGTGAACGGCTTCCCGACGCTGATTCCGGAATTCGACCTGACCGGGCAGGAAGTCGCCGACCTGATCGCGTATATCCAGACGTTCCGCTAGCGCGGCTTACCACGCCGGGTGTTGGATCGGCGTGGCGCGCGGCGTCACCAGTGGGATCAGCCGCCGCACGACGTCCGGATGCCCGGTGACGTACGTCCCGCCGACCAGCGCGGTGAGGTCGCGCGTCCGGAAGTCGAGCAGGTCGCCGTTGAGGAAGCGCGTCTCGCCGCCCTGCCTGGCGGTGATCGCCAGCCCTGCCGCCACGTCCCACAGGTAGGAGTCGTGGGTGATGGTGGCGACCGCCGCGCCGCGCGCGGTGTAGGCCATGTGGCTGGCCGTGCTGCCCATCGTCATGATGCGCCCGAACCGGATATCGGTGGTCGCGTTGGCGTCGCTGCGCGCCATCACGAACGAGGCGGGCTCCCATGACGAAGCCAGCCGGTCACGGATCGACTCGCCGTTGTGGATCACATCGTCGCCGTCGGTATACGTCCAGTCGTCGATCATCGGCAGGTAAATCAGCCCGAAGACCGGAACCCGCCGGTGCAGCAGCGCGATCGTGATGCTCCAGGTGGGCAGCCCTTCCACGAAGACGCGCGTGCCGTCGATCGGGTCGATGGTCCACAGGTACTCGCGGTCCGGGGTGTGGCTCCCGTATTCCTCGCCGATGATGCCGTGATCGGGGTGCGCCTCCTGAATGCGCGCCGTGAGAAGCTGTTCGATCTCGCGGTCGGCGGCGGTGACGGGATCGCCGATGCCTTTCCACTCGGCTCGCACGTGGCCGAAATAGTGCCGGGCGACGTCGCCCGCCTCGCCGATCCAGTCGCGGATGGCGTCGATGTCGAGTTTGCTGTCCAGTGCAACGCTCACGCGGTTGTTTTCTCCTGATAGCTGTCGAATGTGCGAATACTTCCAGAGTGTAGCGCAAATGGCGCGCGGCGGCGGCTAAATCTTTTTAACACGCCGGGTTTGCCGTATAATGGCCGCCCATGAAACGTGCAGCCCTCCTCACCTTGCTCTGTGTCTGGTTCGCATTTGGCGCGTCGGCGGTGGTCAGCCGCGCGATCTTCGACCGCCTGCCCCATCTCGAAGACGAGTTCGCGTATCTCTACCAGGCGCGCATCTTCGCGCGCGGCGACACCCATATCGAAACGCCGAAGCCGATCCGCGCCTACTGGCAGCCCTTTCTGGTCAACGACAGCGACCGCCGCTTCGGCAAATACACGCCCGGCTGGCCGCTGCTGCTGGCGCCCGGCGCCCGGCTGGGCCAGCCGTGGATCGTCAACGCGTGGCTGGCGATGCTGGTCGTCGCGCTCGTCTACCGGCTGGGGCGCGAGATCTACGACCCGGCCACCGGAGCCGTCGCCGCCCTGCTGACGGCGATCAGTCCGGCGGCGCTGCTGATCAACGGCACACTGATGGGCCACACCGCGGCGCTGTTCTTCACCACGCTGTTCGTGTTCGGCCTGTGGCGCGTGGAGCGCGGGCGGCGCGCTCTGCTGTGGGGCGCGGTGGCGGGAGCCGCGCTCGGCGTGGTGCTGATCACGCGCCCGTTCACCGCCGCCGGAATCGCCGCGCCGTTCGTCGCCTATTTCGCCGGGCGCGTGCTGTGGCGCGGAGTACGGCGGGCGTGGCGGGAGCGCCTGCTGCTGCCGCTGGCGGCGGTGGCCGGGGCGGCGCTGCTGGTCGGGCTGATCTGGCCGTGGTTCAACTACCGTGTCAGCGGGCCGCCGGGCGAGTCGTTCCCGGCGTACCTGGGGCGCTTCGTGCGCGGCGACGACGACACCAACCTGTACCTGCGCGTGTGGGACTATGACAAGGTCGGCTTCGGCGACGATTACGGGCGCTACGGCCACACGCTCGAAAAGGGCTGGCGCCACACGAAGACCGATCTGCGCTGCGCCGCGCGCGACCTGTTCGGCTGGGCCGCGCCCGCACCGGACGAGGTCGATCTGGCGGCGAACGCCTGCGCGTCCAGTGGACGGGGCTATAGCTGGCTGCTCGTCCCGCTGGGCTTGCTGATGGGCGGGCGGCGGCGCTGGACGTGGCTGCTGGCCGCGCTGCCGGCGAGCCTGGTTGTGGCCTACGTCGCCTACTGGATCGGCGGGAGCCTGTACAGCGCGCGCTACTATTACGAAGCCCTGACCGCGGTGATCCTGATCTGCGCGGTGGGCGTGACCGGGCTGGCCCGGCTGGCGGACCGGCTGGCGCGCCGTGCCGCGACCGGCTTCCGGCCTGCCTGGGCCGTCTACGGCGCGCTTGGGGCGCTGGTCGCCTACTCGCTGATCGTCTTCGCCCCGGCCCGCCTGGAGCCGCTGCGCGGGTACGGGCGCATCTCCCAGGCGAATCTCGACGAGGTCAACCGCCTGCGCCGCGAGCCGGACAGGCCGCTGGTCGTGATCATGTGGGGCGTGCATCACTGGCGCGACGTCGCCGCGCTGATGGCCGTCACCGATCCGTACCTGGACAGCGACATCGTGCTGGCGCGCGACCCGGATCAGAACAGCCTGGACACGCTGCTGGCCCAGTGGCGGGACCGTGAAAAACTGTTCTTCGTGAACGGGGAATTTACTTACGAAGTGCCCGATCCGGGCGGCTGATCGAACAGGCGCGCCAGCCGCGCGCGCAGGGCTGCCGGGTCGTTTACGTCGATGGTGTCGAGGTGAGCCGCCGCGGGCAGCGCGGCCCGCGTTTCGCTGGCGGGATCGGCCAGTTGATCGGCCAGCCGGCCCGACCCGCCGAGCACTACCACCGGGCTGCCGCCTTCCAGGTGAGCCGCCAGCTCGCGCTCCACGATCTCGCCGCCGTTGACGATCAGCGCCGCGCCGGGTTTGCCGCTGGCCTGCAGCAGCCCGACCAGCAGCGCCGATTCCACGCCGAATTGATCGCCCTCGACCAGCAGAAAATGTGTGTGGCCCGCGTCGAGCGGCGCGCGCTCCTCGGACGGAGCCGGGCCGCCGGGATAGCTCACCGCGCCCGCCGGGCACACGCCCAGCAGCGGGTACGTCCCGCCTACGGCGGCGCGCGCGTCGCCCATGGCTTGCATCGCGCCCGCCCGCGTGCCGCCGTCGATGACCAGCAGCCGGTCCCGCTGGGCGACCGGCGCCAGCCCGGCGATCAGCGCCCGGCGCACCGTGTCCACGTCTTCGGGCGACATGCCGCCCGCGCCGCCGTGCATGACGATCACGCCGCGAAAGGGCGGCAGGCGCAGCGCGTCCAGGGCCCGCGCCGGGTCGACGTTCGGCGGCACGCGAACGGCCTGGGCGATGGCCCCGGCGCGAAACGGGATGTGGAACGGCTGGCGCGTAGGTGGCATGGTAACCTGTCCTTGCAGCGGGATTCGGTGCCTCTATTATGGGCCGGTTTGCCGGTTCGCGCACGCCCGCGATTGTGGGGGTGTGTCTCAGGGTTGCTGCAAAACCCTGACCACTGAGGGCACAGAGGGCACAGAGTGAAGCGTATTTTTTGGAGTTTCTCTTGAATGCTTCTCTGTGATCTCCGGTGCTCTGTGGTTCAACACTCGCCCCAGATTTGAAACACACTCCAGGCGGGGCGCTGGCGGCCCTCATACGCCGATCAGCCCGCGGCGGATCGCCAGGACGACGGCTTCGGTGCGGCTCTGGGCGCCCAGCTTACCCAGGATGGCGTTGAGGTGAAATTTGACCGTGTGCTCGCTGATCGCCAGCCGCTGGGCGATGGCCTTGTTGGGTAGTCCCTCGGCCAGCAGGCGCAGCACGTCCAGCTCGCGCGCGGTCAGCTCGGCGGGGGGTGAAGCCGGGCGCGCCAGCGGCAGCCCGCCCGCCAGCGCGGGATCGAGCACGGCCAGCCCGTGCGCTGCCGCCCCCAGCGCGGCGACGAGCGTCTCCGCCGGGACGCTGCGCGCCAGCACGGCGCGCGCCCCTGCCGTCCACGCTTCGGCGGCTCCCGTTTCGTCCGCGACCAGCGCGACCACCGGCGGGCCATCTTCGGCCCAGTCGAGCAGCACCTCGGGGATGGGGCCGGAATCCCAGCCCAGGTCCCACACGACCGCGTCCGGGCGGTAGACGTCCAGCCCGCCGGGGAGATCGTCGCCGGGCGCGGCCTGCCCGGTGATGGCGATCCCCGGTTGGTCGCCCAACAGCGCGGCCAGCCCGGCCCGCGCCAGCGGATCGTCCGCCAGGATCAACACGCGCACATCGCTCATGATCGAGATGCTAACCCATCGGCCCGCCGGGTGACAACGGGCGCTGGCCTGCTTGCGCGGAGGATGGCCGGGATCAGGTTTCGACGTGAAAGATCAGCTCGGAGTCGCCCAGCGTGATCCGGTCGCCGTTGTGCAGGCGCTGAGCCTTGACCTGTTCGCCGTTGATGCGAGTTCCGCGCGTGCTGCCCTGGTCCTGCAGGAAAAACGCGCCGTTGGCGAAACGGATCTGGAAGTGGCGGCGCGACACCTTCGGATCGTAGATCTGCACGTCGCACACGGTCGAGCGCCCGACGAGCGTATCCAACTGCGAGACGACCGCCGTCTGTCCCCGGAACGCGCCGCGCGCGCCTTCGAGCCAGGTGTGGGGCATCCCCGCGGGCCGGTTGGCGACCGGGACCGGGCGCGGGACGGGCGCCGGCTCGGATTTCTGGCCGGGCATCGTGCGCTCCAGCGAGGCCGGGCTGGGCACCGGCGCGGGATTGACGCCCGGCGCGGGCGTGGGCATCATGCGTGTCTGGGGCTGGGGTGGGGGTTGGGGCGCGGGCGGCGCGTAATTCGCCGGGGCCGGGTAGCCTGCCGGGCGCGGCAGGGGCTGGCGGCAGTTGAGGCACGCCGCGCTCTCCAGCGGATTCATGTATCCGCAGTGCGGGCAT
>Ga0334892_1000268_pt1 | contig 75828 bp, 65 predicted proteins | sample GraSluR3_MG_4_FD_207213 | JGI IMG/M metagenome (GOLD analysis project Ga0334892, IMG submission 207213) | Sludge microbial communities from methane-producing bioreactor in Wageningen University, Netherlands - Granular Sludge_15_04-R3 | ecosystem: Engineered > Bioreactor > Anaerobic >...
CCATCCTTTCCCCTTGAACCTGGGATACCCTGGGGTCTCTCCTGCTTTGACCCTTCGGAAGAACGCTTTAAAGGCCAGATCTACCCGTTCTTGGACGTTCTGGAGGGTCTGAGAGAATACCTCCTTTAGTTCTGGTTTGTTTTTCTTCCACTCTGGCAGCAAGTTGTGAGTCTCATACTTAGATATGGATTTGCCTTCTTGTTCGAAAGAGTTTTTTCGATATGCCAAAGTCTCGTTATAGGTCCATCTACACAGCTCCAAGGTCTGTTCCATCTTAGACCGCTGTGCTTTTGTCGGATAGATCCTATATTTGAAGGCCTTAAGCATTACACTCACTTATGCTGTTATGGTATTTAAAGATTCATAGCTTAAGGCGGGGTACGATTCATCCCCAGCCTAAAGACCGGGGTTTTCTCTACCCCTGCACCCCGCTTCTATAAGCGATCAGGCAAGCTTCAGAACCATAATGGAAGCATGGAAGCGGCCCTTCCGATTGATCGGTCACATCACCAGAGCCAAATTCGAGGACCGCCATAGTCGCGATCCCGTTCACGTTCTTCAACGCCAGATAGATCTTGGGAGGCTTCCTCAGGACTTTCACCATCATTTTAACTGGATTCGCTGAATTCAAGGATTTAGTTTATATAGAAGTTCAAACAATCATTAGCTCCTAAATTGGTATTGTAATTGAGGCAATTTATGGCTGGACAATTCGGTGGAACACCCATATATATTCTCAGAGAAGGGAGCCGGCGGACCGCCGGTAGAGACGCACAGAGGTCGAATATCATGGCTGCCAAGGCGGTTGCTGGCGCTGTGAGGACTACTCTAGGCCCCAAGGGGATGGACAAAATGCTGGTGGACACCCTGGGAGATGTGGTGATAACCAACGACGGCGTCACCATCCTCAAAGAGATGGACATCGAGCATCCCGCGGCCAAGATGATGGTGGAGATCGCCAAAACCCAGGATCAGGAAGTGGGGGACGGCACCACCACCGCCGTTGTGCTGGCAGGAGAGCTGCTCAAGCAAGCGGAAGGGTTGCTGGAACAGGAGATACATCCAACGGTGATCGCCACAGGCTACAGAGCTGCGGCCGAAAGGTCCATGGAAATTCTCAAGGGTCTAGCTGTAACCATCTCAGAAGAAGATGAGGATCTTATGAGAAAGATCGCCATAACGGCGATGACCGGCAAAGGCTCTCAATCGGCCCGTCATGAGTTGGCGGTGATGACTGTTGATGCGGTCAGGTCGGTCGTGGACGAAGACGGGACCGTCGATATCGACAATATTACCGTGGAGAAGAAGGTCGGCGGCGGCATTACAGACTCACTGCTTGTGAGTGGGGTGGTCATCGATAAAGAGAGGCTCCACCCCAGCATGCCCAAGTCGGTCACCGACGCCAGGATCGCCCTCCTCAACGCAGCCGTGGAGATCGAGAAGACGCAGGTCGATGCCAAGATTCAGATCACTTCTCCAAACCAGCTCCAGGCGTTCCTGGATCAGGAAGAAAAGGCGCTCAGGGGGATGGTCGATGAGATCGTCGCCTCCGGAGCCAACGTCCTCTTCGTCCAGAAGGGGATAGACGATCTCGCCCAGCACTTCCTGGCCAAGGCCGGGATCTACACCGTCCGCCGCGTAAAGAAGAGCGACATGGAGAAGCTCGCCCGGGCCACGGGCGGAAAGATCATCACCAGCATCCACGACATCGACAAAGGCGACCTTGGGAGGGCGGGCCTGGTCGAGGAGAGGAAAATCAGCGACGAGAAGATGACCTTCGTCGAAGATTGCGAGAACCCCAAGTCCGTATCCATCATCTTAAGGGGTGGAACTGAGCACGTCGTCGATGAGCTCCGCCGGGCGATGGAGGACGCGCTGCGGGTTGTGGGCGTCGTTTTGGAGGATAAATTGCTCGTTCCCGGGGGCGGCTCTCCCGAGGTGGATCTGGCTATCCGGCTGCGGACGTACGCGTCCACCGTAGGAGGGCGCGAGCAGCTGGCTATCGAGTCCTTCGCCGATGCGATGGAGATCATCCCCAAGACCCTGGCCGAGAACGCCGGTCTGGACCAGATCGACTCTCTCATGGCGCTCCGCAGCGCCCACGAGACGGGGATGAAGAACGCAGGCCTGAAGATGGAGACCGGCGAGGCGGTCGATATGCTAAAAGAGGGGGTCGTCGAGCCGATCAGAGTCAAGACCCAGGCGATCAACTCAGCGACCGAGGCCGCGGTCATGATCCTCCGGATCGATGACGTCATAGCCTCCAAATCTGGGCCAGGAGGGATGGGGGAAATGCCCGGCGGCATGGGCGGCATGGGCGGTATGGGCGCAGAGGACTTCGAGTAAGTCCCCGCCCCCATCTTCCTCAACAAAGAAGGAAAGCAGGGAAAAATGGATAGAAGCGATCTGTTGGAGTTCTTAAAGGAGAGCTGGCCGGAGAAGTTCGCACCAGAAGAAGAGATATTCAGCCATATACACCCTGGCGACAAGATCTTCATAGGCACCGGCTGCGGCGAACCCCAGCACCTGGTTCAGGCGCTGGTGGACTTTGTCAGCAAAAGCCCCAAAGCTTTTTTCGGCATCGAGCTCATCCACGTCTGGACCCTGGGAACCGCCCCCTACATAGACGAAAAGTTCCGCGATAACTTCCGAATCGACTCTTTCTTCATCAGCGAAGGGACGCGAAACGCGATCAACCGGGGAGCTGCAGACTACACGCCGGTATCTCTTTCCGCCGTTCCCGGTCTGATCAGAAGGGAGATTATACCGATAGACGTAGCTTTAATACAGACGTCACCTCCCGATAAGCACGGCTATATGAGCCTGGGTATAAGCGTGGATATCGTAAAGGCCGCCGCCCAGAAGGCGTCATTGATCGTCGCCCAGATCAACTCTCATATGCCCCGGACTCAGGGTGACGGATTCATAAATATAAAAGATGTAGATTTCATCATCCATCGGGATGAACCGTTGCTGGAGTACGAAGTAGAAGATCCGGGGCAGATCATCAGATCGATAGGAAAGTATGTCGCCAGGATAGTTGAGGATGGGTCCACATTACAGGTCGGATACGGCATCATACCCAACGCCGTCGTCTCATACCTGGATGAGAAGAAGCATCTTGGGGTGCACACCGAGCTCTTGAGCGACGGTATCATCGATCTGATGAAGAAGGGCGTCGTTGATAACACTTTGAAGTCCATCGACACCGGCAAGACTGTGGCCTCCTATTGCATGGGCAAGAAGGAGAGCTACGAGTTTCTGGATGAGAATCCAACGATCGAGTTCAAGACGATAGATTATGTGAACAGCCCGTTGATCATCGCGAAGAACAAGTTGATGACCGCCATCAACAGCGCCATGGAGATAGATCTGACCGGCCAGGTCACCGCGGAATCCCTCGCCGGGACCTTCTACTTCGGCGTCGGGGGGCAGGCGGATTTCATGAGGGGCGCCGCCCTTGCGCCGGGCGGCAAGAGCATCCTCGCCCTCCCATCGACGGCCGTCAACGACACCATCTCCAGGATAGTGCCGTCTCTCCGGGAGGGGACGGGCGTGACGCTGACCCGAGGAGATGTTCACTATGTAGTGACCGAGTACGGGATAGCGTATCTCCACGGCAAGAATATCAGGGAACGGGCCATGGATCTGATCGCCATCGCCCATCCCAAGTTCAGGCCGCAGCTCATCGAAGAGGCGAAGAAGCGGCTCCTCATCTACAAAGATCAGGCCTTCGTGCCCGGGGTCAATGGCGTATACCCGGCGGCTCTGGAGACGTTCAGGACGACGAGGACCGGGCTCAAGGTCATCCTGCGGCCCGTCAAGATCGGGGACGAGCCTTTGATGAAAGATTTCTTCTATGATCTTTCCAATGACAGCATGTACCGCAGGTTCATGTCCGTCAGGATGGACATGCCCCATGAGCGGCTGCAGGAGTTCGGGATAGTCGATTATGCCAACCGCATGATGATCCTGGCTGTGGTCGAGGGTGATAGCAGAGAGACCATCGCCGCGATCGGACAGTATGAGATAAATGATAAGATGCATAACGGCGAGGTCGCCCTTGTGGTGAAAGACGAGTACCAGAATATGGGCGTAGGCCACGATCTCCTCACTTATCTAACCCGTCTGGCCCGGGGGCGGGGGCTACTGGGATTCACCGCCGAGGTCCTGGTCGAGAACGAGCCGATGCTGAACCTCTTTAAAAAGATGGGGTTCGATACCGAGAAGAGGAGCGAAGACGGGGTCTATGAGATGCGGATGAAGTTCAGAGATCTTGAGGGTTAGCCTCCTCTTTCTCCTCATCTCCTCATCTCCTCATCTCCTATTCTCATCGTCTCATCTTCTCCTCATCCCATCGTCTCATCTTCTCCTCATCCACGACAAGATCTGCTCAGGACAGAGGCTGAGGATTGAGGATCACCGGTCTTTTTGCTCAAGCCTGCCGACGCCTCGAAAATCGATCAGAGGATTGGAGTCGACGGGATCGGGAGACGAGGATGTCAGGATCTCTCCCCGGTAGACCTCTTTTCCCTTATAAAATTCTGCGAAGATCGGCTCGTTAATCGGGATGGGCCTGGACTTCGCCTGCACCTCCATCATGGCACGCAGGTCCGTCTGAGAGATGATCGCTCTGCCGTGCCAGCTCTCTTCTCCGCCGTCCGGTCTCTCCTGCTCTATCATCCAGTATTTCAGGGATACGGGAAGATCGTCCCATACCAGGCGACCTTCGCGGCCGATTATCTTCGAAATTGGCATATTGGATCCGTTCTGTCTGCATAATCATAAAGATGATCGTATTTTTGAGAGGGTGAAGGGGTGATCTCTGGGATCGGCGAGGGGGGCCGTAGCCCACCTACCCCAGGTATGGAGCGGCCGAACAGAAACCAGGACATCAGGACCGGCGCCATCGAGGCCGCCACCGCCATGATGAACGTCGCCATCATGGTGGCGGCAGGGATCACCCGGAGCGATCGCGGCCTGCGGCGGGCGGCGCGCCCTCGGCGCCGTCGGGGGGCGTCCTCCTCCGACTGAACGCCTTCTGCTTAAGCGGTGATGGTTGCCGGGCGAGCGGCGCCGTCCGCCCGAGGCTCACCCCTCGCCACCGTCCACGTCCATCCGTCTTCCGCCATCCTCGACCGGCCTCCCGCCGCCCGCCGCCCCCTGCCCCCATCGACCCCCATCGACCGCCCCCGGTCCATCCCTTATTTTCGAGCCCCACCCGCCGGTTCAAAGGGACGATCCGACCGACCTCGCCTGATCGAGGAGGTCTCTTCTCGCAAGGACGGCGTCCGGCGAGCCGGCGTTCGTCATCCGGATGATCTCGACGACCTCAAAGCCCAGAAACCGGAGAACCTCGGCGAAGTCGTCGGCGGCCTTCTCGAAGGCCGAAAGGTCGGGGTTGCCCTGGCTGGTGACGATGACCGCCTTCTTTCCCAGCGCAAGGCGGGATTTGAACCCCGAGTCGATGAACGAGTACATCCGGTCTTCCATCAGCTTGAACTGGCCGGAGAAGAGGTTGAAGTATATCGGCGAGCCGAAGACGACGGCGTCGGCCTCCCTTATATCCTCCAGGAGCCCCGAGAGGTCGTCGTCGATCTTGCACTCTTCGGCGCTCTTGCAGTAGTTGCACCCCTGGCAGCCGGAGTAGATCATATCATTAAGGCGGTACTTCTCGGTCTCATATCCTGCTTCATCGGCCCCGTCCAGTACCTCCTGGACGAGCCTGTCGACGTTGCCGCCCTTCCGGGGACTTCCTACAATTCCTATAGCTTTCGTGGCTTATTCCCTCCCATGATCTAATAGCGCTCAGAGTCGATTCTGAAGTTTTTAACGGTATGATATTTAATTATAACTGTTGCTCAAAAATAGCGAATATAGCGCCGGCCGGCAAAAATGGGCGCCTCCGCGATCGTGGGGGCGGGGGGCGGAGTGGCCGACGGAGGAGGCGCGGGGGGATCGGCGGCGGAAGGAGGGGGGGCTGGACCCGTCGGCGAGGGCGAGGCCGGTCGGCAGTGGGGGGAGATGGCGAAGAAGATCTAACTTCAGGAGCGCGGAGAGTCACGAATACCCCACCCTTTAGGGCGGGGATGAAGTGAACCCTCGCCTTCTCGGCAGAAGAAGTGACCTTGCGGTCAGGTCGACAAGATCCAGGCAGTTGGGTCCATTTCGACCTGCCAGGCATCAAGATGACCTTTACCAAGGATCGCTTCTCGTCCTTTCCGCTCACGTTGGACCTATTTTGGCCGGATATAGAGAATTGAAAAATCGGACGCGGGATTCCTCGGAAAACTGCAGACTCCAAAGGTCCCTGGTCTCGGACCACTTAAGCCGCCCCCTTCGCGCCCCCCCATCACTTCGTCGACACTATCTTTATCACGTCCCCCGCCGCAAGCTCGTGCTTCTCCCCGAGCCTCCTCTTCGACCGCCCGTCCAGGGCGAAGAGGAAGCTGTCGCCGATGTCGGTGTGGATCCGGTAGGCGAGGTCCTTCGTCGTCGAGCCCTTCTTCATCAGGTAGGCGTCCGGGAGGACGACCCCGTTTCGGTCGGTCCACTTCCCCTCGTCCTCCACCGGGAAGACGGGTATGTATTCGAGAAGGTCGAAGACCGCCCGGTCGAGGCACTCCTGGACCCCGGTCCCGCCCGTCGCCTTGAGGATCCCCCAGATCTTCTCCAGGCCCGCCTTCTGGGGTCCGGAGAGGTCTTTTACCATCTCGAAGTCCGCGTCGCCGGGTCGGTATTTAATCGCGCCGGTTTTGTCGGCCATCCTCAATGCGACCTCGGCGGCGGCGCTGGTGGGAACGACGATCTCGTCTAGAGCCTTCAGGCGGGCGACGAACTCCGGGGGCGCGACGTCCACCTTGTTTGCGGCGATGATCATCGGCTTGGATGCGTCCCGCAGCAGCCCCGCGAACCTCTTCATGTCGTCGTCTCCCCACTTCGTCGGGTCGCCCTTCATCGTCGCAAGCGCCCACCGGACGTGGTGGTCGGCGACCCCGGCTCCTGCGAGCTGCTCGGTGATCAGCGGCTCGATCTTGACTCCCTCGGCCCGGACCCGCCTCATCAGCCTCTCCCAGTTTCTGTTTAAGATGCCGAAGAGCCACATACCGATCTCGCGCTTGAGAAACTCCACGTCCGTCAGAGGGTCGTGGTTTCCGACGCCGATGGGGTTACCTTCGGCATCGGCGGAGCCGGAGGCGTCCAGGACGTGGATGACGGCCTCGGCCACCCGGAGGCTGTCGAGAAACTCGTTACCGAGCCCCTTTCCCAGGTGGGCGTCGGGGACGAGCCCCGCCACGTCGATCAGCTCAACGGGGACGTACCTCACCCCGTCCCTGCATTTGCCGCACTCCGTCGCGAGCTCCCGGCATGGGCAGGGGACCCTCACGTAAGAGACCCCGTGGTTCGCATCGATGGTGGTGAAGGGGTAGTTTGCTATCTCCACCTCGGCGAGGGTAGCCGCCTTGAAGAAGGTGGACTTCCCGGCGTTGGGCTTTCCCGCAAGCCCCACTGACAACATCGGATCGCCTCCTGGTATATCGGACCTGGTTATCTGCTGCTATCGAATCTGCTATCGAATCTGCTATCGAATCTGCTCGCTGCTTCTTATCTATCGGCCGCAGTCATTCGGGCTCCCTTCATCTGCGGACGTTGACGGGGACGCCCCGGCCGAAGAGCTCCGCCGTCTTGGCGGAAAACCGCTCCTCCTTCGACTTCGCGAGCCTTCCGGCGAGGGCGAGCCCCTTATCGGAGGCGGCCGTCTCCTCGATGCTTCCTGCCGCCAGGGCGGAGTCGTAGACCTTGGCGCCGAGGTCGGTCCTCGTGAGGACCGTCGACCAGCCGGCCTTCGACCCTACGGACCCGACGGAGACGTCGGCGAGCTCCGCGGCGAAGTCGAAGCATGGGCCGCACCCCTTCCAGACGTACTCGTCCGTCTCCTCCAGGGGGACCTCCTTGACCTTATCGCCGGAGAGGACCCGGAACATCCCCTTCTGGACCTCGAACTTATCGACCTCTTCGGCCTTGAACCCGAACTTCCCCTCGACGAGGTGGGGGAAGAGCAGCTCGTGCTCGAAGTTCTCCATGCAGAAGAGGCCGACGAGGAGGGCTATCTTCTCCTGGCCGAACTTATAGGGCTCCTCCAGGAGCTGGACCTTCCGGAGCGCCTGGATCTGGCACGGCGTTCCAACAAAGCCGATCTTCTTGAAGCCCTCGTCCATCGCCATCTGGACGCCGGTGACGCTGGGGGTGATGGTGTACTTGGTCCCCGCGGCGGCGGCGATCTCCTCTGCCGTCGTCGCGACCTTGGGGACACCCCTCCATTTCTCGTCCCTATCGGTGACGACGGCGCAGTCGATGACCCCCGATTCGAGGGCTTGAATCAGGATGGCCGTCGCGACCCCTCCGTCCTGGGCCCTGACGCTGGCCCGCGCCCTGGCGGAGGCGGCATTCCTGTAGATCCCCAGAACCTCGTCCTCCCTCCTCTCCCTCCCGAAGACCTTCTTCGCCATCCCCGGCATATCGAAGATCGTCCGGGGACAGTAGGCGTAGCAGAGGCCGCAGTTGGGGTCGTAGTCTATCAGCTCGGGGCGGTTTGCCTCTCTATCGATCTTGGGGCAGAAGGCGATGCAGTTACCGCAGTAGCAGCAGAGCTCCTTCTTGATGACGTCATAATCGAGCTCCCCAAATCCGTACTCAAGATACGTGGGCTCGGGATACTTCTCCTTGGCAGCTATGATCATCCTCTCCAAAAGCTAGGTGCGTAGTTGACGGCCGATTAGACTAAAGCTTTTATGGTATATCGGGGACCCAACGGTCATGATCCTCGGCCTCGACGTCGGCGGAGCGAACACCAAAGCCGCCAGCTCCGACGGTCTCTTCACCAAGATCGAGTACCTGCCCCTCTGGAAGGAGGCGCCCCTGGAGCCCTTCCTCCGCCGGATCTCCGCGGAGGCGATCCCCGAGGCGCTGGCAGTCGTCATGACCGGGGAGCTCGCCGACTCCTTTCCGGATAAGCGGGCCGGGATCCTCTTTATAAAGGAGGCGGCAGAGCGGTCCTTCACATGCCCCGTCAGCTTCTGGGGTGTCGACGGCTTCCTCTGGCGCGACATCTCCGACCTCGCCGCCGCCAACTGGTCCGCCTCGGCGGCCCTCGTCTGCGCGGAGATCGGCGACTCTCTCTTCGTCGATATGGGATCGACCACCACCGACCTCATACCGATAAAGGGGGGGCCGAGAGCGGCGAAGACCGACTTTGAGCGGCTCGCGAGGGGGGAGCTGATCTACTCCGGCCTCCTGAGAACGAACATCGCCGCCATCCTCGGTCATGTGGATATGGGGGGAAGGAGGATCCCCCTCTCATCCGAGCTCTTCGCCATCGCCGCCGACGCCCACCTCGCCGGAGGCCGGATCTGCGAAGACGACTACACCGTCGAGCCCCCCGACGGGGGCAGAAGAGATCGACGATCGGCGCTTCGCAGGCTCGCCCGGACCGTCTGCGCAGACCTGGCGGAGATCGGCCCCGACGCGGCGGCGGAGATCGGCCGCCAGGCCGCCGCCCGCCAGCTGAGCCTCCTGGCCGAGGGGATCAGAAGACAGTCGGAAGAGTACGACCTCTCCATCGTTGCAGCCTGCGGGATCGGCGAAGGTCTGATAGAAGAGGCGGCCCGCTCTCTCGGCCTCGAGTGCGTCAAGCTCTCGGCCAAGTACGGAAAGTCGGTCTCCTGCGTCTTCCCCGCCTACGCCGCCGCCCGCCTCCTGGAGATGGAGGCGCGGGGCTTTTGAGGGCGCTAAAAAAAGCTCAGAATGGAGGGGCCATCGCCTAGCCCCCAAACCCGTGGGCGAGATAAGGGGCGACGATGATGAAGAGGAGGGACGAGAAGATCAGCCAGGCCATCAGCGTCACAAGAGCCCGGGTCATCCTCTCAGCCTTCGCCTCGCTCTTGAAGACCGCACCAAGCCCCATGGAGAGCATGTCCCGAAAGATGTGGCCACCGTCCAGGGGTACCGCCGGAAGGCAGTTGAAGAGGCCGGCGTAGAGGTTTATCAGCCCCACCCAGAAGAGGAAGTTGGCGATCCAGAAGATCTTTCCCCCAAGGGGCTCGGCCCATCCCGTCGGCTCGAAGAGGTGGGTGATCCAGCCCGCAAAGCCGGGAAAGCCCATCTCGGTGAATCCGGGGATCCCCGAGAAGGGCAGGCCCATGAGGGTGAAGACCCCAAAGACGCCGGACCGGGGCATCTCCCGGAGGGCCGCGAGGAAGGACCCCGCCGGAAACTCCTGGAATGTTGCTCCGTCAAGGTATACTGCGTTCGCCGAGACCCCGGAGAAGCCGACCCCCAAAAACCCGCTCCCCGATCCGTCGGGGTTTGCGGCGAGATTCACAACATAATCCCCCCGGTTCGTGCCGACGACGACGGTATCCCCCTCGGTCGTCGAGTTCATGGCCGACCTGAAGGACTCCCAGTCCGGCGTCGGTACTCCATCGATCTCGGAGATCGTCGCACCTGTGACGATCCCCGCATCATCGGCCGCCGACCCCTCAAAGACGTAGGAGACGACGACCCCCCGGACGAACTCCCCCCCAAGGCCCAGGTCCACCATCTCATCACCCAGGAGGAAGCTGAGGCTCTTGTCGCCCCCTCCTGTCGCCATCAGGTCCTCGAGGCCATCTACCCGGATGCCGCCGGCCGAGAGGAGGATCATCTGCCTCTCAAAGCCGGCGAGGTCGGCGGCCGAGCCGGGGGCGACGTCCACAACCACGACCCTGTCCATGGGGGCGATCGCACCGATCACCGGCCCGAAGAAGAGGGCGAGGGCGAGGGCCGCCACCACGAAGTTCGCTATGACTCCAGCAGAGAGGATCCGAATTCGGGCGGCCCGGGACGCCTTCGGCTTATCGTCGTCGTCCTCGGAGCCGAAGAGCTCCCCCTCGTCGGGCTCGACGAAGGCCGCGACCGGGGCAGCGAGGAGGGCGATCCCCATCGACTTTACCCTGATCCCCTCGACCCTGCAGAGGATCCCATGAGAGAACTCGTGGACCGCCATCGTCACGAAGAGGGCGACCCACCCCCACCAGAGGGGTATGAACTGGTTTATCCCCGGTATCAGAAGGACGTTCCTCGGGGCGGTGTAGACGGATGGCTCCGGAGGCGTCCGCAAGACCGTCAAGGTCAGAAGGAGGAAGAGGGCAAGGAAAGAGAGCATCCCCAGGACGACGAGGGGGATGCCGGCGGTGATCGCCCCCCGCCAGAACCTCTTGGGGCGGCTCAGCCGGTCGATGAGGGTGAGCCACCTCGTCGTCTTGATCATGATCACCGGCCCCCAGTTCCCCAGTTGCAGCCCCTTCAGGCTCTGCAGCCGGCTGAGCCTGATGGCGAGAAGCCAGTGGATGTTGAGGGCTAGGATCGCTATGAGAAGCCAGTCGAAGAGGGTCAGATCCCAGGTGAATTCCAACGGTTCGTCCTCCGAAGTTCGATCTGTAGTTGGTCCTCGTTCTGACGGAGGGTATATAATCTCATGCCAGACCGGATCCGTCCATACCCAGAGCTTCCGGAATGGGATCGGCGACGGTGAGAAGAGTTCTCAAGACGGTATCGGCCAAGAGATCGAGACCGTCGAACGGCACGGGATCTCCGATCCCCCGAAGGGCGAAGGGGACCGCCCTTTCGAGGAGACCCGCCCTCCTGCCGCATCTCAGAGGGCGGACTGCGGCCACCTCCGGAGGATGTACCTTTCCGGAGGTCGCGCCGCCGGCACCGGGAGGATGGTCGTATCTATCGGTGGGGATGGGGTCACCCTGGATTGATCAGAGTTCGCCGATGCCGGATGAGACAAGCTCCTGGTTCTTCTTCTCCAGGTAGCCGTATACGGCTCCGTGGGGAGCCCCGTCTATCAGCATCTCTATGGCGGCTCTTGCGATCCTGATCTGTTCTGGGCTGCCGATGATGGCGACGGTCTTGCCGTAGACGGATATGAAGACCCCAGTCAGCTTCTCGGTGATCTCCCGGGTCCTGCCGTCTTTGCCGATGATCCTCCCCTTTATCCTGGCCATGTCGCTTTTGGTGTTGAAGACCCGGGAGAGGTCTATCACATCCAGCATCAGCATCTCGTCCTCAAGTAGCGGATACGCCCTCTCGGGAGAGAAGCCCCTGCCTATCGCCCGGACGACGTCGGCGAGGCGCATCGCCATTATCGGATCCTCCCCGGCCGCAATCTCCACGGCTCCGCTCTCGCTCTCGATATCGAGGGTTGCACTCGTCTTCTCCTCAAGCATGCTCTTGACCGATCCTGAAGGACCCACGAGAGCCCCGATCCGATCTGCTGGAATCTTTATATGCAATATTATCTGCCTCCGAGAACGTCTTTCTCGATTTCGATGGCGAAGTTTCAGCTCACCTTTCCGGCCCGGAGACGCTCTTTGATCGCCTCCTCCGAGCCGATGGAGTACTTCTTTTTAAAGTGGCGGGCGAGGTTGGATATGTCCCTTTCGAGGAAGCTTCTGGCCATCGGGTGCTCCAGGGTCACCGACTGGCCCATGTCGATGATCACCGGCTCGCCGTTGTGGTAGAGGATGTTGAACTCGCTCAGGTCGGCGTGGACGAGGTTCGCCCTGTTGTATAGGAGAGATACGTACTCGACGATCTTCTCGAAGGCCATCTGTGCATCCTCCGGCTCCAGAGTCACGTCCCTCAGCTGTGGCGCCGGGTTCTCCGAGTCGCCGACCATCTCCATGACGAGGATGTTCTCCCTCATGGCGAGGGGGGTTGGCACCTTCACCCCCACCTCTCCGGCCCGCTTCAGGTTTCGAAACTCCTTCCTCGTCCAGGCGGCGATGACCGCCCTCTTCGTCCCCTTGATGGACCCAAACCTCGGGTCTCCCAGAAGGTAATCTTGCATCGCCTTGAAGTTGCTGGTATTTATTCGATATATCTTGACGGCGAGATCGGTCCCACCTTCACCCTTGGCGCGGAAGATGTTCGCCTCTTTTCCGGTGGATACGGCCCCGCCCAGGGAGGCGATGACCCCTTTCTTCGCCAGGGCGTAAAGGTCCATAAGGACGCGCCTGTCGAATACCTCGTCGTGTACTTTAAAGTCGTCAGAATCTTTGATCCTTTCACGGACCAGGTCGATCCGCGCTTCGAACTCTCTTTGCCTCTTGGATTCCTCGGTCATGCCAACCTTTTGAGGTACCCTTTCCGCACCAGGTAATCGACCTGAGGACCGGTATACCTCCAGACGACGTCGGCCTTCTCGTCCTGGAAGTCCCAGGGGACCACAATGACGACATCTCCCTCCCGGATCCAGATCCTCTTCTTCATCTTGCCGGGTATCCTCGCCATCCTCTCTTTGCCGTCGAGACACCTGACCCTCAGCCTGTTCGAGCCGAGGAGGGTCTCCACGAACCCGAAGACCTCTCTGTCGTAAGATCGCGGGAGGCGGACTCGTGTTACGACCTCTGGACCTTGTGCATTTCTCTTCCTTTTTGTACTTGCATAATTAGCCAGTATATCACCTCTACAGACGAATCAAGCCTCAAATCCGAGTTTTGGCGGCGGATAACCTGAAGTTCGTACAGCAGTCCCTATGGCCGGGTATGATAATTAAAGGTTGTGACCAAAAGAGATGATGAAGAAGATGGGGGGGTGATCAGGAAGATGGGGGAATGATCAGGAAGATGGGGGTAGACGAGGACGGTTAGGGTGAAGAGGACGATGGAGACGGGGGTGAAGAAGACGAGGAGGATGGAGATGATGGGCCCGACGCGATTCGAACGCGTGATCCCCGCCGTGTGAAGGCGATGTCATAACCACCTAGACCACGGGCCCTCGGACCCTCCCATGACGGCATGCATATTAGTATTTTTCCTCTCCAACCCCGGAGGGACGGGGAAAGAGGGGATCGGAGAGGACGATTTAAATAGTAACCAGAAGAGGTTATGAAGATGGATTTCTCCCGATCGCTCCTGGCCGTCTCTTCCCGCGGCCCCTTCAGGACCCTCTGCGAGGGGGCGCTGAAGAGGAGTCTATTGAAGGACGGGCTTCCAGACCACGTCGCCATCATCCAGGACGGAAACCGCCGTTACGCCAGGATGAAGGGGTTCTCCAGCTTCGACGGACACAGTCGGGGAGCGGAGACGACGGAGATGGTGGGTGACTGGTGCCTCGAGCTGGGGATAAAGCATCTATCGGTCTACACCTTCTCCACCGAGAACTTCGACAGGGACGAGGCGGAGAAGGAGTACCTCTTCGAGCTGATCGAGAGGAAGCTTCTGGAGCTGGCGGCCTCAGAGAAGGTCCACAAGAACCGGATCCGGGTGCGGGCCATCGGCAGGATCGGCCTATTGCCCTCCCGTCTGCAGGAGGCGATCCGAAAGGCGGAGTCGGCCACCTCCAGCTACGATGGGATGCACTTCAACCTGGCCCTGGCCTACGGCGGCAAGAGCGAGATCGCCGACGCCGCGCGGTCTCTCGCCCAGGAGGTGAGAGAAGGGCGGCTGAAACCCCAGGACCTCGACGAGGATGCTGTGGCATCCCACCTCTACCCCATGGGAGGCGAGCCCCTCCCCCAGGTCGACCTGGTGATCAGGACGGGTGGCGAGGTGCGAACCTCCAACTTCCTCCCGTGGCAGGCGAACGGGTCCAGCTCTCCGGTCCACTTCTGCGCCCCCTACTGGCCCGAGTTCGGGAGGGTCGAGTTCTTCAGGGCCATAAGAACCTACCAGGGATGTCGGAGGAGGGGGAGGAGATCAAATCAACAGGCTTAATTACCATAACCATCCTATCCAGCATCGTGTCCCGATAGGGTAGTGGACATCCTAGAGGCCTGCGGAGCAACTTTGCGCAGAGAGCCTCAGACCCGGGTTCGAATCCCGGTCGGGACGTAATTTCTAATAGACCGATGGATGTTTGATTTTTATGGTTCTGGAAAGCCTTGGCGGGTCGCTGAGGGGGGCGCTGAAGAAGATCGCCTCCGCCAGCAGGATAGATAAGCAGGTCGTCGACGAGGCGGTGCGGGAGATTCAGCGGGCCCTCCTCCAGGCCGACGTCAACGTCAAGCTGGTGATGAACCTCTCCAACAGGATCAGGGACAGGGCCCTCTCCGAGAAGCCCGCCCCGGGGATGAACCCGAGGGAGCACGTCATCAACATAGTCTACCAGGAGCTGATAAACCTCGTCGGGAAGAGCTCTCCGGTATCCCTGGAGAAGCAGACCATCATGCTCGTGGGCCTCCAGGGCAGCGGCAAGACCACCACCGCGGCGAAGCTCGCCACCTTCTTCCAGAGGAAGGGCCTGCGCTCGGCTGTCGTCTGCGCCGACACCTTCAGGGCAGGGGCCTTCGACCAGCTCAAAGCCCTCTGCGAGAAGCAGGGGGTCTTCTTCTACGGCGAGAAGGGCAACCCCGACGCCCCCGCCGTCGCGAAAAGGGGGCTGGAGGCCTCCAAGAAGTACGACGTTGCGATCGTCGACACCGCCGGAAGGCATGCCCTCGAGGAGGACCTCATCCAGGAGATGGTGGACATCGACGCCGTCGTCACCGCCGACCACAAGCTCCTGGTGATGGACGCCGCCATCGGCCAGCAGGCGAGCGAACAGGCGAAAGCCTTCAACCGGGCCGTCGGGATCACCGGCGTCATCATCACCAAGCTCGACGGGACCGCCAAGGGGGGCGGCGCCATGTCCGCCGTCGCCGAGACGAACTCGTCGGTCGCCTTCATCGGGGTAGGAGAGACCCCCAATGATCTCGAAAGGTTCGAGGCCGACCGGTTCATATCCCGCCTCCTGGGGATGGGGGACATCAAGACCCTCATCGAGCGGGCCCAGGAGACGAAGGTCGAGGAGGAGGTGGACGTCGAGGCCCTGATGCGGGGCAAGTTCACCCTCAAGGACATGTGCAAGCAGATGGAGGCGATCAACAAGATGGGCCCCCTCAAGCAGATCATGCAGATGCTTCCCCTGGGGGGGATGGGGATCGACCTCTCCGATCAGGAGTACCAGGGCACAAAGGACCGGCTCGATAAGTACCGGGTGATCATGTCCTCAATGACGGAGGCGGAATTGGAGGACCCAAAGATCATCACCGCCTCCCGGATAAAGCGGATCTCCCGGGGGAGCGGGACCTCCCCGGAGCTGGTGCGGGAGCTCTTAAAGTCTCACAAGGCGATGCAGAAGGCCCTCAAGGGGATGCGCGGCATGAACAAGATGGGGATGAAGCGGATGATGAAGAAGTTCGGCCCCATGATGGGCGGCGGCGGGATGTAGCTGTTTTGGCTTCCTCTTTTATCCTCAATATCTCATTTTTTCGGAGTTATCCATCCTTCCAAAGGATATCTCCCTTCTAGACCGGATTTATTCGGATGAAGATGGCTGTGGCCGGATCTCTTGACGAACCTATTTAACTGAGTAAAGGTCTCCTCCGGGGGAAATGACGGAGTGGGTCTACGAGCCGACGGGCTCTTTCGAAAGCTACCTATCGCCGGGCTGCCGGATCTGCCGCCAGGGGGCGTCCCTGGTGTTATTCGTCACCGGCGTCTGCGAGAGGGGCTGCTTCTACTGCCCCCTTTCAGAGGAGCGGCGAGGGATTGACGTCGTCTACGCCAACGAGCGACGGATTAAAACCGACCTCAACATAATCGAGGAGGCCCACGCCATCGGAGCCCTGGGGACGGGGATCACCGGGGGCGAGCCGCTCCTTAAGATGGAGTTTGTATTGAAATCGATCCGGGCCCTGAAGCGGGAGTTCGGGCAAGATCATCACATCCACCTCTATACAGGAGCGCGGCCCGGCCCCTCCACCCTTCGGGATCTGGCCGAGGCGGGGCTCGACGAGATCAGGTTCCACCCGCCGGCCTCGGAGTGGTCGAAGCCGGGATGGCTCTACAAGACCCTCGTCGACGCCAAAGCCCTGGGGCTCCTCGCCGGGGTCGAGATCCCCGCCATCGGCCCCGCCCCTGGGATCGTCGATGCGGTCATGAGGGCGGAGGGCTTCCTCAACCTCAACGAGCTGGAGTTCTCCGAGACGAACCAGCGAGCTTTGGGGCGGATGGGGTTCAGGTCGAAGGACTATGGCTGCGGCGCCGTTGGGAGCGATCTTGCCGCCGAAGAGTTCAAGATCGAAGGGCTGCAGGTCCACTACTGCTCCTCCGCCTTCAAGGACGCGGTCCAGCTTCGGGAGCGGCTGAAGCGGCGGGCCGAGCGGACCGCCCGCCCCTTCGACCTTCCCACCGATGACGGCACCATCATCTACGGCGCCATAATCCCCGTTGATGGGGTGGTCGTGGGCCTCGGGCCGGTGGTGAATATGCTGGCGGGCCTGGGGGTCCCGGAGGAGATGTACGCCCCCTCCGAGGGGAGGATCGAGATCGCCGGATGGATCCTTGAAGATATAGTCGAGGAGCTGGAACCGATGGGGTGCGAGCTCTTCCTGGAGGAGAGGTACCCCCTCGAAGGCGGCCCCGTGGTGGAGAGAATACCTTTATAAGTCCAAAGCTGTAAACGTAGAGGCGGTGAGCTTAGAGGATGGAGGCTAGCGTTCGAAAACATGAAGATCAGATCCGTGAGCGCTTGAAAAACTATCTGAAGCGCGACGGGATGGGCATCCGGAAGGCTGTCCTGAAGCTGTTCTTGCATGACAGGTCTTTCACCACCGAGGAAGTTTATACCTACCTCGACCGGGAAGGGTTCGAGGTGAGCTATCGGGGCGTCTCGGCGATGGTGGGTCTCATGAACACCAGGCTCGGGATCCTCAGCATCGACGTCTCGGGGGACCACAACGTCTACTCCCTCAAGCCGGATCACAAGATGATCGTCAGCTCGGTCCTCGAAACATATTGATCCATATTGACCCATATCGATTCTTCAGTTGGGCGGCTCTCCGCGCTTCATCCTTCCTAGATACTTCTTGAGGGCGAAGTCTGCGAGGATATTCGTCCCCCGGAGGGCGAGGTGCTGGACCGGACCCGCCGTCATCCTCTCGCTGTAGTAGCTGTGCAGCGCCTTCAGATGGCGGAGGTTGTACTCCAAACAACTCCCCACCAGCTCCCAGTGCTCGGGGGTCGCCTCCTCCCTCCCAAATCCCCTCGCCTTTCCCAGGCGGGTCTCGCCGATGGGGGTGAAGAAGAGGGGGAGCATCAGGCCGACGCTCTCCTTCAGCGACTCCACAAGCTCCGTCGTCGCCACCACGTCCGTGGCCGTCTCCCCGGGAAGCCCCAGGACGAGGCTCGCCACCGGGAGCCAGGACCGATCCCGGAAGAGGCCGTAGCACTCCCTCACCATCTCAGGCCAGGCCTCCAGGGGCGCAGGCTTCGTCTTGTTCTTCATGTGCTTCGCCAGGAGCCGGGGGCTGCCCGTCTCGATCCCGATCCATGCCGACATGTACCTCTGGTCAGAGCCGACCCCCACCACCTCGGAGACCTCCGCCAGGAGGTCCTGGCTGTGATAGACCGACGCCAGGCTCATGTGGGATACGTCCACAGTCCTGGGGCCCAAACCCTTCACCCGCCGGAAGAGGTCGAGGAGGATCTCCTTCTCCGGCACCATCCCGACAGAGCCGTACATGAAGGCGTCCTCGGAGTGGAGGATCAGGTCCCTCTGTCCCGCAGAAAGGTTCACCCTGGCGTCTTCGAGGATCCTGGAGACGGGCCGACTCCGAGTCCTTCGCATAGTCGGCGAGCAGAAGGAACAGCCCCGCCAGCAGCCCCTCCCGATCTCGACGATCCCCCCGACGGTCGCCCCCCTGTTGACGGGGATCTCATCGCCGGGGACGGCCTCCCCCTCCACCTCCCGGGGGACGTCCTCGCCGCCGATGATTCTCTTGCAGATCGACGGGAACGTCCGCTCCCCTTCACCCAGGTAGATGTGATCGACCCCCGCATCCTCGCCCCGGAGCTCCCAGGAGCCGTTGCCGCCTATGACCACCTTCGGCCTGTGCTCTCTTATTAGGGGGTGGCCCAGAAGCTCCAGAAACTTCGTCCTGTTGTAGGGTGCGCCCCGATTGATCATCTCCTCGATCTCCCGGACGGCGATCTTCCCCATGGGATCGTCGTGGCCGATCCCCACGATCTCGGTATCGGGCCCGATCGCCTCGTCGAGATGGTCGGGGTGGGCGACGATCACCTCATCTGGCGAAAAGCCCGCCTCCAGAAGGGCGGCCTCCACCTTCCTCATCCCGCAGGGGGCGAGGAGTGCCGACCCGTCAGCCCCGGCCTCCACGGGCGGGCAGAATAGCCATTTGAAGATCCTCTCGGAGATCATCGATGCCGGGAGGATCGCCGCAAAGCCGAGCATCACTCCTCCGTTGTAGTTGCTCATCATGGTGGCGTCGCTGGTGAGGACTATCCTTTTGCCTGACATCTTCGTGCCCCATCTCCATGATCCCAGATAACGGTGTTGAGCCGATGGACCCCACAAGCCTTTAATACCTCCCGTCTTTAGAGGAGAGGTCTGTGCAGGAGAAATCGTTGTCGGAGATCAACGAACGCATCCGGGACGGCAGCGTTCGGGTGGTCACTGCGGAGGAGATGCCGGAGCTGGTGGACGAGCTGGGCACCCAGGGTGCTGTCCGAGAGGTGGACGTCGTCACCACCGGCACCTTCGGAGCGATGTGCTCTTCCGGTCTCTTTCTCAACACCGGCCACAGCGATCCACCGATAAAGATCTCCAAGGCCTGGCTGAACAACGTGGAGGCATACGGCGGAGTCGCCGCCGTCGACCTATTTCTTGGAGCCACCCAGCCGTCCGAGGACAGAGGAGACGAGTACGGCGGGGCCCACGTCATGGAGGACCTCGTCTCCGGACGGGATGTGGAGCTGCGGGCCCAGGGGGCCGTCACCGACTGCTACCCCCGCTCCGAGCTGGAGACGACCCTCAGACTCGATGACTTCAACCAGGCGATCATGGTCAACCCGAGGAACGCCTACCAGAGGTACGCTGCGGCCTCAAACTCCACCGAGAGGACGCTCCACACATACATGGGAACCCTCCTCCCTCGATACGGAAACGTCAGCTACAGCGGGGCCGGCGCCCTATCGCCTTTACCAAACGACCCCGACTTCGAGTACATCGGGGTGGGGACGAGGATATTCCTCTGCGGCGGCCAGGGGCAGATCATCGGCCCGGGGACCCAGCACCTCCCTCAGAACGGGTTTGCCACCCTGATGGTGAAGGGCGACCTCAAGGAGATGAGCTCAGAGTTTCTCAGGGGCGCCACCTTCCAGGACTACGGACCGAGCCTCTACGTCGGCCTGGGGGTCCCGATACCGGTCTTAAACGAGAGGATCGCAGAAAAGACCGCCGTAAGAGATAGAGAGATCGTCACCGAGATCGTCGACTACGGCGTTCCCAGACGCGACCGGCCGACGGTGAGGCGGGTGAACTACGAGGAGCTCTACTCCGGGGTCGTCGATATCGACGGGGCCGAGGTGAAGACCTCGGCGCTATCGAGCCGCCACGTGGCGAGGAAGGTGGCTTCGGCTTTGAGCGACTCCATTCGGAGGGGCGAGTTTCTCCTATCGGCGGCTGTGGAGCCCCTCTCCAGGGTCGGCAGGAACAACCCCGTGAGGCAGACGAAGGAGTTCCTCCTGGTGGGGGACGTCATGAGCTCAGAAGTGGTGACCGTCAGAGAGGAGATCAATATCAAGGAGGCGGCAAGGATGATCGTCGGCGGCACCTTCGACCACCTTCCGGTCGTATCGGCCGATGAGAAGCTCATCGGGATGGTCACCGCCTGGGACATATCCAAGGCCGTCGCCAGCGACAAGACCTCCCACATCTCCGAGATGATGACGAGGAAGGTCTTCATCGCCAGTCCCGACGAGCCCCTGGAGCTGGCGGCGAGAAAGCTCCACCACCACAAGATCTCGGCGCTCCCCGTGGTGGACAAGGATCACCGGGTCATAGGGATGCTGACCAGCGACCACCTCAGCAGGCTCTACGGCAGGAGGAGGAGGTCAAAGTGAAGCTGATGCTCCACGTCGCCCCCGGGATCGTAAGAAAGCCGATAGTATCCTCGGTGATCCTGGAGACTAAGGCCCTCATCAACATCGAGCGGGCGAAGGTCGACGCCGTCTCCGGCGAGATCGTCGTAGACGTAGACCTCGATAAATGCGTCGAGGTGAAGAGGGCCTTCGAGGAGAGGGGGGTCAGGGTCGTCCTCCTGGAGAACCCCATCATAAAAGACGATGACGAATGCGTCCACTGCGGGGCCTGCATATCGATCTGCCCCACCGGAACCTTCAGGTTCGAGGGGTCTGAGGTGGTCGCCGACGCCGGAAAGTGCGTCCAGTGCGCCAGCTGCGTCACAGCATGTCCCCAGAGGGCTCTGAGGCTCGTCCTGAAGTAGACGGTGGATCAGGCGAGGACCGAAGAAGATGGCGATCGAAGGACGTAGGGATCTCCGCCGGAGATGCCGGACCCATCTCGACGACTAGGCGCGATCGGGATGGCATCTCTCGATATATTTTCGCGATATATTTTATACTAGCTAGCCCCACTCATCCTTTGATTGGGTATCGATAGCAGGGTCGGAATGGACTGTACCAGAACTGATCTGAAGGTGGCACTATTGGCCCTTTACGTTGCCCTCGCCCCGGGCATTTCGAGCTGTGCCGAGGTCAACGACCTTTGGCTCCTCATATCCAGCTACGAGGATATCGGGATTACAGTCCACGACCTCGCCTTCTTCCTGGCGACCCACGGCTTCAACGCCAACCCAGAGAGGGGCTACGTTACGGTGACCTTCTCCGACGGCGAGAAGAGCTACCTGACGCCCAACGGCGCCGCCCCGAGGCTCGCCGACCTATGGGCGGAGCCTCCTACCCCAACGGGGCCGGTGAGGGTGATCGTCCCCGAAGCCATCCAAAGGGGCGTGACATTCGGGAGGACCGAGAACAGCAGGTTCATAAGAGATGTGACCAGGAGGGTGATCTTCCCTGTAACTCCCCTGGGGATGTGTTACGACGGATCGAAGAAGCTGGAGGATACCTATGAAAGTTTCAATTATAGAGTAAGATATATGTACGATCCGAGCGAATGGGACTGGCAGGGACACCTCTGGGTTCTGGTCGAAGACGACAGCCGACCGGATCGATGGATCGCGGTCGATAGCTACTACGGCGTCATGATAGATGACGAATACTACTCTGCACCATACAGCTTCGAGGGGTTCGAAAACCTCGACTCTATAAACCCAAAGTGGAGACTGAGATGAAGAGCCCCACCAGAAGGCAGGCAATTACAGAAAAATATGTGACCGGAGATTCAGCGAGAGGTTATATATGATCAAAATCCGCATCCATATCATCAGGTCGATAAAATTTATATCAGTCGTATCGCTCATCCTCTGCCTCTATGCAGGCGGCTCCGTCGGTGACGATACGCTATACGATCGGGCTGATTTGAGAAGCGTCAACCTCTCCGGCCTCGACCTGAGAGGCGCCCACCTCAACCAGTCGGACCTGAGGGGCGCAGACCTATCCGGTGCAGATCTCGATAGCGCATACCTCATATCAGCGTGGCTCTCAGGCGCCAGACTAAACCAGGCCAACCTCGCCAAGGCTGACCTCTCGAGCGCCGACCTCTCGGGCGTCGACCTCATCGAAGCCGACCTCTCGGAGGCGAAGCTCTGGGGGGCGAAGCTCTCGGAGGCGAAGCTCAATGATGCCACCCTCGTTAAGGCTGATCTGACCCGGGCTGACCTCACCGACGCCGACCTCACCGGGGCGGAGATGACCAACGCCCGGCTCTTTCGGACCGACCTCACTGGAGCGACGATGATCGGCGTCTACCTCATAGGTGGCAACTTCGTCGGAGCCCATATGAACTGGGCGGAGATGAGGGGAAGCTACCTCAACCGCGGCCAGTTCTCCAGGGCCGAGTTCTACGGGACGGACCTGTCGGGCTCAGACCTCTCCGACTCCGACTTTTCGAGAGCCTACCTCATGAGGGCCGACCTGACCGACGCCAACCTCAACTGGGCGCTATTCGCCTACGCCGACCTGACAGAGGCGAAACTGGCTCGATCTACCCTCCGGGGAACGAAGCTATCCTACGCCGACCTCACCGGAGCCGACCTCTCGGGGGCGGACCTGACAGATGCGGACCTAACCGCCGTCAGGCTGATAAAATCGAATTTGAGCAACGCCAAGCTGGGGAGGGCCTACCTCCAGGGGCTCGACCTGCGGGGCGTCGACCTCTCGGGGGCGTTTCTGAGGGACGCCACCATCGACAGGACGTATCTGACCAACGCCAACCTGACCAACGCCGACCTCAGGGGAGCCACCCTCTCATCCGTCGAGATGACGGGGGCCGACCTATCGGGGGCGAACCTCATAAGGGCGAAGGTCGACCAGTTCACCCTCTTCTCCCTCTCCAAGGCGAACCTCGAAGGGACCCTAGTAGACGAAGAGCTGAAAAGAGAGGTAGACGCGATAGGGTGAAGGGGGGGGTCGGATCAGAGCGACCCTTCCATCATCCTATCTTTTTCACCAATTAAAAAGGCGGCCGCGCCCCCAGCCTAAACCACCCGGCCGAGGAGGGCCCGATAGTTCATGAACGGCTTCTCGTCGAGGGTCATGGCGCCCCTGGAGCCGTGGATCTCGAAGGGCATAGCGCAGACCGTCGGTCCCATCATCTCAACGCATTCGAAGTCGCTGTAGTAGTTGGAAAGCCACCTGTTACCGCCGTTGTCCCTGCCGCTGAACTTGTTGTTATCGATCAGGACGTTGGACATGACGAGGTTGAAGACCCCATCGAAGATGTAGATGCCCCCACGCCCCGATTCTCTTATCAGGTTCAGCATCAATAGGTTCTGGTCGGAGTTGTCGAGGACCTGGACGCCGTACTCGCCGCTCCTCTCGATGTCGTTGCTGGAGACGAGAGTGCGGGCGGATTTTATCATGTGGACCCCGTCGGCTCGGCTGTCGAGGATGACGTTGGAGTATATCTTGCTGTCGTCGCACCGTTGGAGGCGGACCGCGTCCCTGGTGCTGTTCGTGATATTGTTCGTCGAGACGATGGCGTTCTGGACGAACTCGAGGCTTATGCCAAAGCCGTTTTGATCGAGCTCGTTCTCTATGAGGGTGTTATCACGGCAGTTGCGCAAGATTATGCCATCGGCGCACTCTCTGATCTCGTTCGCCTGGACGAAGTTCAGGTCGCTCTCGTCGAATACGATGCCGTACCTCTTGTTACTGGCGATGGCGTTGTATGTGATCAGGTTCTCCCTGCTCTTTTCCCGGACGGATATGCCGCTTTCGCGGTTGTGTTTGATGACGTTCTCCATAACTGAGTTAGATTTAGAAGCACGTATACCGATCCCGTTCAGGTCGTTTCCAGATAGGTTGTTTCTGACGATCACGTTGTTATTGCCGGAATCGATATTTATTCCCATTACTTCGCATCTCTCGATGATGTTCATCGTCAACATATTGCTGTTGGATCTGTAGATGTCGATCCCGTGGTATCCGCAATCCATGATCCGATTGGAAACGAAGGCGTTGTAACTGGACTCTCGTAGATGCACCCCGTTATCGGAGTTGTTGTGGATCAAGTTTCCCGTCAGCTCATTGCCGAAGGATGAAGCGATGGTGACGCCATCGGCGCCGTTCCCCCATATCTCGCTTTTTGAGACCCAGTTGTGCTGGGAGCCTTCGATGAATATGCCGTAGGCGTTCCCGTGGACCTGCGTCGCCTCTACATGGCTGTGGTTTGCTCCGGCGAGCCGGATGCCGGCATTGAAGTTGTCATAGATCTGGTTTCCTTTTATCAGGTGGTCCTTTGAGTTGAGGATGCAGATACCGTGGCTCGAGGAGCCCGATATGGTGTTGTTCAGAATTTTGGAGCTGTCCGAGAGGATGAGAAGCGCCGCTGAATCGCACTCCTCGGCAGCGCAGCCGGGCAAGACGAACCCGTCAAGAACGACACCGCTCGCGTTTATTGTGATGAGGGGGTCCAAAGAGCCGCTGCCCGAAACTACGGGCTTCCCGTCGCCCCTGAGGGTTACCGATCTATCGACGACCAGACTCTCGCGGTACGTCCCGTTCATGACGATTATCTTCCAGCCGGCCTCGGAGGCGTTGATGGCGTCCTGGATCCTCGAGAAGTCGCCGGAGCCTCGGCCGTCGACGAGAAGGGTTTCTGCACCGGCTCCGGCGCTTGCCAGAAGCAGGATCATCAAGATGGATGTCGGAAATCTGAGCATGGGGATCACCGTTATTGCTGCTTTCTTTAACCTATACTTTATATTTTAAAGATTATTAATTTATATTTCTATCCCTTAGGTCCAGATTCAGATGAGGCAGGGTTGTGGATCTCATCATATCTATAGATGATTGATAAATCCTCTATATGTATAGAGAGCCGAGGAGGATAAATATGGGGTTGAGCTTGCGGATCTCCTAGCGGAGCGATTCCCCCGGCTACCGGTCTTTCGTCCCGGATAAGAGGGGGATGGGGCCGGGACGAAATGACCCCCGAATTCGCCTGATCCGTCAGCTCTCGCCTCCCCTCGACTTCGCCATATTAACCAGCCGCTCCGTCGAGACCAGCTCTCCTCCCTGAGATGTCGAGTGATCGACGAACTTCCTGAAGGCCTCCATGTAGCCTTCGTCCCCTCCTGTTATGAAGTTGGTGAAGATCACCACCATCGGCTCGTCCTTCTCCCTGCACTCTTCAAACTCCGCGACCAGGAGATCGTACCACTCTTCGCCAGAGAGGCCGAGGACCTCCTTGGAGTGGCGGTCGGATAAGGGAACCAGCTCCCCCGAGAGGCTGTGGGTGCTGAAGGGGACGGCGTATATGTCGTATCCATCGACCGGATAAGGCCAGGACTCCTCCTGGCGACCCGGCAGATAGATGACCCCGGCCTGGTACCCGACGGTGTACTCGATCCCGATCCGCTCGAGGATCCGGAACGTGGTATCGCTCTGGCTGAAGGACTGGGGCATGTAGCCCTTCGCCTCTATCGACCTGCCGTCGCAGATGTAGGCGGACTCGACGAGCCTCTTAGCCTCCATCAGCCGCGAATACTGCTGGCCGTAGGCCATGGGGCCGACCTCTTCCCCCGTCGTCATCCCAAAGATCGCCAGCTCACGGTTGTACTTCGATCCCAAGCTCGTGACGTAGAGCTTGTACATGGCGTTTCCGGATATCTCGTTGACGTAATCCCCGGTGACGTAGATCGTGACGTTCAGGCCGAGGGGATCGATCTTGTTGAGCATCCTGGTGATCGAGATCGCCTCGAGATCCCACTTCTCCTCCGGGGACATATCTGAAGACGCGGGATCGATCTCGGCCCCTATCATGAGGTTGACCACCACCGGGGCTTGAGATCCTTCATCTCCGCCAGTGATGCCGGCCGACGCAAAAAATATAATAATAACGATTAATGCAGTTATCTTTCTAGCCGTCACGTTAACCACCCTCAAGACCATCTTCCTATCGGAGCTACCTCGACGATTTTTGATCCCTTCATCGATAATGAATTTAATTCATCTTCGGCACTTTTTAGCAGGAATCTCTACCTTTTGGACTGCAGTTCCTTTCAGCAGTTCTCTGCCTCATCCAGATGATGGAACTTACAATTGTCATGTCGGTTAATACAACTTTCGGCCGCCATCCCCTTTTAAGGAGTCGCAGGTCCCTTTGGTCAGATCTTCGGTATTATATCCCGCAGGAATGGGGGGGTGAGATCTGATGACATATTGCTGAGAATTAGGTAAGTATAAATCCCAGGAGGTATAATAATATTCGATCATGTGTATCGCTTATTATGATGACGCCCTGAAGAGGGAGGGGCTTTGCGGTACATGGATCGATCGAGACCAACCAGAATGATGAGGTATAATAATGCACAAATGCAGAATAGCAGCAGCCTTTGTCGCTCTTTTGGCGCTGGCAGCCCTGGTCCCCGGAGCAGGAGCCGTTGTGGCAGGGGGCGTCGCCCCCGGAGAGACCGTGACATTCGTCGGTCCAGATCCCGTCGAGCTCGACTACGTCGACGAGGTCGTATATTACTACTTGTGGGTAGCAACAGCCGCCGAGGAGACTATCGCCACGGGGACGGATAAGGAATTTTCGTTTGTGGTCCCCGACCCCGGTGCAGATATGATGGAGATCGAGATCTCTTTGCTGGTAACCGATGGATACGGTTGTATCGGCGAGACGATCGATACTCTCACCGTATACCCGGCTCCGCCTTGCGGTATCGTCGGTCCTGATAGCGTCTGTGAGGACAGCCCGGTGACCGTCTTCGCCTTCGCCGATGACCCCACAGGCCTCGACCTCACCTGGACCCTCCAAACCCCGACCGCAGAGGAATCCGCCGGGACCGGCCCCGAGATCCAGATCGACTGGACCGGAAAGCCCTTCGGCGACAGCAAGCTGATCCTCGAGGTCAGCAAGACCTGGGATGACGGCGCCGTCACGACGAGCGCGTGCAATATGACGGTCAAGTACGTCGTATCACCAGTAGCGACCATCACCAGAGCGTAGTCTAAACTGCGGAGATCCTCCGACGATTCCGGGGCCCGTCCCCGGAATCCTTTTTAATCAATAGATCCAACCATGAATCCCATGACTCTTCTCCATCGCCAGATCTGTGCCGGATACGGACGCCATCTCAAATCCGGCAGATCAAAGAGCCCGGCGATGGCCATCGTCGCCCTCTATCTCATAATATCATTATTCGCGGCAACGGCCCCGGCCGCGGGTTCGTCGACGCAGGAACGCCTCGAAGGGCTGACCCTCGACCCCCACGAGAGGTGGACGACCGGGGCGGTTAAGGGGTGGTCTCTCGGCGACTGCATACCGTTCCGGTTCACCGTGGAGAACCGGGGGTCGAACTCTGACACCATCAGCTTCAGGCTCGCCTTCGACCACGTTCGGGACGGTGTCCTGGGGATCGTGGCCTTCGAATCCTTCGTGATCCTTGCGGGAGATGTAGCTGGCCCGTACTTCGAAGGGAGCGAAGGGTACTACCTCTGGAATGTGACCGTCCCCGCCAAGACGACCTACGTCCTCCTCTGGTGTGCGAGGGTCAGCGAGGAGGCCGGCCTCTGGCCCGGGGCGTCCATGCACGTCAGCGCGAAGAACGGCGGGTCTAGGGACGTTCCAATAATGACTAAAGACCTCTCCCAGCCCCGGCCACCGTGCGAAATTCTGGGACCCGAGGGCGTATGTGAGAACGATCCTGTGGCGAGGTTCTCCTACGGAGACGACCCCACCGGCCTCCAGTTCGCCTGGTCTCTATCCCCGGCAGGCGGCGGGACAGGGGTATCGAGCAGGAGCAGCATCGAGATCGACTTCCGTGGATATCCCTTCGGAAGATATACTCTCGCCCTGGACGTATATGAGCTGCAGGGGGGCGTCTTGACCAAGATCAGCAGCTGCTCACGCGAGGTCCTTTACATCGAGTCCCCCCACGCATTTATATTATGATGGACTGAGGGACGATCGGCTTGAAGATGATTATGCGAACGGAGACGAACCTATGAAACCCGGATCCTGCGCCCCCTCAGAGCCGGTCTTCAGGGACCTGTGGACTATGGCCAGATCTCTATTTGCCGTCTTCTCCATCCTCGTCCTGATCCCCGCCGCCACGGGGGGGGTTGAGAGTCAGAGCAAGCCCATATTCTCTGGAGAGGAGATCTCCTTCGTCCCCGAGCACCCCTGCGAGAACTGCACCTATATCTGGACGGCATCTGACGGCGATCCCCAAAAGTCAGGCTCGATCCTCTTCAACTGGACCGCCCCGTCCGTCTCATCCGATGTAACCGTCGTCATAACCCTCACGGTAGAGAACGAGTACGGTTGCACCGGCAGGGAGGAGATGGAGGTCACCGTCCATCCCCCCATAGGATATCCCGATCCTCGTGAAAAGATAGAGGTGGATAAGCGGGTCGTCTGGAACGGCTATCCACCCGAAGAGGATAGCGAGTTTACGATCTGCATCGATAACGAGACCTGGAGGAGCTGTCGATCCATCGGACCCCAGGGGGGGGTCATGATCTGGGACGGCCTTGCGGCAGGAGAGTACAAGGTGACGGAGGTCGATCCTGGCCCCCTCTGGACCGTCGAGGTCGGGGGGTCAAAGATCAAGATCGACGAGGATCAAGGGAGCGTGGAGAAGCACGTCAACGTCACCAACACCCATGCGAGGTACTCAAAGCTCCGTCTGACCTCGGTCTGCTCCGACGACCCGGACTCCGCCCGGAGATGGCGGGTCCAAAACCCAAACCCTTACCAGTTGGAGTTCTTCTGGGATCTGTATGGAGGCGACCAGAACGGGGTCATTACAGTCGATCCAAATGGGTTCATCTTCTTTGAAACCGCCGCAGTCCCCGGGCCGAACACCGTCAGGATCTTCGTAAACGCGGTTCAGCAGGACGTAAAGGCGAGCGGCGGTGAGATCTGCCTCGGCGAGCTGAAAGTAGAGAAGGCGGTCGACTGGAACGGCCACCTCCTCGACGGAGATGCCGAATTCGAGATATGTCTGATAAACGAGACCTCGAAGAGCTGTCGATCCATCGGACCCCAGGGGGGGGTCATTATCTGGAAGGGCCTAGTTCCCGGAACTTATGCGGTGGAGGAGTCGGACCCCGGCCCCTTCTGGACCGTCGAGAACGAGGGGCCGAAGGTGACGATCGACAGCGACAGCGGTCTATCGAAGCACGTCAACGTCACCAACGTATACAGTAAGCCCATCGGTCTGGAGCCGGAGCTGGAGGTTTATAAGACCGCATCTCCGGCCTTCGCTAGCCCCTCCGACGATGTCACCTTCACGATAACCGTCGAGAACACCGGGGAGGTTCCCCTCGACCTCGAGGTGACCGACACCCTCCCCGCCGGCATCGGCTACGTCTCGGCGGACCCCGCCCCCGAGACCACCGTAAAGAACTCCGATGGTACGACGACGATCTTCTGGGGTCCGGTCCTGGGAACCCTCGCCCCAGGAAACGAGACGACTGTCCTATTGGTCGGAAAGGTCGGCGAGGATATCCCCAGGTCCGCCTCCACGGGCGATACGCTGACCGTCCTCGGATCCCCTTACCCTGGAAGAGATGAGGGGATCCCTGGCGAAGGAGTCCTCTGGGTCCAGCAGTTCGGGGGGCGTGGTCTCGCCGATACCATCGAGGGGCTGATCTGGTTGAGGGTGAGGCTGGAGGTGGAGCTGGCGAAGATGGTGGAGCTGCAGAGGAGGTTCGATTTAAAATCCCCCCACATCGTGATGGAGGTGTGGGATGGAGACCTGCCGGGATATACGGTCCACAACTACACCAACCCGGCCACCGGAGAGCGGCTCGTCCTCTTCAAGGACGGCGGGGGGAACGTCACCGGGTCGGAGTACCACAACTCAAAGATGAACTCAGTTCTTACCATAGAGTACGGACCCGGCGACGTTCTCATCTCGGAAAGCGTCCTATCGTTATCTATGCTGGAGAGGCTCAGGATCGATTACGACATCCCGCTTTCGGGCTACAAGGTCAGGACGGTGACCGACTACGATACCGGAGATACCCTGATCGAGACGGTGAACCCGAAGGGGGAGGTGATCCGGAGGGATTACAGGAAGACCCCGGGGATCCCCAAGTATAAGGAGTTTCGGCTCCGAAACTCCGTCACAGCGACCGGCTGGTCAGAGGAGGGGACGGCATCGGGTTCCGACTACGCCGAGGTGACGGTTACATACCTATCAGACCTGAAGATAAAGAAGGTCGCAGCCCCCATACCCGCTTCCGTCGGGGCGGTCATCAGATACGCATATACCGTTGAGAACACCGGCAAGACCACCATCGATAACCTCGTTCTCTACGACGATCGTCTCGACCGGGAGATACCCCTGAACAGGACGGCCCTCAGGCCCGGAGAGGTGGCGGTCGGGAACGCCGAATATACCGTTTTATCAGGCGACCTCCCGGGTCCCATAATCAATACCGCTGTAGTCTCCGGGACCGACCCCCAGGAGGACCTGATCGAGGATTATGATACCGCTACTGTGCCGCTGTATTCTGTAACCCCAGAGATCGTCCTCACCAAGACCCCGAACAAGATCGAGGTGGCGGTAGGAGAGGTCGTCACCTACTCCTTCATCGTCGAGAACGTCGGGATGACCACCGTAATAGACCTGATCCTCTTCGACGACCTGCTCAACGCGACCGTCAGCCTGGACAGAACCGTCCTCGATCCCGGGGAGGTGGCGGTCGGTACGGCAGAGTACACAGTCCGCCCAGAAGACCTCCCAGGCCCCGTCATCAACAACGCGACGGCTGCCGGAGTCGCTCTTATAAGAGCTCTCGGCACGTTGGAGGCAGGCCATCCGGTCTACGCCGAGGACTCCGCCAAGGTCAATGTAACGGGCCGTAACGAGACGGGAAGACTCAACGTGACCAAAACCGCCCTCCAGAAGTCGGTGAGGCCGGGGGACGAGGTGACGTATGAGATCAAGATCAAGATCAATTCCAGCGAAAAAAAGACGGTGACCGTCAACGATACCTTCAGCCGCCCTGTGGAGTTCGTAAGCGCCGATCCGTGGCCCTCGGCGGTGGGCGACCGGTGGCAGAGGTGGGACGAAGAGATCGATGAAGGCGGATATCTCAACATCACCCTCGTCATCAGGACCAAAAAGCAGGACTTCACATTCGAGATGGAACAATCGGTATCCGGGACGGGGTTCGTCAGGATCGCGAACGATTATAATACGGCCCCGCCCTCTTACGTCCTCACCAACGTTGTCGAGGTTAATGGAACGGATATAAAAGCTGATAATGACACCGAGACGGTCTTCGTCTCCGAGGCCGGAACCGAGCTATCGACCCGGGAGCACGGCTCCGGGAGGTACGATAGCGATGAGATCCTCCGGATGAGGACCGAGAACAAGTCCATCTCGATGGAGAAGGACGTCTCCGCCACCTACGCCCCCACGACCCTGACCCTCTACAACGACAGGACCGTCGAGTACTCGTCCCGATGGAGCCAGTTGGCCAGGGCGAAGAACCGGGCGACTGGGGCGTCGATGACCGAGGCCTATCGGTACGCCAACTCCATCGACCGGGAGTCGAGGTTCAACCTGGACCAGAACGGGTCGGTGATGGAGATCAACTCGGAGTTCGACGGAACGGCCGAGATCGGCTTCTTCAAGATGGCCTCGAACACCTCGGGGAGGGCGTCGACCCCCGCCTTCGAGCTGCGGGAGGACTACGTCGGAAGCTTCAAGGTCCTCCAGAAGGTCGAGGAGTACGGCAGCAGCGCCAGCTCCGAGAAGTCGGCAGCTGGAGCCGGGCTCGTCGTCGGAGATAGGAGGATCGGCTCGTCTCAGAGAAGCCGCGAGTCCGGGACCGGAACTTACGCCTCCGAGGAGATCATAAAGACGAGCACCAACTACATCGCAAAAGACATCAGCCTCGCATACGCCCCCATGAGCCAGAAGCTCACCGACGACGTCTCCATAGACGCCTCCGGAAGGTGGAAGGAAGGGATCTACTCGAAGACGCCGGGGGTGAGCTACATCGGCGAAGAGTACTCTTCGATAGAGAGGCTCGACAAAGAATCGGTCTACATGGGGCTGAACGAGATATCGACTGAGGCCGATTTCTTTGGTGATGGACGCTTGCGCGTAGTGAAGGGATACGAGGGAGGATCCGGCGAGAAGCTCTCAAGGCCCCTCATCGACTTCGATGAAACCTATTCCGGAAACTACTCCATATCGAGACGGATCCTCATGACCGGCGTTGCGAAGTACGACCATCCCCACATATCCGTATCCAAGGTCGGAGATGCGGACGCCAACTTGAGCATCGCCCGTTATACCATCACCGTCACCAACGACGGAAACGCCGCTTTGAGGGAGATATCGATCGAGGACACCTTCCCGAAGGGGACGGCGTATCTCAGCTCGTCCCTCAGGCCTGATCTGATCGCTTCCGATAGGGCGATATGGAAGGTCGAGGAGGGCCTGGCAGCTGGCGGAGTCCTGAAGATCGACCTCACCCTCGCCGTAAAAGATTACACAGGCGGCCTCGTCAACCTCGTCAAGGCATCGGCCACCGCCGGGAACGACGCCGTCCTCACCGCCACAAACTTCTCGGTCCTGGAGGCGGGGTGGCTATCCTGCTGCCCCGGCGAGATCTTCGCGAGCAAGACCGCCGAGGTCGACCCGGTCCTGGAGAACGTCGTCCTTTACAGGCTGACGGTCCAGAACCTCCAGGAGCGGCCGATAGTCGCCAGGATCGAGGACCGCCTACCCCGGGGTCTAGCCTTCCTGGGATCGTCTACGACGCCTTCGCAGGTCGATCAGAGCCTTGGGGTCATCACATGGGTCGTCGCAGACCTGAAGGGAGGGGAGATCAGGACGATCGAGTACATCGTCGAGGCGAGCCGACCCGGCCGATATCTGAACGTCGCCGAGGTCGATCCGTACACCCTCGACGGCGAAGAGCTCCGGATGGTGAGCGTCTCCGCCGTCGTCGAGGTCGGCCCCTTTGATGAGGCGGAGGCCACCTCCGGCTGCCCCGGCTGGGTCCCGCCGGACTGGGGATTTTTGTACAGCCCCATCACATGGGAGATGACGTGCGATGGGGCCTTTTGAGGGGATAGCAGGTGAAGGCCTCTCCCCGCCCCAAACCTTTTCGGGGCTTTGAGATTGCCGACAGCTGGGCGGAGGTCGGGTCCGATCAGAGGACGCACTCGGAACAGTCGATGCAGCTGCACTCTATGTTGGTGATCTTCCACTTGAGCGCCCACCGCTTCATCTCCTTGACGATCTCCACGATCTCAAGGCCGCTCTCCGTCAGGGAGTATTCGGCCTTCGCAGGGAAGGACCCTTCATCGACCCACCTCTCCACGAGCCCCTCCCTCTCCAGCTCCTTCAGCCTCGCCGAGAGCACCTTCGCGGTGATCCCGGCGAGGCAGCTCTTCAGCTCGCTGAACCGCCTCTTATGCCCTTCGCCCTTGTAGAGCTCCAGGAGGACGAGTAGGGTCCACTTCCGGGCTATGTACTTCACCGTCCTGTTGACGGTGCAACCTTCCTGCATGGTATCCTGGTGGAAACCTCCAAGCCTATATACGTTGGTATCCTAAGTATACCATGGCGGGGAAGGACGCCCCACCAGGAGCTAGACTATGAAGGTCGTGGTATTCTACAGCGGCGAGTTCGGAAGGACCCTCATCGGAAACCTGGTCAACGCCTCGGGGTTCTGCATATCCTGCGGCGATGCCTGCACCCTCTGCAAATCCGGCAAGTACAGCCTCGCCGAGGATCTCGTCTCCGTAATCGAGATGCCCGACCCCGACACCCTCGACGACTTCCTCGACGACGCCGACCCCTACATACCGCCGGATATACCCGAGGCGGATATCGCCATCGTCTCCAACGTCCACCCCGACATCATCTTCGGCCTTTTGCCGATCCTGAAAGATAAGGGGTACCGGGGGATCATCGGCGGATCGGAGAGGCCCAAAGAGCTCCCCCTGGGCCTTCGGACCCAGCTCGCCGAGGAGGCGGGTAAGCTCGGCCTGGAGGCGGCCTTCGCCAAGCCCTTCTGCGCCCTTTGCCCCGATCCGGCAAATCCGACCATATCGGCCTTCATGGAGAAGGCCCACTTCGGCGAGCCGAAGATAGAGGTCCTCACCCAGAAGAGCCGGGCGGGCAAAGAGACGATCCTCGCCGCCAACGTAGTCAGGTCCGCACCCTGCGGATCCACATGGTACGTCGCCAAGAGGATGACCGGACTTGAGACCGACCAACCGGACCTGCGGGAGAGGATCTCGGAGGCCCACCACGCGTACCCCTGCACCGCCAGCATGGACCAGGACCCGGAGCTGAAAGACACCATCCTCCACAAGGCAGGCTACATCATCAGGGAGGCGGTGGAGGAGGCCATCGGACGGAGCGAGAGGGTGGTGCCGAGGGACTCGGGGACGTTCTCCGGATCGGGGAGGCCGCGGGTGGAGGGGTGACGGCCGAACGCCATATTTTTGGATAGTTTTGATATAGGTTGATGGCCTAGAGAGACGGAAGAGAAAGACGGGATAAAAAACAAAGGAGCTGGAAGTATATGGCAAAAGACCTGATGGAAAAAGGAGCGATCCTCCAGAGAGACAAAGAGACCTACGCCATCGCCCCCCACATCGCCGGGGGCATCATCGACCCGGCGGGGCTTAAGAAGATCGCCGAGGTGGCGGAGAAGTACAAAGCAGCGGCCCTGAAGATAACCTCAGCCCAGAGGATAGCCATCGTCGGCCTCAAACCCGAGGACCTGGACTTTGCCTGGGCGGACCTGGGGATGAAGCCGGGGGCCGCCATTGGCCTCTGCGTCAGGTCCGTCAAGATCTGTCCAGGGACGACCTTCTGCAAGAGGGGGCTACAGGACTCCGTGGGCGTCGGCCTGAAGCTCGATGAGTTGTATCACGGGATGGAGATGCCCTCCAAGTTCAAGATGGGGGTCTCGGGCTGCCCCAACTCCTGCGCCGAGCCCGCCGTCAAGGACCTGGGGCTCATGGGAACCGCCAAGGGATGGACGGTCTTGGTGGGGGGAAACGCCGCCCGTAAGCCCCGGCTCGGGATCGTCCTCGCGGAGGCGCTCTCCGACGAAGAGGCCCTCGCCCTGGTGGCGAGGGTGATCGGTTACTATAAGGCAAATTCGGAGAAGAAGAGGCTCGGCGAGTTCATCGACGAGATCGGCTTTGAGAAGTTCCAGGGAGCGGTCCTCTGAGCTCATGGTAGTTTGAAGGGATTGAGGGGAGAGGAGCGATGGTGTGCGGCTCGATCTGGCTGGCAATCGCCGATGATCACCGGAGATGGTCTTCCATGATGGCGATGGCGCAGTACTTCCCGCACATGGTGCATGTTTCTGCTCCGGCGCGAGAACGGATCTCCATCGCCCTATCTCCGTCGATGGCGAGCTTGAACTGATCCCCCCAGTTCCTCTTTCTCCTATGCCTCGCCAGCATCTCGTCCTCGCCCCTGGGCCCGTACTTCATGGTGTCGCCGATGTGTGCCGCGATCCTGAAGGCCACCACCCCCTCTCTAACCTGGGCTGCATCGGGGAGGGCGAGGTGCTCGGAGGAGGTTATGTAACAGAGATAATCTGCTCCAGCGCCGGCCGCCATGGCTCCTCCGACGGATCCGGCGATGTGGTCGTACCCTACACCTATATCGATGGGAAGGGGACCGGCGACGAATAGAGGCCTGAAGTTCGTTCTTCTCTTGTAGAGGGCGACGTACTCAGGTATCCTGTCAGGCCTGACGTGGCCACCCATCCCCTCTACGATGACCTGGACCCCGAGATCGTTCGCCCTCTTCGCCAGATCCGCGTTCATCTCCATCTCCGCCATCTGAACAGCGTCCATGGGGTCGGAGATGCACCCGCTTCGCATGGTGTTTCCAAGAGAGAGGACCACGTCCCTTTCGGCAAGAACTCCACATATCTGATCGAAACGGGTGAAGAAGGGGTTCTCTTGCCCCTTCTGGAGCATCCATGCCGATGTGAAGGAGCCTCCCTTGGAGACGACCCCCATGATCCTCCACTCCCTCTTCAGCTCCTCCAGCATGTCGAGGGTGATGGCGGCGTGGACGACGACGGACGATGCCCCCGCTGTGACTTGCTTTCTGATGGTGCTGAGCATCTCCCCCTCGGTTATGCCGTCGAAGGAGCCCTTCTCAGCGACGGCCTGATAGATGGGGACCGTCGTCAGGGGAACGTTCGTCGCCTCTTTTATCCTTCTGAATATCTCGTCGATGGGACCCCCCATGGAGAGGTCAGTGACGGTGTCGGCCCCGTACCTCTCGGCGGCCATCGCCTTATGTACCTCCCCATCAGGATCGATGAGATCGGCGGAGGTCCCGACGTTGGCGTTTACCTTCGTCCTCAGTCCCTCCCCGATCCCCAGGGGTGGTTTGCCGTCTCTCACCATTACGACAGCTCGGCCTGCGGCCACCCTCCTCTTCAGAAGATCGGGGGCCATCCCCTCCGCCTCGGCCACCACTCTGATGGCCGTAGGCTCTTCGCCGCCGATGGCGGCCCAAAGAAGGCTCTCTTTCGACGACATATTCAGACCTGGGAAAAATCCAGATAACCCTGTCCCGCTGGCGAGATCACCATATCCCAGCAACCTCCTCGCCGCAGGAAGGGCACCTCCCGTCGACGACCCCGTTCCTCGCCACCCGAAAGCCTAACCGCTCCACCAGCGCCTCGCCGCAACGCGGACAGGTCGTGTTCTCGTCCTCGCCGGGGATATTCCCACCGTAGACGAAGTGCAGCCCCGCTCCCCTTCCGATCTCCGCCGCCCTCCGGATCGTCTTTGCGGCCGTTGGTGGGGCGTCCCTCAGCTTGAAGGTGGGGTAGAAGGCAGTGACGTGCCAGGGGATATCGGGGCAGATCCCGGAGAGAAACTCGGCGATATCCCGGAGCTTCTCGTCGGAGTCGTTGTATCCGGGGATGAGGAGGGTCGTCACCTCCACCCAGATCCCAAGGCTCCACAAAAGCTCGATCGTCCTCTTGACGGGCTCGACCCTCGCTCCGCAGACCTTCTTATAAAATTCGTCGTCGCCCTTCAGGTCGACGTTGATGGCGTCGAGGTACGGCTCGATCGTTCTCGCCGCCTCCTCGGTCATGTAGCCGTTGCTGACGAAGACGTTCCGCAGCCCCTTCTCCACGGCGAGCCTGGAGACGTCGAGGGCGTACTCAAAGAATATCGTCGGCTCGGTGTAGGTGTAGGCTATCGATAGGCAGCCCGCTGCCAGGGCTTCGGCCACCACCCTCTCAGGCTCGACGAACTGCCCCGGTATGACCCCTTCGCCGGCCGGGATCTGGGATATGTCGGCGTTCTGGCAATGGAGGCACCTGAAGTTGCAGCCCGCCGTGGCGATGGAGTAGCTGAGGTGGCCGGGGATGAAATGGTAGAGGGGCTTCTTCTCTATCGGGTCAACGTGCATGGCGATGAGCTTGCCGTAGACGAGGGTATTGAGGGTCCCTCCATCGTTCTTTCGCACGCCGCAGATCCCCCTCTTCTCGGGCTTTATCCGGCATCTGTGGCTGCATAGGCCGCACCGAACATCTCCTCCATCGATCTTCTCGTAAAACATCGCTTCGGTCATCTCGATCACCACCCATCCGGGGAGAAAGGATCTCACCAAATAAGTGATGATCATCAGTTATAATTATTTCCCTTATAATTATTCTCCAGAGAGCCGACGATGAAGATGACGACGACGACGACGACGACGACGTCTGCGATTCTCATCGCCTCCGCCCCTCAAGCCGAATGGCAGGAGATGGGAACGATGACGACGGATGGGAGAGGCGAATAGAGAGATCGTCAAAGAATACGGAGAGAAGGGCTACAGGATAAGGATGAGGCCGGACGAGAATACAGGATGGATAAAAGAAAAGGCGGAAGAGCTCTTGGCTCTTCCAGATACTTTATTACTCTCTCTTCCTCAAGACGAGGTAGGATACCGCCAGAAGGCCGGTGATGGCGAAGACAGCCTCGAATCCGGGGATGCCATTCTCTTCCTCGGGCTCCTCTACCGGCTCCTCATGTACGGGCTCCTCGACGACGGGCTCCTCAACGACGACGGGCTCGACGACGGGCTCCTCAACGACGACGGGCTCGACTACCGGCTCAGGGGCGGCGACGGGCACGGGAGCGGGCTCCTCATCCTCAGCCTCGATGGTCATCTCCTTGTAGATGTAGAACCGCAGGGGGTTCTCAGGGGAGATATCATCCTGGTCGGCGGTCTTGATCCTGATGTTCTCCATCAGAGAGACGTCCCGCTTCTTGGTGAGGGTGATCTTGTTGTCCTCGTTGTTCATCATGATCGTCTTGGCGTCGGCGTCCACCGTCTGGATCGTCATCTTGTCGTACTCGGTGTCCTCCTCGATATCGGCGTAGGTGTCGGAGATCTGCCAGATGCCGTTTACGGTGGCAAGGTCAGTCTCGGCGCCGCGGAAGGCGTTCTTGAAGTGGACAGCTATGGTCACGATCTTCTCGGTGTCGCCCAGGTCCTTCTTGTAGATGTAGGTCTTGTCCTTGAGGGTTGCGCCGGCCTTGGAGGGCTCGATTACGGCGGCGTCGACGACTGCGCCGTTCTTCATCAGCTGAACGAAGACCTTGTTGCCGTCGAGGTCGATCGCCTGGATGGCGAGCTCATAGTCCTCGGCGAGCTTCAGGGGCGTCCCGCTGGCGAAGGTCCTCTCTTCATCGTCGTCAATAAGAACCCTGGAGAGCTGCTCGTCCTTCATCAGGTTGGCATCGGTGGATTCGGTAAAGAGGTGGCTGCCCTCGTCGTAAGCTGCGAAGTACTCTTCAGCCAAAAAGCCGATGGTCCAGTACTGACCCCACTGATCGAAGTCGAACTTGGAGTTCTGGGCCTCAGTGGTATAGACGACGCCGTTGGGCTCTTCGAGAGCGTTGCCGGTGATCGTCATGGTGATCTTCTCGGTGCCGAGGTTGTCATCGATGTCGTAGTAGAAGCCGGCGAAGGATGAAACATCCCACTCAACGGTTCCCATTCCGAGGTCCTTGAAAGTTCCCCTGATCTCGTAGGTCCCAGGCTCCGTTATCTCCTTGTAGAAGAAGAACCGCAGGGGGTTCTCAGGGGAGATATCGTCCTGGTCGGCGGTCCTGATCCTGATGTTCTCCATCAAAGAGACGTCCCGCTTCTTGGTGAGGGTGATCTTGTTGTCCTCGTTGTTCATCATGATCGTCTTGGCGTCGGCGTCCACCGTCTGGATCGTCATCTTGTCGTACTCGGTGTCCTCCTCAACGTCCTTGTAGGCGTCGGAGATCTGCCAGATTCCGTCGATGGTCGCGAGGTCGGTGTCGGCGCCGCGGAAGGCGTTCTTGAAGTGGACGGCCACGATCACGATCTTCTCGGTGTCGCCCAGGTCCTTCTTGTAGACGTAGGTCTTGTCCTTGAGGGTTGCGCCGGCCTTGGAGGGCTCGACTACGGCCGCGTCGACGACTGCGCCGTTCTTCATCAGCTGGACGAAGACCTTGTTGCCGTCGAGGTCGATCGCCTGGATGGCGAGCTCATAGTCCTCGGCGAGCTTCAGGGGCGTGCCGGTGGTGAAGGTCCTCTCCTCGTCATCGTCCATCAGGACCCTGGAGAGCTGCTCGTCCTTCATCAGGTTGGTGTCGGTGGACTCATCAAAGAGGAGGCCTCCCTCAACGTAAGCGGCAAAGTACTCATCAGCCAAGAAGCCGATGGTCCAGTACTCGCCCCAACCCTCGAAGTCGAAGTCGTTCCTCTGGGCTTCAGTCATGTAGACGACGCCGTTGGGCTCATCGAGAGCGTTGCCGGTGATCGTCACAGTGAGGGACTCTCTGCCCAGGTCCTCGTCGATGTCATAGTAGAGAGCTGCAAACTCCTGCGGGCCCCAGGTATAGACTGCGCCGTCTACAACATCGGCCACAGGACCGCGGATCTCCACCTTGTCGACTGCGCTTACTGCCATCGCTGACGCGAGCAGCACCATAAATGCGGTAAGCGTAATCGCGGTCACTTTCTTCATTATATCAATAACCTCCTACTTTTCCCCTATGGGGTTAGGTTCACGCAGCATACAGTATGATTATTCTTAAAACTATTGCCCACACTGATCTCCCCGCCGCTGCGGCGTGGCCAAGCGGCGCCACCAGGTGCCGCTTGGCATCAATATGACACTGTATAGCTGCATCACCCTCCCGATCCCTTTGGGACTATGGAGATATTGTAGAGGATTTCACCATATATCTTTTGTGGTCTCTCTCTCGAAACATAATCCCCCTTGCACCCGAAATTTGGGATGGAAAGCCTCCCGGATAAGCTAAGAGCTCTCAACGATCCGGAGTGGGGGCGAAACCCACAGAACAGATCTCTGCGACGACGATAAAAGAGTATGCACCAAAGGAAGGAAGAAGAGGTGCAAAGGAAGGTCCAGGGAAAGTTGTTTCTACATAAGAGCCGATAGATAGGAGCATATGGCGCGAACTGGGCTTATATACCACCCCATCTACCTGGAGCACGAGACCGACGGCCATCCCGAGAGGAAGGAGCGGCTCACCACGATCCTCGAGAAGATAGAGTCCTCGAACCTCGACCTGGAGTTCATCACACCCCGGCCCACCACCCTGGAGGAGGTGGGGACGATCCACTCTCACGGATACATCGAAGAGGTGAAGGCCGTCTCCGAGCGGGGTGGAGGATATCTGGACCTGGATACCGTCGTATCATCGAGGTCTTATGAAGCCGCCCTCATGGCGGCGGGGGGGGTGATCACCGGCATCGAACGGGTGAACGACGGCCTGGATAACGCCTTCGCTCTGGTGAGGCCGCCGGGGCATCATGCCCTCCCCAACAGGGGGATGGGGTTTTGCATATTCAACAACGTCGCCATCGGGGCGAGGTCAGCCCAGAAGATGGGGCTACATAAGGTCCTCATCGTCGACTGGGACGTCCACCACGGCAACGGGACGAGCGCCGTATTCTACGACGATCCGACGGTCCTCTACTTCTCAACCCACCAGTCGCCCCATTATCCGGGGACCGGGAGGGTGAGAGAGCTGGGGATGGACGGAGCCGAGGGGTTCACGGTGAACGTCCCCCTCCCCTGGGGGACGGGAGACTCCGGCTACTTCGCCGCCTTCGAGGAGGTGCTCAAGCCCGTGGCCCTGGAGTTCTCCCCCGACATCGTCCTCATCTCTGCCGGCCAGGACCCCCACGCAGCCGACCCCCTCAGCAGTATGAACCTCACCACCGAGGCCTTTGGATATATGGCGGCGGCGGTCAAAGAGATCGCCGACTCCTGCTGCCAGGGGAGGCTCGTAGGCGCCCTGGAGGGAGGATACAACCTCGACGCCCTATCCGACTCGATGGTGGCCATATTGAGGTCCTTCAAAGGTGAGGCTCCGCCGCGGATCGATGTGGAGGAGGATCCGAGGGCATCGGAGAGGATCGATGAGGCGAAGAGGGCGATGGCCCCCTACTGGAACTGCTTCTCGTAAAAAGAAGGGTGTTCATCCGATCTTCTGTCGCGCCGAAAAGTACCTGGCCATGAAGGCCCGAAACTCCGGGTCTTCAATCTTCAAAAGCTCGAAGCCCCCGTATATCTTGTAGCGACGCTTCAGCTCGCGGCCCAGGTGGCGGCCCATGGATAGAAAAGCCACCCGATCTTCGAGGAGGTCTGAGGCTAAAACGAACCTCCGGGCAACCTCCACCACCACCCGGCCGTCCTGGACGTAAGGGCCCGAAAGAGGGTGAGGGTGGCTTTCGACGAACTTCTTTGCGTGCTCCGCCTCCCAAGCCGGCGGGCCGACCCTCCTCTCCACCTCCGGAAGGGTAGCCACCTCAAGCTCGAAGAGGATCCTGATGGCGCCGCGGATCTTCGATCTTCTCCCGCCGTTCCCATCGTCCATCTCAAAGCTGACCTCTTTATGCCAGTCGGCATCCGACCGGAGGACCGAGAAGCCGCTCCTGTGGAAGAGTGCGCGGACCGACTCCTCGGCCTTTCGAAGCTGTGGGAATATCACGTCCTCCACCTGGTCGGGGGCCGGAAACTCCAGCAGGAGGAAAGTGCTCTTTCGCCTATCCAGCTCTTCGCGAAGCTCCTGATCTTTTAACGGCGCAGGGGGAGACGGAAAGAAGAAGTCCAGGTCCGGCTCCTCCAGAAATAGACGGGACGCGGAGACGAACGTGAACATTCTGTCCAGGGTGAGGGCGGCGGCGACGTTCCGGGCCGGATCGACGGGGTCGACGACGACCAGGGGGTCGGCGTGGTCCCGGGAAGAATGGGCCGAGAGGTCGATCAACTCCCCCGGCCGCCAGAGGCCGGCCTCTTCCAGGACGGCGATGAAGGTGCCGTACCTGATGACGAGGAGCTCCGCCAGGTACCCGGAGAAGCCCCCGACCTTCAGCTCCGACCCGTAGACCCCGATCCCCTTCATGAACTGCTTTGTGAGGAGGACCTCGTCCTCGAGCCCCCCGATCCTGGCCGAGACGTACCGGCTGTGAAAGGGGGTCCTGTCGACGGCGGAGATGATCTTTGAGGCGTCCTCCACCAGGTAGCAGGGGACGAGGTCTATCTGGAACCCCTCGAAGATGGCGCGGACATAAGCGTGCTCTGCGTACCTCTCCTCGTGCTCCGGCGCCACGAGCCTTCCCATCTCCAGAGCGGGCAGGAGGGGCGACCCCTCAGGGACGCCGATGAATACGTCCAGGTCGTGGTCTCCCGAGAGCCACGTCCCCCTGGCAGCAGACCCCGCCAGGATCGGCTCGCATTCGACCCCCATCGCCTCGGCCAGCTCTTCGATCCGCGCGACGATCTCCTCGGCGACGAAGGCCAGCCTCGCCCGCTCCTCGACTGACGGCCTTACCCGGGATAGGACCTGCTCAAGGACGGGAGAGGGGGAAGGCTGCGACGTCCTCGTAGATGGGGCCTCCGGGGGTGAGGGTGCTCTTCTTGAGGATGAACTCCTCCGCCGTGAACTCGCCGAGGTCGACCTCCCTATAAGGGGCGAGCTTTGAAGCGAGGATATCGGTCGTCTCGGGGGTGGGCCTTCCAACTCTCGCGATGGTGGCGTGGGATGTGAACTTCCGCCCCTCCCGCGGAAAGCCCAGGGGGACAAGGGCCTCCTCGACGGCGGAAAAAAGGGGCTCAAACTCCCCTTCTGCCCCGATCCAGACGACCCTGATGGACCTGCCGGGAAACGTCCCGATCCCCGCCACCCTGGCGGTGAAGGCTGGCTGCTCGACGGTCCTGAGGGCTCCGACTACCCGGTCCACCTTCGGGAGAGGAACGTCCCCCAGGAACTTGAGGGTGACGTGGATGAGGTCGGGTTTTACGAGCCTCACCCCCGGAAGGTCGATCTCCTCCTGGAGCTTCGCGATATCCTCGCGGATCGAGGCGGGGATCTCGACGGCGACAAAAGATCTGATCCCCCCGGCAGCCCCTGCGCCCTTCTTTGATCTCGTCCTCTTTTCAGCCATCGATCAACCTACCTGAGAACCCCGCCCCGGCTCGCCGAGGTGACGGACCTGCTGTACCTCGCCAGCATCCCCTTCGTGACCTTGGGGGCTGGGGGCTTCCAGGCAGCCCTCCGCTTCTCGAAGGTCTCCGGGTCCACGAGGAGGTCGATCTTCCGGCCTTCGATGTCGATTCCTATCTCGTCGCCGTCCTCCACCAGGGCTATCGGCCCGCCGACAGCCGCCTCGGGGCATACGTGACCGATGCAGGGACCTCTGGTTCCTCCGGAGAACCGGCCGTCGGTGACGAGGGCTACGGAGTCGCCGAGGCCTGCCCCCTGGATCGCAGAAGTCGGCGAGAGGGTCTCCCTCATGCCGGGCCCCCCCTTCGGCCCCTCGTACCTGATGACGACGACGTCTCCGGCGACGACTTTGCCTCCGACTATCCCCGCCAGCGCCTCCTCTTCGGAGTTGTAGACCTTGGCGGGGCCGGTGTGCTTCCTCATCGACCCGGTGACCGCCGTCTGCTTGACGACGGACCCCTCGGGAGCGAGGGACCCCTTCAGGATCGCGATCCCGCCCTCGGGATGGACGGGGTCGTCCAGGGTTTTTACGACCTTCGCGTAGGTCTCTGGGTTGGCGGGCCTGAAATCGGCGATCTCCTCGCCGAGGGTCCTGCCCGTCACCGTCAGGACGTCCAGGTGGAGCTTCGACTCCAGCCGCGTCATCACCGCCGGTATCCCCCCGGCCCGCTCCAGGTCGAGGATGTGGTAGGGGCCGCCGGGCCTGAGGTTGACGAGGTGGGGGGTATCCCGGCTCAGCCGATCGAACTCCGAGAGGTCGAGGTCGATATCGAACTCCGAGGCGACCGCCGGGACGTGGAGGGCGGTGTTGGTGGAGCCGCCGATGGCCATGTCCATCCGAATGGCGTTCTCGATCGAAGCGGGGGTTACGATATCCCTCGCCGTGATCCCCTTATCGATCAGCTCGACGATCTTCATCCCCGACTTCTTCGCGATCCTCATCTTCTTAGCGTCGGCGGCGTGAGCGGTGGCGCAGCCGGGGAGGCTCATCCCCAGGGTCTCCGTAAGGCAGGCCATGGTGTTGGCGGTGAAGAGGCCGGCGCAGGATCCGGCTCCCGGGCATGCGAGGCTCTCCAAGACCTCCAGCACCTCGCCCCCCTTCTGCCATCCTTCGAAGACGTCGATGAGGTCCAGCTCCTTGTCGCAGGCGAAGCCGGGGTACATGGGGCCTCCGGTGACGGCTATCGCCGGAAGGTCGAGCCTGCCGGCCGCCATCAGATGCCCCGGAACGATCTTGTCGCAGGAGGAGATCAAGACCATCCCGTCGAGCTGGTGGGACTCCATCATCACCTCGATGGTATCCTCGATGATCTCCCGGCTGGGAAGAGAGTACCTCATCCCCCGGTGGCCCATGGCGATCCCGTCGCAGAGGCCGATGGTGTGAAATTCGAAGGGGACTCCCCCCGCCATCCTGATCCCGGCCTTCACCGCCTGGGAGATCTTGTCCAGATGGATGTGGCCGGGTATGAACTCGTTCCAGGAGTTAGCGACCCCGACGAAGGGGCGGCCCATCTCCTCGTCGATGAGCCCTGTAGCCTTGAGGAGCGCCCGATGGGGCGCCCTCTCGGGCCCAACCTTGGTGATATCGCTTCTCATGAGAAGAACCTCGAAAAGAGACTGAGACGCCGTCTCCTTAAGTCTTCCGCGGTCAGGAAGGGACGGCGGTCCCTTGATCTCGACGGAGAATGGGGAGAGCAGCGAAGACGCACGGAGGTAAAAAGGGGGCTAAGGTGCCGTTCCGGCTCGAAAAATCCCGGATCTCATCCCTTAAATATTCGCGATCCCTCTGGATCAGAGGTGACCGAATGGACTCGTATCATCTATTCCTCCTCTTTCTGGGGCTTTACATAGCCGCCCTCATCGGGATCGGCCTGCGGTCGTCCCGGGGGCAAAGGTCTGTCGCCGACTTCTGGCTGGCGGGGCGGGAGATCGGGACCGCAAACATCGGCCTCTCGGCCGCGGCTTCGTGGCTGACGGCCTCCGCCCTCTTGCTCGCGACGGGGCTCTTCTTATCCATAGGCGTCGGATCGATATGGGTCTGGGTCTTTCCCAACGTCGCGGGGCTATTGATCATCGCCCTCATAGCCAAGAGGGTAAAGAAGATCCCGGCGATGACCCAGCCGGAGCTCCTGGAGATCAGGTACCACCCCATCGTCAGGGCCCCGGTGGCTACCGCCATAGCCGTCACAATGATCCTCTTCGCGGTGACGGACTTCATTGGGTTCAAGCTCGTCCTCTCGGCCTTCTTCGGCGTCCCTCCCCACTACGCCGTCCTGATCATGGCGGTGGCGGTCTCCATATACGTCAGCCTTGGAGGGTTTCGGGCCGTCGTCTGGACCGACGCCCTCCAGTTCACCTTCCTCGCTGGGGTCGCCGTCGCCGTCGCGATCCTCGCGACGAAGGCGTCCATCGACGGCGGGGCGACCCTCGCCGCCGCCTCGGCCTCCCTGGGAGCCGACTGGTGGAACCTCTTCATCATGGGGGGCATAACCGGTGCCCTCGTCCTCCAGCTCGCCCTCCTCCCCGGCTGGGTCGCAGAGCAGGATCCCTGGCAGAAGATCTGGGCGGCCCGCGACGACGGATCGGCTAGGAGCGGCCTCGTCCTCGGCGCCGTCCTCCTGGCGATCGTATACCTCGCCTGCCTCGTTACCGCCGTCGCCCTCAGGACGATCTACCCCATCCCCGGTGGCGAGATCGAGGCCGAGATCCTCTACCTATCCTTCATCCAGGAGAGCCTCCCGGGGGCCGCGGTCGCCGTCGTGGCGATAGGGTTTGCAGCCGCCTCCATGTCCTGCGCAGACACCTTCGCCACCTCAGGAGCCTCGTGCATATCCCGGGACATAGTCCAGAGGCACATAAGGCCCCAGGCGTCGATGAAGGAGATGCTCATCATAAACAGGGTCCTCGTCGTAGTCATGATCGCCATCGCCGCAGCCGTGGCCCTGAGGGTCGACAGCATCGTCGAGGCGGTGATCATCGCGACGGTCATCGGGACGACCTCCTACTTCTTCCCCATCATCGGCGGCCTCTTCTGGAAACGGGCGACCCGGTGGGGCGCCCTCGCGGCGGTGATCGTCGGCGGCGGAACCCAGATCGGCCTCATATCCTACGAGAAGCTCATCCTGAAGGCACCCCTGGAGACGGCGGCGCCGAAGATCGCCAGCTACGGGCTCCTCGCCGAGCACGGGGTCCTCATAGGCCTCTTCTTATCCGCCCTCGTCTTCGTCGGGATATCCCTCGCTACAGCCCGGCCCGAGGCGTCGAGGCTCGCCCCATTCTTCGATGAAGTGGGGCGGGAGGTTTACGGCGAAGGCCACCTCGCCGCCGACCGGACCGATCCCGAATGGAGGAGGATCACCTCCAGGATCGAGGAGAAGATCTCCGGCGACAGGGCCCACCTCCACCTCCGCCTCGAGGTTGGACCCATCCTCGCCGACGGCGGCAAGATCGAGGGAGAGCTCCATTGGAACGAGTTTTTGGAGCGGCTGGAAAGAGAGCATCCCGCCTGGTTTGAGCTGACGGGAAAAGATACCCTCTACCGGCTCACCCAGGCCGACATGCTCGCATCGGTGAAGATGGTCCGGGGAGACCGTCTCCAGATCTGGCTATCTGCAGAGCCGAATGTAGATCTGGTAGAAAGGCAGAAAGACGAGATCTACATCTCCTGGCTGGAGATCGAGGAGACGCTCCTGGGGCTGGGGCTCTCGGCGAGGGTGGCGAGCCGATGAAAGGAGAGAGCGATCGATGAGGAGATACGACACAGATGTCGAGGTCGCCGTGGTGGGGGCGGGGCCGGCGGGATCTTCGGCCGCCGAGACGGCGGCGAGGCTGGGGGCGAAAGTCGTCCTCATCGAGAGGAAGAAGGAGATGGGAACCCCCGTCCAGTGCGGCGGGTTCCTCCCAGAGGTCTCCGAGCTGGAGGCGCTCCTCCCCCGTGCGGTGATCCCCGAGGCCGCGGCCGAGATCCCAGAGAAATACGTCCTCGCCAGAACCCGGGTCCAGAGGATCTTCTCCCCCTCCGGAGACGCCAAGGAGTTTTCTGTCCGGGGAAGGGTCGTCGACAGGAGGAGCTTCGACCGCCACCTCGCCTGGAGGGCGGCGAGGGCGGGGGCCGAAGTCCTGGTGGATACCAGAGCGGACCTCTCGGGGGGGAGCCTCCGCCTCTCGGGGGGGAGGTACGGTACGGTGGAGGCTCAGGCGATCATAGGCGCCGACGGCCCCTCCTCGGCCACCGCGAGGGGGGCGAATCTGGCCAGAAGGCAGGAGGCAGGGGTCTGTATCGAGTACGAGATGGCGGGCGTAGATATCGATCCCGGTGCGGCGGAGATGTACTTTGGGACAAAAGCCGCCCCCGGCGGTTACGCCTGGATAATACCCCTCGGCGAAGACGTCGCGAACGTCGGAGTCGGGACGAGGCCCGCATACCTCCACGGACGGAGGATTCGCGATATCCTCGACTCATTCATCGCCGACCATCGGATCGCGAAAGAGAAGCTCCGGGGGGGGAAGGTGACGGCGGTGATGCGGGGGGTCGTTCCGGCAGGGGGAATGCCGCCCGCGATCCAGAGGGGAAACGTCCTCCTGGCGGGAGATGCCGCCGGGATGGTGATGGCCACCTCCGGCGGCGGGATACCCCTCGCCATGGTGGGGGGCGCCTTGGCAGGTGAGGTGGCTGCCCGGGCCGTCTCAGGCGACGGGTCCCTCACAGATTATCCGCTGCGGATCGCCGAGGCGATGGGGCGGGAGCTAAAAAACTCCGTCAGGATCAGAGAGGTCGTCGACAGGATGTTGAGGTCCGACCGGCTGATGGACGGACTCTTCGCGATGCTTCCAGCGGACCAGATGAAGGCGACGATGAGAGGACAGATCCCAAAAGCCCTGGAGAGGGCGCAGGATATTATCAAAAAGAGGTCGACGGCCCCGGTGGGATCTGGAGAAAGTTCGGATTAAAGGGCGGCCGAGATGACGGCGAGGGTCGCGACGATGAGAGATGCAGTCCCCAGGACGTCCATGACGCTGGTTATCATCGGTATCGTCACATTGTCGGGGTCGAAGCCGACCCTGACGAAGAAGCGGGTGAACGAGTAGGTGACCAGGATCGCGAGGATGGTGGTGAAGAAGCCGGCCACAAGACAGATCGTCATGATCTCGGAGAAGCCCAGGGCGTCCATCCCGGAGGCCCTGGATACGGCGTAGCTGAGGAGGCCCAGGGTGGGAAATAGAAAGGCTGATAGGACGAGGGTGCAGCCGAAATTGATCTTCGTCTCATCCTCGAGCTTTCTGCCCATCTTGATCATCCCCAGGTGATATGCCGACGTCAGCCTCGATGAGAGGATGCCCCCGAGGTTTCCGCCGACGGCGTTGAAGACCGGTATCAGCAAGAGGACCGTCGAGAAGGCGACGAGCATCTCCTCGTATATCCCCATGAAGAGCCCCGCCACGGTGCTGAAGAGGGTAGCGATGATCAGGATCGGCATCGACTGTCTTACGGTCCTCGCCATCAGTTGGTGATTTGAGCTGATGCCGTAAACGACGGATGCGGTCGATGCAAAGATGAAAAAGAGGGTCGCCCCCATGGTGAGGGGATCGGCGAGGGTCGAGACGAAGATGGCGGTCCCGAAGAGGATGGGTATCGTGATCACGTCCCCCGCAACGGTGATGAAGGGGACGGAGATGTTGTCGGGGTCCCAGCCCTTCCGGAAGCTTTTGTCTATGACCAGGAGGGTGAACCCGAGGAGGATGAGGCCGGAGAATATGCTGCTCAATACGGATATCAGCATCAGCTCGTAGATGCTGAGGGTTTCGAGGCCGACGGCGATGCCGAAACCCTTCACCACGAAGGCAAGGATCATCGAGACGGATAGGACCTGGATCGCGACGCTCGCCACCTGCTGGCGGAGGGGCTCCGACCTCGATAGAGGTGGGGAGATCTCCCCGGTGTGGAGGCTGGTTCCAAGCCTCGCCCCAAAGGTCCCAAAGATCGTCCCTCGCATGTCGATGGCGCCAGGTATCAGAATTATCAGGCCGGGGTAGAGGGCGAGGAGATGTGATAGGTTGGCGAGGGATAAGCCCGCGACCATCGAGGTGACGGCGCAGATCACCAGGGCAAAGAAACTCTGTTTAACGATCCTGGGTATCCTGACCAAAGCTGTGGCCAGGCCGCCGTCGTAGAAGTTCAGATCCGCCGGCATGGCCACTAAAAGCGATTGCTCCGAAGCAGCCCTGGAGATGAACGGCGCTTCTTCTTTCGCCTCGAACTCGACCATGAGCCGAACCTCGCGAAGGTTTAGGCGGGGGGTCTGGCGGATGGGCCTCTTCTGCCATGCTGACGTCCTCCATCAATTTATCGGGGGCGATCCGCATCCTTCGACGGCGCTCTCGCGACAGACGGCAAGATCCGCTCGCTGCCGTCGACGGGATCGGAGTTGAGTTTTAAGAGACCTCATTCTGAGGGGGCGGCTCCCAGAAGCTCCTCCACCGGTTTGGCGCCGCGATCGGTGATCTTGGCGTTGATCTGGCCGACGTCGGCAGATATGTCCCGACCGTGGACGGTCTTCCTCTTCCTCTTCCCCTGCTCGGAGGGTTGGTAGCCGGTACCGCCGGTGATGAGGATCTTCCTCCTCTTGGACCCTGGCAGGTCGCGGCGGAGGGGGAACCCCTCACGATCGCTTCCGCCGGTGATCTCTATCGAATAGCCGGGCATCCCCACGGCGTCGCCGTCGATGACGTCGCCGATCTTTCGGCCGAGGAACTTGTTGGCGGCGGCGTCCTTCGCCTCCACCTGGTAAGCTTTCCCGCTCTTGGGATCTGAAATAACAACTCTGAAGTCCATTCTTTTTCTCTCCGCAACTGAAACAGGGGCACACTACGCCCCATCAATATATAAAACCTTATCCGAGACCTGGGGGCTGGTCGATCGTCCCCTTCATAGAATCACCTGGGGTGCAGGGGCAGCGGAAACCCCGGTCTTCAGGCTGGGGAGGAGCATGCCCCACCCGTTGTATCGAAAACTACATATCAACTGAACCATTACTTCAGTACAATGCTTAAAACCTTGATGGTTAAGCTCGATCCGACCGACGAGCAGTATCAGATGATCTTGGAGACGATGCACCGCTTTAATGAAGCGTGCAACTATATTGCAGGAGTAGCGTTCGCGATCGGTAAGGCCAACAAGGTCGAAGTCCACAAAGCGGTCTACTACGACGTTCGAGAGAGGTTTGGTCTCTCGGCCCAACTTACCGTCCGGGCCATCTCCAAAGTTGTTGAAGCCTATAAGAGAAATAAGTCCATCAAACCAGAATTTCGGTCGGACGGTGCGATTGTCTATGACCAACGCATCCTCACCTGGAAAGGGCTGGAAGCCGTTTCGCTGACTACTCTCCAAGGCAGGCAGCTTATCCCTACCAAGATCGGGGATTACCAGAAAGCCAGGATGGATCGTGTCAGGGGTCAGGTTGACCTTATAATTGTCAAAGGTGTCTTCTACCTTTGTCCGGTAGTCGAGGTAGCCGAGGAGTCCCCCTACGATCCAACAGGCTCTCTTGGAGTCGATCTTGGAATCAAGTATCTTGCGGTTGATTCTGATGGAGAGATACATTCTGGCGAACAGATCAATCAGACTCGAGACCAGCTCGATTCTCTGAAATCCAGACTTCAGAGCAAAGGCACAAAGTCGGCTAAGAGGCATCTGAAGAAACTTTCCGGTAGAATGGCCCGTTTTTCCAGAGATGTCAACCACTGCATCTCCAAGAAGATAGTTGCGAAAGCCAAAGACACCTGTAGATCGGTCGCTCTTGAAGATCTTGAGGGCATCCGGTCCAGGGTAACGGTTCGAAAAGCTCAGCGTCGCAGCTTGCATTCCTGGAGTTTCTACCAACTCAGGCAGTTCGTCGAGTACAAGGCACTTGAAGCGGGCGTCACGGTCGTCCTCGTCGATCCGAGAAACACGTCCCGGACCTGCCCCTCGTGCGGCCACGTCTCTAAGTCCAACCGACCAACGAGAGACGAGTTCCGATGTAAGTCGTGCGGCTTCGCTGGGCCTGCCGACCACATCGCTGCGATAAATATCGCATCTAGGGCTGCTGTCAACCAGCCTATTGTAGCGGGGAAACATCTTACCTCAGTTACAAGCTCCGGTCTTTAGGCCGGAGAAGTTGACCCTTCGGCGGACTTCTGCTGCCTTTCCCTTCCCGTCACGGGCCCCACCTCGGATATCGCCCGGTGGGAGGGGACCTCGTCGAGGTAATCGCCCTCCTTCAGTGGCCTGTCCACCACCACGGCGTAGATCCGATAGATCATCCCCCCATCGACGTCGCATCGGGTGGACCAGCGACCGTCGCGGTTCGGCACCACCCTCTTTCTCACCTGGAGCTGGTCGTCGTCGTACCTCACCAGGACGTAGACCAGTCTCTTGGTCCCCAGGAGGCTGTTGGACCGCCCCTCGATGAGACCTCCCCACCGATCCTCTCCGTCCCTGGGAAAGCTGATCTTGACGGATGTTGTGAGCCGCGTCCGCGCCCAGGCGGCGATGCTCCCCGATCCGATGAGAAAAGAGAGGAGGGCGACGACGATGAGAAGCTTCCTGTAGTTCTCCTCCCAGAAGTCGTCCGCTTGAGCCGATGGCGTCGTGACGTTCGCGAGGTAGCTCGCGGGGCCGTCCGCTCCGACGGAAGGGCCATCCCCCGCGGGATCCGAGACGTCCTGGCCGGCCTGCGCCTCGGCCGTCGCGACGGTCGCCGGCCGTCTGGGAGTGAGGGTGACTGCAACGCTCCTGGTGGCATCCGAGAAGTCGACGACGTTGAACCAGTTCCAGTACCCCTGGAGATGGACCTCTACCAGATGGCTCTTGGGCTCCACCGTCGCGAGGAGAGGAGTGACCCCATAGTAGATCCCGTCGATGTAGACCTCCGCCCCCAGAGGGTCGGAGAGGACGGGAACCCTGACGTAGGAGGGAGTTACGTATCCGTCCCGGACCCTCGACCCCCCGGTCCCGTCGAGGGCGACCCTCTCTTCGGGGGCGTCTTGGGAGTCGGGCCCCAACCCGGCCTCGGAGGTGGGTGCGGAAGAGGGCGCCTCCTGGATCTGAGGGGCTTGCGCCGACGACGGATCGGCGGCGTCATCCTCCTGCACCGAGGAGGTCGAACTCCTCTGAGCCTGCTCGATCAGCTCGTCGATGTCGACGGGGCCGTCGCTGGAGTAACCTATCCTGTAGATGGGTCGCGGCCCTGATCCGAGGTTGATGGCGTCGCGACTTTCGGCCTCGAGGCTGTCTGCGACGCCGACAAAGACAGGACCGAAGACCGCATAAAGGGCCAAGAGCAAGATCAGAAGGCGAGCTTCGCGAATCAACGTCCCCACATCCGAACCTTCTGCACGGAAGATCTTATACTCTATGGTTGGATTCAACGCAGCTGTCTCATCCTGCCGTAATCCTGGAGAGAGGAGATGGGCATCGTCCTGATCTCGGCCCCCAGCTCTTCGGCCGCCACCACGGCGTTGACCCCGCCGCAGAGGGCGAGCCCCATCTTCCCGGCGCCGACGGGGCATCCCATATTCGGCTCTCCCGGACCGCCCATTCTCATCAGCCCCTCGATCCCGGCCCCCTTCGCCCGGTCCAGAAGATCCCGGACCTCGTCGACGGCGGCCACCGGGATCTCCCTCAGGTTCGCCAAAATTGAGCCGCTGCCGGTGGCCGCGGCTTCGCTGACCCTGGAGGTCTTCCGGGAGATGAAGACCCTCATGGGATCGATGGACGAGCCAGCGTAAGCTATCAGGTCTGTGAACTCAGAGAGGTCACCATCCTTCACCTCCACGAAGCCGGCGAAGGTGGTATTGACGGGGATGCCCCGGGAGAGGAGCATCCCGTCGACGGTGATGCTGCAGACCGTGGAGATGCCCAAAAAGCCCCGGGGGATCGAGACTGTGCCCATCTCCTCCCCCTCATCCTGGATGAGGACCCTTCTGCTGACGGCGAAACCTGCGTCGAATACCCGGATCATCGTCTCCAGGGCCAACTCGTAATCCCTCTTATGCAAGAGGCTCTCGTTTACCACCACCATCTTCCCGTCGGCCTTCCAGTCGGCCTTCCCGCCGGAGTCGGGGTCGAAGCTCGACCGGTACATGTACTCCTCGATCCGGGTGTTGACGAAGCCGATCCTGTCGTCGACGAGGGCGTCGGAGAGCTCCCTTCGTCCCAGAGAGGTGAGGGTCCGGCCGCTGTAACCCTCCTTCTTTGTGAACCCCAGCTCGTCCATGATCTTGAGGTTGTACCGGACGGCCCGTTCCCCGACGTCGTAGCCCCTGTTGGAGAGCTCGTCGGAGATCGCCCTCGCTCCGATCGGCTTATCCGACGCGTTTATCACCCTCAGGATCTCGATGAGCCTTCGCTGGCTTGCGTGGGGCTTGGGGAGGAGCTTCATATCTAATCTCTTGACCCCTGGCGGGGAAGCGGATATATACCTTATGCGGATAGACCTCCAGGCCGTGGGTGAGGGACGAGGGCGGCCCGGAAGTCCCGTGGGGTAGTGGTCAATCCTGCAGGCCTTTGGAGCCTGGGACGGTGGTTCGAATCCGCCCGGGACTATTTTTCGCCCTCGGTCCTCCATCCAACTCCCGCCAACTCCCGCCAACTCCCGCCAACTCCCGCCAACTCCCGCCAACTCCCGCCAACTCCCGCCAACGGCCTCTCGCGAGGGCGCCGGCCCGAAGGCGGCAGAATGCGGGCGAGGACGGACGAAGGCGGCGGCGGAGGAAGAGGTGAAGGAGAAGGAGAAGGAGGCGTACAAAACGTACATATAGGGGGCCCTTATCTGATGTTGTTGATGGGAGCGCTCCGGTAGTGTAGTCCGGCCAATCATTCCGGCCTTTCGAGCCGAAGACCCGGGTTCAAATCCCGGCCGGAGCATGGTGCCTTTTTTCTTCCGCCACATCTGTGGATTTCTGAGCAGCTTTATTTCTGAGACCCTCCTCGGCCATGTAGGTATTTAGCCGAAAGACTTATCTATTTCAATTAGAAGTTTCCTACCACGGAAGTCTGTCTAATTTACTTATGAGAAATGGGAACAGACTGACGAACACGCAGAAAAACAGGAGGGAATTCCCATAAAAAGAGAACTAGCGGTGTTGTTGGTCCTCGGCATGGCCCTGGTGGGCATGGCGGGCGCGGCCAACTACATGTATGAGAAGGCCAACATCAAGGGAGTTGGCTACAAGAACGTAGAGATCATCATCCAGACCCAGACCGGCCTGGACGGGAACAAGCTCGTCGAGAAGGAGTCCGGCAGCGGTAACGTCATCACCCAGAGGATGGAGCTCGAGGCTGAGCGGGTAGATAAAAGCGTCTTGAACGTGACCGGCAATGAGTGTTGCACCGACTACATCAACTTCACCAAGGAGGCCGAGTTCGAGTACATGCCCGTCAGCTACCAGACCGGCACCTACGACCAGAAGTGGATCGAGAAGCTCTGCGTCCAGAACTACTACATCGGAGCCGTAGTCGTCGAGATGTACACCCACGCCGAGCACCTCCAGAAGAACACCGAGGTCAAGACTAGGCTTGACTGTGGTACTGATGACTGTGGCAACTGCACCGGAGCTCTCGAGGCGAACTTCAACTCCAACGTCATCGGTGTAGCTCACCTCGGATGGCTCTCCAAGGATCCAGTAGTGGGCAACAAAGGCAGGCACCCCGAGTACGGTCGGTCCGTTGAGGACCTCACGGGTGTCTTCTCCATCGAGAAGTTCATCCAGCTCTGGGGCAACGGCACCTGCGACGAAGTCCGGGTCGACTGGCTACCCTGCATCTGAGCGAAATCTGAGGGCGATAGTTCCCGCCCCCGCTTCTTTTTTTTTGATGATTTACTCTGGAAGATCCCCGACTCGTAGATCTAACCGCCATCTCTGGCTTGATAAAGTCCCTTTTGTGGAAGAGGCCAAACCCGAGACATCTAAGCGGTTTCACCCCGATTTCCGACGAAAAAGCTTAACTACCTATAGGGCTGCTTAAAGCAACATCGCGCGCTCAGAACGGCGCTAGCCCTTCTGCAGCGTGAGATCTGTGCGGCCCGAGTTGCTGGCGAATAACCCGCTGGACTGAACGAGCCGCAAATTACCGATCAACTGTATAGGTGGGAGAACAACGAGGAGAGAAGTAGCTATTTTGTTGGTAGCCTGCATCGCCCTGGTGGGGATGGCTGGCGCTGCCAACTACATGTACGAGAAGGCCAACGTCAAGGGCGTCGGCTACAAGAACGTAGAGATCATCATCCAGACCCAGACCGGCCTTGCCGGAAACAAGCTCGTCGAGAAGGAGTCTGGAAGCGGAAATGTCATCACCCAGAGGATGGAGCTCGAGGCTGAGCGGGTAGCTTCATCAGTCAACCAGACCGACTGTTGCACCGACTACATCAACTTCACCAAGGAGGCCGAGTTCGAGTACATGCCCGTGAGCTACCAGACCGGCACCTACGACCAGAAGTGGATCGAGAAGCTCTGCGTCCAGAATTACTACATCGGAGCAGTAGTCGTCGAGATGTACACCCACGCCGAGCACCTCCAGAAGAACACCGAGGTCAAGACTAGGCTTGACTGTGGTACTGATGACTGTGGCAACTGCACCGGAGCTCTCGAGGCCAACTTCAACTCCAACGTCATCGGTGTAGCTCACCTCGGATGGCTCTCCAAGGATCCAGTAGTGGGCAACAAAGGCAGGCACCCCGAGTACGGCCGATCCGTTGAGGACCTGACGGGCGTCTTCTCCATCGAGAAGTTCATCCAGCTCTGGGGCAACGGCACCTGCGGCCCTGTCCAGGTCGACTGGCTACCCTGCATCTGAGGGCGGAAGTTCCCGCTTCCTCTTTTTTTTCCGGCTTCGATATCCGGAATTGCGCCGCCGGGCGTGTTCTCTCGGTTCTTTCGCTGAAAGTTACGTTGGAACCTGGGAATCGAGCCGAAAAGATTTAAAAAATCTCAGATCGGATTTTTATCCGCAAAACCGACTTTATTTTGAGATAAATCCCTTAAAAGTTCCGAATATCCTCGATAGATTTATATGCGAGGGAATTAAAGGAGATATCGCCCCGGGCAAAGTGCCCGGAGGCAGATCAAAATCAGGCGCTGGGCGAAAAGCACTCAACGGGGGTTGGAAGGCTTTCTGCCGGATGCGTCCCGGTTTGTTCAAACCCGCCGCGTCAGCCTTCCGCAGGCGGCTCGCAGTCAAGAACCGATAAGCACCTCATCAGAGGAGCGGAGCTTCGATCTGCAAAACGGCCGCCTTAATCGGGGGCCGGCGGTGCAGGGATATGAACGAGGGTATAGAAAGAAGTTCGGAGGTGGGATTGTAATATGAAAAGACTACTAGCTATTCTGTTGGCGGCCTCCATCGCCCTGGTGGGGATGGCAACAGCTGCCAACTACATGTACGAGAAGTCGAACATCAAAGGCGTCGGCTACAAGAACTCAGAGATCATCATCCAGACTCAGACCGGCCTTGCCGGAAACAAGCTCGTCCAGAAGGAGTCCGGGTCCGGGAACGTCATCACCCACAGGATGGAGCTGGAGGCCCAGAGGGACCCCTTCAAGGTAAATCCAGCAACAGCTGATGGCACTTGCTGTGAAGACTACATCAACTTCACCAAGGAGTCGGAGCTTGAGTACATGCCCGTCAGCTACCAGACCGGCACCTACGACCAGAAGTGGATCGATAAGCTCTGCGTCCAGAACTACCACATCGGAGCGGTGGTAGTAGAGATGTACACCCACGCCGAGCACCTCCAAAAGAACACCGAGGTCAAGACCAGGAAAGACTGCGTCGAGGGCGGAGATTGCGGCACCTGTAACGGAGCTCTCGAGGCGAACTTCAACTCCAACGTCATCGGTGTAGCTCACCTCGGATGGCTCTCCAAGGACCCCAAGGCCAACTCCAAGGGAAGGCACGACGAGTACGGCCGGTCCGTCGAGGACCTGACTGGCGTCTTCTCCATCGAGAAGTTCATCCAGCTCTGGGGCAACGACACCTGCGGCGACGTCCAGGTCGACTGGCTCCCCTGCATCTGAAGGGGAAAGCCCCCGCTTCCCCATCTATTTTTTGAGCATTTTTTTTCAGATAGATCCGCTCTCCCCAAGTCCATCCTTCAAATCGATGAACCTTCTCCTTGATGGCGAAGAATCCAGGGATTATCTGTCCCAGGCCCTGCCTTATTTGTTCGACAATGGCGGATTTCATCATCAAGAGAGGGCGAAAGAACCCGTTGCCTCCTCGATAGATTTATATGCCATCAACCTGAAGAGGAAGTTGTGCCTGGCCAGAAGAACTCAGACACGGTTCGAGTCGTTGGTGCAGGCTGCAAGCTCCTTGGGGGGGGTAATGCAGCTTATGCTTGTATATCCCTGCTTGGCGGACCTGGATTAATCCCGTCTTGCCTTTTCTGGTGGGACCAGACAAATCCGGGCGAGCCCTGCGCCCATGAGGAGCAAAGTTCCGCCACATCGAGATGCCGCTCGACTTTGCGGTCGGCGATGTGGGCAGTTGAACGAGGGTATAGAGTTAAGAACGGAGGTGGGAACTGAATGAAGAGAGAACTAGCTATTTTGTTGGTAGCCTGCATCGCCCTGGTGGGGATGGCCGGAGCTGCCAACTACATGTACGAGAAGGCCAACGTCAAGGGCGTCGGCTACAAGAACGTAGAGATCATCATCCAGACCCAGACCGGCCTTGCCGGAAACAAGCTGGTCGAAAAGGAGTCTGGAAGCGGAAACGTCATCACCCAGAGGATGGAGCTCGAGGCTGAGCGGGTAGATAAAAGCGTCTTGGACGTGAGCAATGATACGTGTTGCACCGACTACATCAACTTCTCCAAGGAGGCCGAGTTCGAGTACATGCCTGTGAGCTACCAGACCGGCACCTACGACCAGAAGTGGATCGAGAAGCTCTGCGTCCAGAACTACTACATCGGAGCGGTAGTCGTCGAGATGTACACCCACGCCGAGCACCTCCAGAAGAACACTGAGGTCAAGACCAAGCTGGTGTGCTGCGAAGAGGGTACTGATAACGAGGGCGAAGTAAATTGTGGATGCTGCGACGGAGCTCTTGAGGCGAACTTCAACTCCAACGTCATCGGTGTAGCTCACCTCGGATGGCTCTCCAAGGACCCCAAGAACCTTGAGAAGGGCAGACACCCCGAGTACGGCCGGTCCGTTGAGGACCTCACGGGCGTCTTCTCCATCGAGAAGTTCATCCAGCTCTGGGGCAACGGCACCTGCGACGCCGTATCCGTAGACTGGCTCCCCTGCATCTGAGCGAAAGATCGTTGATTCGGATGCGCCTCGCATCTGAATCAACCCCGCTTTTTTTATTTGCCATTTCCTTTGGGCCGTCTCCGGACCAAAACACTGAAATATGAGCCCTGTATTAAATAGATAAAGAGTTCGTCTCGCTGAAAAGAGAGACAACCGACTTAAACTCAGAAAAGGAAGGGGGTGTAAGTAAATGAAGGGAGTATTAGCAATATTGGTAGCTCTAGCATTGGCTTGCGTACCTGCAGTGGCCAACCCGCCACTCGAGGAGCCAACTCAGTACGAGCAGTTTTGTGAGCGCCAACTGGTCAGCGGGACCGGTTACATCGACGTGGCAACCTCCATCGTCGACAAGAGGATAGCCCTTGAGTACTACGACATGATGACAGGTGACGGCACCATCGAGATGGACGCCGTCCACGTCTACTCGCAGGAACCGAACCGTCTTATAAGAAAGGTTCCCAACTACGCCTATGATTGGGAGGACCCTGCGAACAAGACCAACGCGACCAGAGACGCGAAGTTGAACTTCTACGAGAACACCAAGATGACCTACGACGCGAAGAACGCGCCCCTCCAGGGCGGCAAGTTCGTCAACTCCAAGGCCTTCTACGGCGGCATAGGTGCCAACATCCAGGAGATGTTCAGCGTCAACCAGATGGAGAAGGACCAGACGGTCTTCTTCGGCTCCACCAACAACTCAACCATCACCCACACCGTCGGGCTGAACACTCTGAACAGCTTCAACGGTACCTGGGGGACCGACTCCAGCATGCACAAGATCTTCTACAAGGACATAAAGAGCCATGAGCTCTTCAGCGGCCAGTTCGAGGTCCAGAAGGAGATCAAGTTCCACGAGAACCCAGTGGCTGAAGACAAGTTCCTTAGACCGTGCGCGGGAGTAGACTGCTAAGCGGCAGTCTATCCTCTTTTCTTATTTTCGCGACATAAGAAGGGTCGAACGCCGATTCGGACGGGGCGCCTTCGTCGCAATGAACTCGTCATGGGGGTTAAAGAGTGAGAAAATATCTGATGATCCTGCTGATCCTGCTCCTTCTCGCGGCCCAAACCGCCTCTGCCACCGTAGAAGAGACGAGGCTGGGACCGGAGTCGACATGGAGCCAGCAGCCCGCCCCGCAGTCCACCGCCCCAGGGTCGGTCTGGCCCTCGGTGCCGCCGATAACAGGCGAGCTGCGGGTTTCAGTCGACCTCACCGGCCCGAAGTCCGGACAGGCGCCCACTTACTCCACGCCAGGAAAGACGCTGGAGTACATCGTCACCGTAGAAAATCTGGGATGCTCACAGGTCGATGCAAAGCTCACGGTCAATCCCAAGAGCTGCAGACCCGCATGGTTCGGATGGGACGAGACGGTCCTCACCATTCCTCCCGGCGGCATCGGAACTGAGCAGCTCCTTGTGACGCCGGCTATGGCCGCCTCTCCAGGATCTTACGAATTCGCGGTCGTGGCCACGGCCGCCAACTCCAAGTCCGGGTCTGACGAGGCCAGGTTCAAGCTTCAGGACTACGACTACGTCTCGGAGACCTCCATCAGCGGGACCGGCCAGTTCACGATGAACAAAGACGTCAGGTCCATGAACACCGGGGTCAAGTCGAACAAGGACATATACTTCAGCGGCAGCGTGGACACTTTGATGAAGAACGAGTACCTGGTGGAGAGGGCTAAGGGCTCAAACCCCAACTTTCAGGGGTTCGACGCTGTGGAAAACTACGTAGCAGATAACCCCGGCGACGCCCTGATGGGAACCGAGGTTGTCAAAAGCTCCCTCGTCTTCGGTGGGGTCGGCGCCAAAGTCCAGGAGAGCTACAACCTCCAGGGGATGGAGTACGAGGTCCAGAAGATCGACCTCCACCACACCGGACCCGACAGGAGGGCTGAGTTCCAGACCGTCGACAACTTCACCGGATATTTGGCCATCGACGCCAGGCAGTCGATACCGGGCCAGAGGTCCACCAGAGAGCGCGAAGAGTTCCTGGGGTCCTTCGAGATCCAGAGAAGGCTGATATTCAAGGACGAACCGGGCCCCGCCTTCAGCTGCTTTGACGGCTCATGCTTCAACTTCGCCGAGAGGTTCAACGCCCTCTCGCGTTGGGCATGAGCACTTATTTTATTTTATTATAAAAGTAGCGCCGAGGGAGGGATTCGAACCCTCGAGTCCCGAAGGGACACAGGTTTAGCAAACCTGCGCCATACCAGGCTTGGCTACCTCGACCTGGCCTCCCCTTGATCCTCTCGATATTTAAATTCTACGTCGGGGGCGGCCCATTTTCCCATCGGCCGAGGGCTTCCTTACATCGTTTCAGAATTATCGGCTTCTCCATGGGGTGATCCGTCGCCGGCCTTGGGACCCCCTACACAACGGAGAAGATCTTTGCTGGTTATTATCCCCACAAGAGCGCCACATTCGACGACAGGCAGCCTCCTTATGTGGTGCTCCAGCATCATCTCGGCCGCCGTCCTGGTGGAGGCGTTGGGGCCGATGGTTACCAGAGGCGCTGGGGTCATTATCTCCCAGATCATAACGTCTCTGGGATCGATCCCTTTGGCGAAGACCTGCTTGAACATCCCCCGAGTTGTGACGATCCCCACCACCTGCTTCAGGAGACCGCCCTCTACCACGAGGACGCTTCCCTTGTTCTCCCGAACCATCATCTGTATAGCCTCGAAGACGGTGGTCTCTATACCCACCGAGAGGATCGGGTAAGTCATCAGATCCCGGACTTTCATGAGGGCACCCAACCTTCCACCAACGTTGAATTTCTTTTGCAGCTTATATTAAACTTGTTGAGGGAGGGCTGCCTCGGGATTGATAGGGGGGACGGCGGCGAGGGTTTAGTCCCGGGGGCCGGGACGGATCCGCCCCTCTTTGAGGGGATGGACCCGTTACACCGGATCGACCGCATCCCTACCGCAGACCTGAGATCGGGACCGAGGTCATCTCTGAGGCCAGAGGCGGTCCCATCTCACCTCCAGCCCTACGGCGGGCTGGTCGAGGCCGAAGCTCCGCAGAACCTGAGGGTGGAACTCGCCGAAGGACCCGACCCTCACCCCACCCACCAGAAGGTCTCCCCTCCTACCCTCAAGGAAGGCCCCGTCTCCGGAGACGGCTATCTCGGCCTCGAGGGCCAGCTCTCCGAAGAGGGCGTCGACGACGGACCTCACCTCCGCGAAGTCGGCGCCGCCGTGGATGGAGGTCGCCGCCAGATCCTGCCTGGTCCGTCCGCCTTCGAGGACGTCTCCAACGGCGAAGATCCTCTGAGGGAGGGGATGGTGCTGGTTTATTGCGAAAATCTCGAGGAGGCTTGGGAGGATCGATGTCCTGACCATGGTGTGAAGCTCGCTTATGGGGTGAAGAACCCTCGTCGCCTCCAGGTCCAGTATCGGCCGCCTCATCTTCTCGAAGTTCGCCATCTCCGAGGTGAGGGTGAATGGCATCGTCTCCAGGTAGCCGAGGCCCACCATGATCTCCCGGAGATCGGACTTTCTCGCCTCCAGGGGGTGGGGCTCGCCGACGGTGACGGTCTTTGGCAGTTTCGCAGCCAGCCTGTCGTAGCCGTATCCCTTGGCCGCATCCTCGAAGATGTCCCAGGAGTGCATTATGTCCGCCCTGTAGGCAGGGACAGATACCTCCAGGACCCCCCGGCTCCTGACCCGGACCCCGAACCTCATCTTCTCAAGGCAGGCCGCCAGCTCCTCTGCCGAGAGGTCGAAGCCGATGAGGCCGTTGGCGTCATCGACTCTGACATCCCAGATCGCGGCAGAGAGGTCCGGAAGGATGAGATCGCCTTCGGGCCTCTCCACCCTGACCGACTCGATACGCCCTCCCCTCTCTGCGAGGGCGGTTACGACTATGTTCAGAGCCTTGTATACGACGGGATCAGTCCCGGTGACGTCGATGAAGAGGTCCCTGGTGTCGTCCTTCACCCTCGTCAGCTCGCCGTTTATGACCGGCGGGAAGGATAGGACGTCGCCCTTAGCATCCACTATGAGGGGGTAGCGGTCGAACCCCTCCAGGATCGAGGCGTAGCTGACCCCCTTGGGGTGGCGCTTCAGGATCTCCTCCATGGAGAGGCTCTCGTCGAAGTCCAGGGGGACGAACTCGAAGGAGGGGTCGGCGGCGAAGTAGGTGAAGGGGGCAACGACCCGGGAGATGTCGTGGACCCCGATGGCCACCTTCCTCCGGTTCCTGCCCAGGCCCCAGTGGAGGTCCTCCTGCAGGTCCATCAGAGACTCTATGGCGGGGTCGCTGAACTGGAGGTCCCTCACCACGGCGCAGCCTATGAGCGGCCTTACCTTCTCGACGGAGGGGTCAACTTTGACGGAGATATCGCCTGGTTGGACCCTATACTCCGGAAGTCCTCCCTCCAAATCCAGGAAACCCCGGAGGGCTCTTGCCACCCCCTCGGAGCTGTAGAGGTCGGGCCTGTCGGGGAAGAACTCGACGTCGACGTACTCCAATTCGTTGCTCTTTCCTATATCTGCGCCCATCATGGCCATCCTAGCCATGAAGAGATCCCTGGAGGCTCCCACCATCTCCTCCAGATCCTCATAATACAATCTCACTACCGGCACGATCGATCACATCCTCGCCGAGAGGGGCGTCTGCCTCAGCCATCCGATGTCCGACTGGTAGAGGAGACGAAGATCCTTGAGCCCCAGCCTGAGCATGGCGAGCCGCCCCACCCCAAGCCCCCATGCCAGTACCGGATGCTCTATCCCGAAGGGGGCGGTCACCTCCCTCCTAAAGACCCCGGCGCCCCCCAGCTCCACCCAGCCGAGCCCTTCTATGTAGACTTCGGGCTCGACGGACGGCTCGGTGTAGGGGAAGTAGCCGGGGCGAAACCTCACCTCATCGAAGCCCATCTTTCCGTAGAACTCCTTTAACACTCCCAGGAGGTTTGCGAAGGAGAGGTCTTCGTCCATGATCACCCCCTCCAGCTGCTCGAACTCGGGAGTATGGGTGGGGTCGATCGTCTCCCTCCTATAGACCCGGTCTATCGAGAAGGCCTTCACCGGAGGGTTCGGGTGGTCCGCCAGATACTTTATCGTCACCGAAGTGGTATGGGTACGCAGGACCTCCCGGCGGGCCACCTCCGGGTCCCAGACCCCGCCCCAGCCGGTGGAGCCCACATCCCCGCCCCTCTCGTGCATCTCCTTGACGGAGGCGTAGTCGGGGATGTTTGCCCTGGAGTCGAGGTAGAAGGTGTCCTGCATCTCCCTCGCCGGATGGTCCTGGGGCTGGAAGAGGGCGTCGAAGTTCCAGAAGCTCGACTGGACGATCTCCCCCTTGATCTCAGTGAACCCCATCTCCAGCATGATCTGCCTCATCCTGGTGAGGAGCCGCTGGTAGGGGTGGACTTTTCCGGGGTAGATTCGCTCTGCTGGGAGGGCGACGTCGTAGGGTCTGATGTGGAATCGTTCACCTTTATATTGGACGTAAGAATCTTCATCCCACTTTCCGGCCCTGACAATGTCTGGAGTGATTTGGCCAATTCCTCTGACTACATGTGCTGTCACGGAAACGGTCAGATTACGAGTTTCAATCTCAGACCTTCCCGCCTTGGTGACCTCGAAGGACCACGACTTCTGGGCCTTCGACTCCACAAGCCTCCTGCTCTTCAAAACCTTGAGGGCATCCTCATCCAGGGCCGAGCCGCTCGTCTCCCCCTGGAAGGATAGGGCCGCCAGGATCTCCTCGTCCTTTCCTGGGGGCGCATCTTTCTTCGGCGTTATCTTCCCCGCCTCGACGTTCGCCCAGCCCTTCTTTTTGAGCCAGCCGATCCCCACCTTCAGTGCGGGGTCCTTGATCTCCGATAAGAAAACCCCCTCCGCCCCGGCGATCTCCAGGATCCTCCTCTCGGGAAGGCCGATCTCGGCGTACCGGGCCCCCTCCTCTGTCAGGGTGTAGACCTCCTCGACCCTCTTGTCGAGGCTGACGAGCCCCATCTCGGCGAGCCCCTCCGCCGAGGAGATGACGGAGACCTCCTTTATTCCCAGCCTCTCGGCGATCCTTTTGGGATCACTGAGCCCCTCGTTTATCTCTCTCAAAACCTGCCTATCCCTGGGAGACAGTCTGGACAGCTTATCCTCTTGCGATGGCATGATGTTCATCCCGTGAAATCGTGATCTTCAAGGGTAGGCAGATGCGGGAACCATATATTAAACCTGCCCGCCACGAGGAATCGAATTTGATGGAGGGAGGAGGGCATGAAGGTGCCCGATGAAAACGACGGAAGGATGAAAAAAAGAGGACGAGAAAGTTCAGGGGGATGGATAGTTCTCCAGCTCCTCCAGGGCATCCAGCACCCCCAAGACTGACATCTCCATGAACCTCTCCCCTTTCTCTTTGGTCGCCTTGGAGGGGTCGCCCATCACCCCGTTGCCCATCAGGTGCCTTACGTCCTTCATGATCAGATACTTCGGCCTCGGCGGAAAATGCTTCTGTGGAAGACCTCCCACCAGGTCTTCCCGGATGACCAGCATCCTCGAGGTCTCTATCTCCCCGGCATGGCCGTCCCCTGGGGTCTCGACCTGGGAGGCGTCGATGAGGTCGAAGTCGGAGACGAGGCTCACCCGGAGGTCTTTGGCGGCGACGGCCCGCTCGGCAGCCTCCTTGAGGGCTGCGAGGTGCTGGCCTCCGGCGTGGCCCGTCAGGATGAGTACCCCCCGAAACCCCGAATCGGAGAAGGCGAGGAGGAGGTCGAAGGTGAGGGCCCTCAGCGCCCCGGGGCTGATGGAGATCGTCCCCGGAAAGCCCCGGGTCGACCTGCAGACCCCATAGTGGACGGGAGGGGCGACGAATACGGGCCTTCGGCGGGAGACCTCTTTTGCCACCTCCAGGGCCTGGATCGTATCGGTGAAGGTGGGGAGGTGAGGGCCATGCTCCTCGGTCGCCCCCACCGGCAGGATCACCGTCCTCGTCTCCTCAAGCCCGGCTTCGATCTGTGTCCAGGTCATCTCCTCCATGAGCATCATATCTTGATCGAACTCCCGACGATGACAGCCCCTTCAGGGACCCGGACGTCGTACCGGACAGCTCCGACCTGGAGGGTATAGGGCCCAGCAGGTCCGGTCTCGAAGTTGGTGGACCAGTCTTCCGGACCTTCCGTGGAGTAGGGGACGACGAGGGAGAACTCGCCATCAGAGTCCGCGACTGTAGACTGCTTGTAGACGAAGCTTCTCCCGCGGTTTGTGGTTATGGGAACGGAGATGACCACATCCGTCCCCGTGGAAGCCTCCCCGGAGATCGTCGCTCCAGGAACGTGCTCGAAGATCTTGACGTACTTCTGGCCGCTGGTGGTGACGGAGGACTGGGATTCGTAGACGAGCCTATAATGGCTGAGGGCCTCCAGGGGGAATGAGGTCATGATGGGGCTTTGGGAGACGACCTCCGCCGCAGCGTACCCCCGCTGGAGGCTCTCGTCGACGCTATCGAGGAGCTCCTGGTAGTCTCGAGATCTCTTCTGAGGCTCGACGGAGATGCTCCCCGCGCCGTCTGAGCGGAAGGCTACGGTCCACCCCTCCTGAACTTCGGCCTCGGTCCCGTCGAAGAAGTGGAGCCTAGCCACCATACTTCGGAAGTAGGGGGTCCTGTATATGGTGATCGGCTGGCCGTCCTGCCAGTAGGCAAACTGATAATTGCCGGGGTTTATGTTGCTCCAGGCAGCTATGGCGTGGAACTTGCCCATGGCCATCTCGACGTCGGTGACCACGTACCTGATGTTGGCGTAAGGGGATCTGTCCGGGTCAAGGGCCGCCGCGACCTCCTCGGCCTCTGGCTCGTTCTGGGCGAGGAAGAAGGGGGACGATCCAGGTCTCTGGGTCTCTCTACTCCCTATACCCTGCTGGAAGGGGTTAGAGTTCGGCAACCTGTGGCCGACGGTCTCGATCCAGTGGCCGTAGTCCCACCAGGACATGGTCCCATAGGCTGAATCGGGGTAAGCAAACCTCTCGCCCGCCGGGGGCCTTTCGTAGATGGTGTAGATATCCATCCCCGGATGTGGGGTGTTCTCTCGGAGCCATACCAGGGAATCGTACCAATCGGATCCGATGGGATTGACATGCCGCTCTGATTGGAAGCTCCCGATCGAAACCCCCTGGACCGCCCCGAACATGGCTGGATAGACGAAGAGGGCTGCCACGATGACGACGGCTCCTGCGTTCATCAGAAGACGGTTCTGGTTGAACTCCTCCTTCGACGACCCTCTCGCCATCCTGACGATGGCGTCCTCCACCTCCGAAAATCGGGTCTTCTCCAGAAGGACCGATCCCAGGTACCCGGTGAGGAAGGCTACGTTGACGGCGTAGTAGTATGCGAACCGGTTCTGAGCCAGGGTGAGGGAGAGCATCATCACCGTCCAGACCAAGATGAGCATATCTCCGCTCCTACCTCCATCTCGGAGGTATCGACGGAGGAGGAGGGGCAGGGCCAGGAGGGTGAGCCACATGGGAGAAAGGATGGATATTAACCCGGGGAAGTTCCTCTGGACCCCGTACCTCTCCAGTATCGTGGAGGCCTCCGATATGGTAGCCGCTCCTCCCGTATAGGGCTGGAATATCTTCAAGCCTGACATGAGGGTTCCCGTGAACTGGGGGACCGCCACCGCGAGGACCACAAAGACGACGGCGATGGACCCGATTATTACCAACGGGAAGTAGCGCCTCTCCATCCGCCTCTTGCCCAGCTCCGTCGAGACGAAGGAGAGGAATAGCACGAAGAATATCCCCATGATCAGGATCACCGGCTGAAATAGGGAGTAATAGACGGGACTGAACCCGTTCTGCACCCTGACGAAGGGGAGGACCAAAATGAGGGCGATCAAGAAGGCGATCGCCGTCACGATGGCGAGATGATCCGCGTTCCTCCCCCTCAGATGGTCGACTGTGCTCTGGATGGCGACGAAGGCGAGGATGAAACCCGCGAAGACATGACCCGCCGCCCAGGAATCTATGTAAAGCCCCAGGAAGAGGCCCGCCAGAATAGCATAGAGGAGCGGCCGTTTTACTTCTGCGAGATCCCGGCCTCGGAGGGTGGCGAAGGTGAGCTTGCCTGAGCTAGACCTGACCGCCAGGATGAAGAACAGGATCGCCGTGGCGCTGAAGAGGACCTCTGCAACGTGGTGGTCGGTGAACCCGATCACCGATCGAGAGAGGAGCTGGCCCGGCAGAACGGCGATCATGACCGCTGCTATCAATCCAGCCGCCCGACCCCCCAGCTCCCGCCCTAAGAAGTAGACGGGGAAGACGAGAAGGGCCCCCAGGATGGCGGGGAAGACCGCACCCACCACCTCGACGGTGTGCATGCTGGGGTTTCCGAGCCCTGTGATGTAAGAGAGGACGGCGATCCCCCAGCTCATGAAGGGGCCGAAATGGATGGCCGTCCCCTCTGGAAAGAACGTGAGCGGATCGAACCACGGCCTCTGGAAGTTGAGGACGGTGCTCTTGGCCAGCATCATGTGGTACCATGGGTCGTTGCCGTCGAATAGGACGGCATCTCCGACGAGGACGCGGGGCATGGGTCGATAGACCCTCAGGTAGAGCGAAAAGAGGAAGACGAAAACCAGGCCCGCGTAGACGTAAAGGTCGGGAACCCGTTCCAGAACCCGCCTCTTCGGGGTGGGCCGATCCTTCCCCTCCGCCCCCATCTTTTTCTCCTTCACCGATTTCTTGGTCATCGTGCCGGAAGAAACTTGTTCCATCCAGATAAACATTTTGAAGCGGGGTTAAAGCTTAAAACCTTTGGAGCGTCTATCGGGTATCGGAGGGATTTTGTGAAGAAGATGACAGAAGTTGTGGGACTTGGAGGAATGCTGAACGGATTTAGGGATCTGGTTAAGGACGACGAGAGCATCACCTTCGTCGGCACGCCGGGGTTCTGCACCCCTTTCGCAGCGTTCCTCGCCTTCCCCATCAGGGAGAAGAGGCTCGCCTTCGTGCCGGGCCTCGAGGCGGATAAGACGAGGAAGCTCGTGGCAACAGAGTACGGGATGGAGCTGGGAGAAGCCACCAGCCCCGACGCCGACGTGGTGGTGATCCTCGGTGGGATGGCGATGCCCAAGATCGGTGTGACGATCGAGGAGATGGCGGCCCTCCTCGGAAAGATCGAGCATCAGAAGCTCATTGGTGTCTGTTTCATGGGGATCCTCGAACATGCGGGCTGGTGCGGGACCCCGGCTTTCGGCTTCGACTACGTCATGAACACAACCCTCATGGGTGATATATCCAGCCCGTAATGACCCCCCCTTAATATGAGGGATCCTCGGTATGAGGGATCCTCAGGGGGGCTGAGATGAATAGTCCCCGAAATGAGGGAAATAAAGGAAAAATTGGTTTCTGGTGGGCCCGACGCGATTCGAACGCGTGACCTCACGGTTATCAGCCGTGCGCTCCAACCATGCTAAGCTACGGGCCCGGCAGCTTTTCTGATTGAGCCACCCCTTAATAACAGTTTCCCTAGAAGGGGACTGGAAAGAAGGAGATATCGGCTCGCAGCATACGCATCTTTCTACATCCCGCCTTCAGGTCCGACCCGACCACGAGGGACTAAAGGATGGGCATCGACCTTTCGACAGACTTAAATCTTCAAGGGATGAAGACCAGGAGGTGATATTGGGATGGCCGAAGCTGAAATTGATGAGAGAGAAGATATGACCGGGCTCTACGACCTGGCGATACCCATCGGGATGCCCTTGAGCGTAATCCAGGATCTGGTGGACAAGTTCGAGCTGGATCCCGTCAGGCGGAACGCCAAGGTCGGCATTTTGGACGGCGAGACCGAAGAGAGGGAGATCCTCGTCCTCCGCGGTGATCTCAATACCGTCAAGGCGGCGGAGAAGTACATGTTCGAGGCCCTCGACCGGAGAATTTCAAGGTGGGAGAAAAACGACCGGTCCGATCGATACAGGGAGATGTACGATAAGAACGCCGAGAAGCGGATGCATATGGTGAAGGATAGGATCAAAGAAAGGAAGGACGAAGAGATATCCTTCTGATCGAGGAGATGATGACGGCGGAGGAGAAGGAGATCCGCCATCATCTTGGCCCCTCATCATCAGCAAAAGTCGTCTTCTCCGGCCCGGATATTTCAGAGAACCCCCATCATCTTGTGGGCCTGGGGTATGACCAAAACATCTCCTCGATGCTCCGATGCAGCCTGGTGGATGAGCATCAGCTTCTCTGGGGACGGCCTTCCTATACCCGAAGCTGGCTGGAGTACAAGCGCCGCCTCCACCCCCTCAAGGCAGGGGCATAGCCGATCGATCTCTTCGATCGGCGTCGATTCTAGGATCACGACCTTGGCGATGGTGACCGCCCCCGCCCTGGAAGCGGACTTGATGCAGGCAAGCTCGTTCTCGACTAGACTGCGCCAGTATGCAGGAGGGCAGGCCCTGTGGCTTGGAAGCTTAACGTCGACGGCCGCAAAGTCGATCCGATCGACGACCCTCAAGAAGCGACTCTCTGAAAAGCCGTTCGTCTCGAAATATACGGGGAGGCCCTCGGCGGCGCAGCATCTCGCCAGGGACGCTGCGAACTCCGGCTGGCAGAGGGGCTCGCCCCCGGTTATCGATACGCTGTGAGTTCCGGAAGCCCAGAGGCCGAGGATCTCCTCCATCGCCCATCCGGAGGTGACGGGATTATCCCTCCGCAGGAGAAGGCCCGAAGCAGGATCGCGTTCCACCTCGCAAAATTCGACCTCGTGCCGGGACTTCGCCGAATCGCAGTAGGAGCATGAGAGGTTGCAGCCTGCTGTCCTGACGAAGACCTGCCTCCTCCCGACGAGGGGGCCCTCTCCCTGAAACGAGGAGAAGATCTCGGCGAGGACGCCGACCTCATCGGTATACCGTGGGATCATCTACCCCGGCCTCCATAAATCCCCGCCTCCGGTGCTGACAGGACTCACACTCTCCGCAGTGGACCGTCCCCTCCCGGTAGCAGGACCATGTCAGGGCCATGGGCGCCCCCAGCTCCGCCCCCATCCTGACGATGCCGGGCTTATAGAGGTGGAGGAGGGGGGCCTCGATCTTCGGGGGCAGGCTGAAGGAGGCTACAGACTTCTCCAGGAGGAGGTTGAACCGGTCGACGAACTTTGGCCTGTTGTCCGGATAGGACTCCCCCTCTTCTGCGTTGAAGCCGACGTAGATCCCCTCGGCACCGATCTCCTCGGCGTAGGCTGCCGCCATCGACCCGAAGACGAGGTTTCTGCAGTAGACCCAGGTGGAAGGCGTCGGCTTCGGGCCACCGATCTCGACCTCGTCTCCTGTGGGGATGGGTGAGTCGGCGGTCGTCAGGGGGGTGTGGTCCGAGAATAGGTCAGTCCTCGCGAACCTGACCTCGGATGCGCCGAGGGCCTTCGCGATCTCCTCGATAGCCCTCTTCTCCCTCTCCTCGGCCTTCTGGCCGTAGAGGATGTGGATGATGGAGATATCGAATCCCTCATCCAGCGCCTTGGCAGCCGCGACGGTGGAGTCGAGCCCTCCAGAGCAGAGGCAGACCGCCTTCGGCCTCATTCGGTCATCACCCACTTTTTCCTCCCCTCCCAGAGCTTCACCGAGACTAGACGTGCTGGGGAGTCGAGGAGGCGGCTCTCCAGGCCGACCTTGATGTATTCTGCGATCCTCTCGGCGGTGGGGTTGTCGAGGATACCGTTTAGATCCCGGTGGTCCAGCTCATGAAGTACCGATTTTAAGATGCTCTTCAGATCGTAGAAGTCCAGGAGAAATCCCGTCTCTTCGTCCACCGGCCCCTCCAGGACCACCTCGACTTCGTAGGTGTGGCCGTGGAGTTGGGCACACTTGCCGTCGTAGCCGGGGAGGCGGTGGGCGGCGTCGAACTCCAGAGATAGGCCCATCTTCATCCTCCATCGCCCTCCCTCAGCCTCCCCTGGCGGCGGTCTATCTCGTCGAGCTGGTCGAGCATCTTCCTCAGGGCAGTCCTGACGGCGTCGGAGAAGTTGACGAACTTTCCGTCGTCGCCTACGTGGCAGTTGACGTCGTCTATGATGTGTTGCGGAATCTCCACCGATATCTTGGGCAATGTAATCCTCCAGTAATCTTCAGGTATTATTGCAAGAATATCAGAGGATTATTAAAGCTTTCCCGGTCAGGGCTCTGCACCATCCAGGAGCTCCGGCGGAGCTCCTGCCAGGGCCACCAGCCCCTCCGCCTCCATGAAGTGGAGCCTTCCGGGGATGACGAGGATGTGAAGGGGTCCCCCGAAGTCGCGGTCTGCGAGCCTTGGGAGCCAGTCTGCGATGACGACGGCATCGTCGGATCCCGCACGAGCGACGCCGACGCCTAAGGATGCGTTGAGCTGGCTCTCCCCTGCAATCTCCTCCATCTCCAGGAGGAGGGCCGCCCCTTCTCCTGCGGTCATGTATCTATCCGGCTGGATGTCCAGGAAGAGGAGGGTGTGAAGGTCCCGATGGAGGTTCTCGACGACGACGTCATAGGGGCTCGTTGCGACGATCCTCTTTCCAGAAGCAACGTAGGGGTATGGTATCGATGTGGACCTTGCGAACCGGTAGTTCTGAAGGCCGGTGAGGCCGGAGACGGCGGTGACGATGGAGGAGGAGTGGACGACCCGGGTCACGATCCCCATCCTGAGGGCCCGGAGCCGTAGGTCCAGATGGGTCGTCGAGATCATGGGGTCTCCTCCCACCAGGAAGGCGACATTCTTCTCCCGGGCTTCGCCGATCCACCCCTCGGGGTCCACCTCCACCTCCTCCCGGCTCAGGATCCGGACCTCTTTTCCGTAGAATTCTGCTAGCCTCTCCGGGGTGGCGCCGGCGAGGTGAGAGGTGTAGAACTCCGCATATACCAGATCCGCGTCCCTGATGGCCTCCAGCCCCTTCACCGATACGTCCTTCTCGTCGTAGAGCCCCAGTCCGACAAAAGAGAGCATATTCGCCCATATCCGCCATTGGGCTTAAAGAAAGCGGCAGGAAGGGAAAAACTTCTGGCAAAGGCTATATGGATTAGACTCCGAATGAATTCTCATGATCGGCAGGACGACCCAGGTTGTGGATTGCCGAGAGAGCATGGGGCTTGCCAAGGGCGGCGGCCTCGCCCAGCGCGGAACCCTCTCCGAGGCCTCCAGACCAGACGTGATCGCCATCGCCATGTCCCCTGGGCGGAGGCACATAACCAAGCCAGTCTGCGAGATCACCTACGGTCTGCGGAGGGAGGGAATCCAGACGAGCGTCCTCGTCCTGGAGGCGGGAGCGGGGGTCCCCGACAGCTTCCCTTCGGCCTCCAAGGGCTTCGGCCCCACCTTTGGCCTCACCCCCAAGGAGATCGAGCAGATCGAGAGGCATAAGATCGCAGTCATCCACCTCGGCAACATCAGGTCTCACGTCGTCTACAAGGCGAAGGACGTTCTGGCCCTGGCGGAGGTCCCGGCGGTGATCGTATGCCAGAGCCCTGTAGACTTCGAGGACTTCGCGAAGGTGGGGGTGAAGACGAGGCTGGTGAAGCCCCCAAGGAACAAGGTCGAGACCCTGGGGACGGTCGTCGACATCGTCTACGGGGTGACCAGAGGCGCCACGTGCCAGAGGACGAAGCTAAACCAGCTCGCAAAAGTCTTAAACCACCACCTCGCCCGGATGGAGAGGGAGGAGAAGAAGAGGCGGGAAGAAGAGGAGATGCCCGAGGCCGAGAGGAAGGCGAGGGCGAAGAAGAAGAAGAAGAAGAAGGCAGAAGAGGCGAAGGCGGAAGGCGGGATGAACACCTCTTTCTTTTAGAGGAGATATGATAAAGGAGACGGACGGAAACGCGGACGATGCGGCTTTGAAGGTCACGACGATCTGATCGGAGACGATCGCGGGCCGAAATCCTGGAAATGGAGACGAAGATGAAGCTTGTCATACTACTGGGAGACGGGATGGCGGACCATCCCATCGAGGCGCTCGGCGGAAAGACCCCCCTCACGGCGGCAGAGACCCCCAACATGGACAGGATCGCCCGGGAGGGGAGGGGCGGCCTCGCTCGAAACGTCCCGCCGGGGATGCCGCCGGGAAGCGACATCGCGAACCTCTCGGTGATGGGCTATGACCCGGAGAGGTACTACAGCGGCCGCGCCCCCCTGGAGGCGGCGGCGATGGGCGTTCCTCTCGGCCCAGAAGACGTAGCCTTCCGGTGTAACCTCGTCACCGTCGACCTCGATAGAAGGGTCATGATCGACTACAGCGCCGGGCACATCACCTCCGAGGAGGGGCGGGGGCTTATCGAGGCCCTCAAGAAGGGCCAACCTGCCGCGAGGCTCCACCCCGGCGTAAGCTATCGAAACCTCCTCGTCCAGGGCGGCGACGAAGGGCTCAAAGCGGTCTGCACCCCTCCACACGACATCGCCGGCCAGCCGATCGACGACCACCTACCGAGAGGAGAGGGCTCCGCCACCTTGCGGGATATGATGGCGTCATCAGTCCCAATTCTCGCCGAGCATCCCGTCAACCTCCAGCGCGCGAAGGAGGGAAAGCGCCCCGCGAACATGATCTGGCTCTGGGGGCAGGGGAAGGCGCCGTCGATGCCGAAGTTCCGCGATATGTGGGGGATCGAGGGGGCGGTCATCTCCGCCGTCGACCTCCTCAAGGGGATGGGGATCTATGCGGCCCTCGAGGTGATCGATGTGCCTGGCGCCACCGGCGTCCTCGACACCAACTACGAGGGGAAGGTCGCGGCCTGCCTCGACGCCCTCCGAGAGGTCGACTTCGTCTTCCTCCACGTCGAGGCCCCAGACGAGATGAGCCACGACGGCGACCTCGAAGGTAAGATCGAGGCGATCCGCCGCTTCGACGAGCGGGTCGTCGGCCCGGTCCTGGCAGGGCTGGAGAGGTCCGGTTTCGAATGGCGGGTTCTGGTCCTTCCGGACCACCCGACCCCCCTCTCCATTCGGACCCACACCTCCGAGCCCGTCCCCTTCGCGATGATCGGCTCGGGGATCGAGCCCGACGATATGAAGGCCTTCAGCGAGGAGGAGGGTGCCCGGGGAGGGTGCGGGACGATCGAAGGGTGGCGGCTGATGGGTATGATGGTGGAGCGGGATGAAGGATGGCCAAATTAGATGTGTAGCGAAATAGCACATATTTATTATTTAATTTTAAATCCAACCATACTCGATTCAATTAATCTAAATGATTTGGGTAAGATTATGTTGCCAGTTACTGGCACATTGCTTGGACTTGTATATGCGGCTCTAATATATTGGCTGCAGAAAGGATTTTCAAGGCTAGAACATACACGTACCCTTTTAGAAGATTTGTTGGTGGCAAATGGCAAAATTCTCTTGGATTTATTAGTAGGCGCTAGCGTTGTTAGCCTTTTCGCGATAATCGGATCGATCAAGTTGATAAGCGTGGCTTTTTGGATTTTCGCTATTGTATTTGTAACTATTCAGCCTCCTTTTCAGAATACCCGAAATAAGCGTGAAAAATGGATGACGATATATTCGTAGTCAATATCTAGATTTAACCGAAAAATTTATGATATATAAAAGCTTATTTTTTGGT
>Ga0334892_1000270_pt1 | contig 75658 bp, 62 predicted proteins | sample GraSluR3_MG_4_FD_207213 | JGI IMG/M metagenome (GOLD analysis project Ga0334892, IMG submission 207213) | Sludge microbial communities from methane-producing bioreactor in Wageningen University, Netherlands - Granular Sludge_15_04-R3 | ecosystem: Engineered > Bioreactor > Anaerobic >...
ACCATGACCGACCCTGCCAAGGCACAGGAAATGGTGATAAACCTTTCGTCGCTCATGCGGTATTCCCTGAAGCACGACCAGATTGACAAAGTGCCTTTTAGTGAGGAATTAAACAACAACAAATTATACCTTCAGATTGAAAAAGTAAGGTTTGGCAAAAAACTGAACCCGGTGTTCGATATTGATGAAAACTGCCTTGACACGCTCATTCCCAACATGATTTTGCAACCGCTTTACGAAAATGCCATTAAATACGGTGTTTACGAAGCAACCGAACCGATTGAGATTGTTACCAGAAGCACCTGCATCAAAGATGTACTGGAAATTACCATCACCAACAATTACGACCCCAACTCCATGAGCAAAAGAGGCGAAGGCATTGGGCTGCGCAACATCCGCGACCGGCTTCAGATTATTTACGGCAACCCAATGCTAATGAAAGTAGAGGACAACAAAAAAGAATTTAAAGTAACTTTAGCTATTCCGCAAAAATAAACTGCTATGACCGAAAAAATACGTACAATTATTGTTGAAGACGAAGAGCTGGCGCGCAAGCTGCTGAAATCGTTTCTGAGTGAAGCTGAAAATATTGAGTTAATTGCCGAATGCGAAAACGGATTTGAAGGGGTGAAAACAATTAACGAACTGAAACCCGATCTTATCTTTCTCGATATTCAAATGCCTAAAATTACTGGTTTTGAGATGCTTGAACTTCTCGACCATAAACCGCACATCATTTTTGCCACGGCTTACGACCAGTATGCGCTGAAAGCTTTTGAATACAATGCCTCCGACTACCTGCTGAAACCCTACTCGAAAGAACGGTTGCTTGAAGCCATTGAAAAAGTGGCCGAACGCATAAGCATCGAAGGACCCGACTCGGATATGGCTGAAAAAGTGAGCGACTATCCACGCGATGAATACCTCGACCGGATCGTGGTAAAAGACCGGCATAAAATCCACATCGTTCCAGTCGATCAAATCCGCTACATCGAATCGATGGACGATTATGTGATGATTTACACCCACGAGGGCCGTCACATGAAACAAAAAACCATGAAATACCTGGAGGGGGCGCTCGACCCGAAGAATTTCGTCCGCATTCACAGGTCATACATTGTTAAAGTGGAGGAAATCAACGAAATTCAGCAATACGAAAAAGAATCGTACATTGTAATCCTGCACGACAAGACCAAACTGAAAGTGAGCAAAACCGGATATAAAAACCTGAAAGACATTCTGAATTTCTGAAAAAACAGTTACCTTGCCGCAAACAATTTACAGGCATGGGAATTTTTATGGCAATCACCGTTATCGTTTTGTGGCTGGGGCATTTGCTCTACGCTTTGTTCTATGTTGAACCCGATTTTTTATCGCCTGGTTTTTACCTGCATATACTCATTCAGGCCTATTTATATACCGGCTTATTTATCACCGGGCACGATGCCATGCACGGAACAGTTGCTAAAAACCGGAAACTGAACCATTTTTTCGGGCATGTGGCCACTACCCTTTTTGCATTTCTATCCTTCAGTGTACTGGCAAAGAAACACTACCAGCACCACCTTTACCCGGGCACAGAAAAAGACCCCGACTTTTCGCCCCGCAGCAACAACTTTTTTGTATGGTGGTTTATTTTTATGAAAACCTACACCACCTGGTGGCAGATTTTGCTTATGGCGGTCATGTTCAATGTTTTACTCCTTTGGTTTTCTGAGTTTCAGCTGATTGCATTCTGGGTTGTTCCAGCCATTCTTGCCACCTTCCAGCTTTTCTTTTTTGGTACTTATTTACCCCACAAACGGCCGGTATCTGAACAAATGAAACCGCACAATTCACGCACACTTCCAAAAAACCACTTCATCGCCATGCTTTCGTGCTACTTTTTCGGGTACCACTGGGAACACCACGAATCGCCCACAACCCCCTGGTGGAAACTCTATCAAATGAAAAAGTAAAAAAGCGAAAAAAATGTCAACCGGTTAACGATTCAATGTCGTGCATGGAATATTCAGGAACGGCTCCAGGCTGTGAGGCCACAAAAGCGCCGGTGGCGCAGGCAAATTCCAACGCATTTTCAACAGGCCCACCGGCAAAAAGTCTGGCAATCAACCCGGCCAGGAACGAATCGCCGGCGCCAACCGTATCAACGGCTTTTACTTTAAAACCGGGGTGTTCGATCAACCGGTTTTCAATGAACAGTGCAGCACCGTCAGCGCCCCGCGTAACGCAAACCGTGGGGCAATTGAAAAAACCCGACAGCCAGGCAATCAACTCTGACTCGGAACCTTTTAAGCCATTCCAACGGGCAATTTCAACCAATTCGTCGTCGTTCAGCTTTACAAAATCGGCCAGGGAAAGCAACTTTTCAACCACTTCACGGGAATCGAACGGCGGACGCAGATTTCCGTCAAGCAAGCGGATTGCCGGAGAGTTTTCCAGAAATTGCATCAGGGTGTTCCGGGTTGTTTCATTTCGCGAAGCGAGCGAACCAAACACCACAAGATCGGCCTTTTTCGCCAGGTTATTCAACTCTTTTTCAGGCTGAATGTTATCCCATGCTACCGGCTCACAAATTTCATAGGTCGCATTTTTATCCTCATCGAGATGCACCAAAACCTGGCTGGTGGGCAAAGTGTCATCGGTTTGTAAAAAGCGCAAATCCATTTTCGACTCCTGCAAAAACCGGCGAAGTTTCTCCCCTTCCCTGTCGTTTCCAATTCTGCTCACAAGCCAGGGATGTATGCCCTGCCTTTTCAAATGAATGCCTACATTCATAGGAGCACCGCCGGGTTTGGCCCCACCGGGCAACATGTCCCACAAAACCTCTCCAAAACAAACAACCGTTTGCAAACCTTTATTATCCATTTCCCTTTTAGTTTCCGATAAAAATAGGTTTTTCAGGCACATTTTGGATCAGAATTTTTTCCTTTTTTTGGGAAACAAAAACGAATAAAATATTATATTTGCAGCCTCAAATAAATGGTGGTTGTAGTTCAGTTGGTTAGAACGCTGGATTGTGGTTCCAGAGGTCGCCGGTTCAAGTCCGGTCTACCACCCAAAAAAACCAGAGGCTGCCTGAAAAGCAGCCTCTTTCTATTTTATTAAATTCAGCATGGATCATACATTTTGAAGAAATCCCCTTTCAGTTCGCAATGTACCCGCTTTTTTCAATTATCCGTTTTCCACCTTTAGTCTGAAGGGCTTCATAAACTTTAAAAGCCATGGAAGTTCGGTCCAAATCCTGCCGGACAACAGTATAAACATACGTTGTGTACGGATACGACTGGTTCTTTATGGTTTTGAACTATTGGTTGCGCCCTGCCCTGAAAAAAATTTCCTTGAGAACTTTTTAAGGCAAGGTATTCCAATTACTACCAAACCGCAAAAAACCCTTTACGGAACTAATTCCCGTTACCTAAAAGATTTTCGCTCAATGCCTGCAAAGTATTTTTTTTATGCGAATTGGGCACCAGCACAGAAATATTGTACCGGCTTCCGCCGTAAGAAATCATACGGATTGGAATTCCGTCGAGCGCATGGAAAACCCTGGAAGCAAAACCGCGTTCTTCGGCAATAATGTCGCCAACAATGCAAATAATGGTCAGATTCTCATCCACCTCCACCGTACCAAATTTATCCAGTTCATTCCTTATTTTTTTCAGTTGCTCGGTATTATCAATGGTCAGCGAAACGGCTACCTCCGATGTGGAAATCATATCGATCGGCGTTTTGTATTTTTCAAAAATCCTGAAAACGCTTTTCAGAAAACCATAGGCCATTAACATCCTGTCGGACCGGATTTTTATGGCCGTAATGCCGTCTTTTGCAGCCACTGCTTTTATACCTGCACCCGAAGTTTCAGAGGTAATCAGTGTTCCGCTGTCGTTGGGGTTAAGTGTATTTTTGAGCCTCACAGGGATATCCTGTACCCTGGCCGGAAAAACGGTTTGCGGATGTAAAATTTTCGCACCGAAATAGGCCAGCTCGGCTGCTTCGTTGAACGAAAGCTGTTCAATTTTTTTGGTATTCTCCACAAAACGCGGGTCGTTGTTGTGAAACCCGTCGATGTCGGTCCAAATTTGTATTTCATCGGCATCGATGGCAGCGCCAATCAGTGATGCTGTGTAATCGCTGCCACCCCGCTGCAGGTTGTCAATTTCGCCCTGCGCATTCCGGCAAATATAGCCCTGTGTAATGTAATACCTTGCCGGCCCCACTTCTTTAATTACCCTGTCAGTATGATTGCCGATATAGTTAGTATCGGCCATTTTTTCCTCGTCGATGCGCATAAAATCAAGCGCAGGAAGCAATTTTACATCGTGCCCGTTTTCCTTCATCAACAGCGTAAAAAGCTGGGTAGAAATCAATTCCCCCTGAGCCAGGATGGTGTTTTCGCCCACCTTTGAAAACCTGCCTGAAGTAAAGGATTTGATGGTATTGAAAGCTGCTTTGACAATTTTCAGCCCCTCTTTCTTATTCTCTTCTGTTTTAAAAAGTTCCATCACTACTCTCCGGTACCCCGACTGAAGCCTGCCAATGACAATCCCGGCAGTTTCACGGTTCTTCTTCCAGAGATACCCGGAAATCTCAACCAGGCTGTTGGTGGTTCCCGACATGGCCGAAAGAACCACAATTTTCTGTTCGTCGTCGGTGATAATTTTCATTACCGAACGCATATTTTCAGGGGATCCAACCGATGTTCCGCCAAATTTTAAAACCTTCATGTTAAATTGCTTTTAATCTGTTTCTTCGCACGCAAAGATGTATTTTTTTTGCACAAAGTGAAATTGAACCGCGCTAAAAATTATTTTAAATACGCATGAACATTCCAAATTCATCAATAAAATACTGAAAATCAATAAATAAAATCACAAATCCAATGCTTCCCGTCTCTTATTTTTTTGTAAAGAATATTGTGTTTTTATCCAGAAATGATGAATAATTATTCATTCAGTGCAAATTTTTCAAGAAAAAAATCCACCAAATCCTTTCCTGAAGGATCAACAATTCCAATTTCAGGTGCATACACAATGGCCTCGAGCCCAACTTTATTGGCTTTCTCCTGAATTGCCTTTGCATGCAACGGGTGGTGGTTTATTTCATCTTCGCTGACTGGAATTCCGTTTTTGTGTTTGCTGTACACAAAAACGGGCGGGTCGTTTTTATCCATTCGGCTCAGAAAATCGAGGCTGTTCCTGATTTCTTTCATACCAAACAAATCGGCTTTTTTGTGATACGGAACGCCAAAGGCAGCAGCAATGGCCTGCAACTGTTTCCGGGTTTCTGCCATTGGAATTCCCAATATCTGTTCCCACTGAAAAATATCGTAGGTTGACTGGGTGGCAAAAGCGCCGGCGCAGGTTAATCGCGTCGATTCATGCAGAACGGGATCGGCATTCTGTTTATCGGCCATTTCATCTGAAAAGGCAAGCCACAAGGCCGTACCGGCACCTGCTGAACCACCAGAGCAGGCAATGCGGTTTTTATCGATGTTATATTTTGGGGCATGAAACCTGATGTATTGCAGGCATCTTTTGGCATCGTTAAAACTTCCCATAATGCCAAACGGCGGCTCTGTCATAAACCGGTAGTTAATGGTTGCCACTGAAACACCGGCATCGAGAAAGCGTATCAAATCTTCCGAGTCATAATACTTCGATTTGTCGCCACCGATGAACCCGCCACCGTGTATGTAAATCACCAAAGGTGTGGGTACATCAGAGGATGCCATCCACAAATCAAAAGTATTCCGGGGGTGTTCTCCGTAAGCTTCATCAACGTATGTTGCCCGTTCACCTCTGAGGTTAACCGGTTCGCTTTTCTCTGATAAGTCGATGCTGTTTTGCAAAATTATTCAGTTATATGCAACATTGAACGGTTCCCGGCCAGATTCAACAGAAACCGTTACTTTTTTCTTCTTTGCCTGCTGATATTCAGCTTCAAAATAAAAATTCGGGCAAAAATAGGATTTAACAGGAAGCAAGAAAAATTTTTACATATAAATTTTATCTGCCTTTTCGCAATAGAAATTTCGAACTGAATTATCTGATGGAATAACTTAGGATTCAATCTTAAAAATATCGGCAGGGGCATACCGTGAAGTGAGCCGGACTTCGAACCGCGAAGTGAGCGGGTGGTGCGCAGCCAGTGCCAGTTCGGGAGTATTGTTTTCAGCAGAAATGTGGCTCAGAAAAACGCATTTTAACTGCGCGCCTCCGTTTTTTTCGAGCAGCTGCATTGCCTGCATGTTTGATAAATGGCCATTGGCAGAAGCTACCCGTTGTTTCAGAAATACAGGATAACGCCCTGTTCTCAGCATATCTTCGTCGTAATTCGATTCCAAAAAAACTACATCACACAACCCCAAATGAGAAACTACGTTTTCACACGGCTCGCCAATGTCGGTAAACACACCCACATTTTTTCCGGCATACTCCACCCTGAACGAACAGGGCTCGGAGGCATCGTGGTTTTTCAGGAAAGAGTGAACCCGAAAATCGCCAACAGCAACAAACGTTCCCGGTTCAAAAAATCGCGGATAAGCAGGCTGCATATTTTTATAAGCAGCCAGATACGTTTTTGCGGTAAGGTAAACCGGGATTTTCAGTTTTTTTTCAAAAACCCTTGCCCCGCGAATATGGTCGCTGTGTTCGTGTGAAATGAAAACGGCTTTTATTTTCTGCGGATTAAGTTCCTTTTCAGCCATCCGTTTCAGAATCTGTTTGCAGGAGACTCCCGCGTCGATTAACACTGCATCTTTTTCATTTCCAATGTAGTAACAATTCCCATTGCTGCCCGAGGCAAGCGCACAAATTTCAAGCATTCCTTTTCAATTTTCAGACAAAAATAGCTATTTCGTTGCTGAAATCCGGTGATTGCCACTTTTTAACCTCAACATATTCCGGGTTTTTTTCAGGTAATGAATTTGTGTAACCGGCTTCACTTTTTCACCATTCACAGTCAGGTTCGGCAATTCGGAAGGAAATAAAACCATTGCCTCTGAATTTCCAGGCACCGACAGTTCCATCTGCCATTCTTTATCATCAGCCGCAAGACTACAGTTGATGGTGCCGCGGATGGTTGGAACATCCAGTTCAATGTTATTCAATCCGTCTGGCTGCGGATTTACCGTAAACAATTTAAAACCCGGCTCCAAAGGCTGAATGCCCATCAGCCGGCGCGGAATAATGTTGGCCGGAGCTGCGCCCCAGGCATGGTTCCATGTGAGGTTCGGTTTGTAATATTCGTCCCAGGCTTCGGTGGTCATGGTGGAGCCCATATTCAGCATGTTCATCCAGCTTCGTTTACTTTCCGAAGTCATCAGGTTCAGCGCGTGTTCTGCTTCGCCGGCATTGTAAAGCGCTTCCAGTAAATACTGGGCGCCGTAAACGCTGCATGCCATTCCTTTTGACTTAATATACTCAGCCACAGTTTTGATGTTTTCCTGCGGAACGAGGTTAAAAGCCAGCGGAATCATGTTGGCATGCAGGCTGGCGTGGTCGGTACCAATTCCGTCAATAAAAACACCACGGTCGGCATCAAACATATTCTCCATAATGCTGCGACGCACTTTTTCAGCCCGGTTTTTGTAAAACTCCCCATCGGCGGTTTTCCCCAACGCTGCGGCAATTTCTTCCATACATTTCAGGGAATAAAAATGAAAGGCATTCACCACGGTGTTGAAGTCGGTGAACACATACCCATCGCGTTCCCCTTCAGGCGTAGGCCCGGCATTGGAAGCCTGCTTTTTCCCTTCCGGTGTTCCGGCAGGCCAGTCCACAATGTCGGCTATGTTCCGGTTCAAATTAATGCTTTCCAGAAATTCCGGAGTTACTTTTCCGGTGCGGGTGCTTATGAGGCCATTATTGTGGGCCAGGTCGATGAGCGTTTTCTTTTTCAGGTCGTCGTACACCATTTCCAGAAACCGCGTATCGCCGGTGTACATGTAATGTTCGCGCGCCATCATCACGGCATGCATTTGCCATTCGGTAGGCCAGCTTGCGTGCGACAAAAGAAATGCGGTGGTGTAACGGGCAGCGGAATATTCACGGTCAACCGAGTAGTGCCCCAGTTGCTGAATATAGGCATCGGCTTCATAAGGCATCCGCTCGCGGTTGCCATCGCAGTAAACGCCCAGAAACGGTGTGGCCTTTAGCGTGTATTTACACAAATTCCAAACCTGGTTCAGGTTTTCCGATGAACTGCTGAATGAGGATGCATCATCCTCAAAATAGTACAACAGAGCCAGTTGTGTTAATTCATTTATTGTTATACCTACGTTGCCATTGACTTCTACGTAGCGAAACGGCAAAACTTCGGGATAAAACGGCGCCAGTTTCTGGCTGTGCGGATAACGGGCATCGTGGCGCGGTATTTCCACCTGGTAGGTGTGCGTACCTTTTTTCAGTTCCAGGTTGTATTGAAAGAATCCGATGTTGGAAACCCCGGGATTTTTATTGACCGTTTGGTCGTCATTTTTTCGTTCTCCCAGAAACAATTCCAGATTTTCATCTGAATTTGCTGCAGTAACGGTTAATTCAAGCGTGGCAAAAGCTGCTTTTCCAAAATCGGCAAACCAGCGTTGGCTGCCGGAAGTTTCAAAAACAACCGGCTCAATCCGGAAAAAAGTTGCCATTTGGCGGTCTTCTGCCACCCAGTTTTCGGGTTCAATCTCCACCCAGTTGCTTTGTCCCGGCCATTCCTCTGCCAGACGGTCAAACGTTCCGGTATAAAACTGCTGCGGTTCGCTGAACACACTTTCAAATTGGTTTTCGCCCCACACTTTCACGTTCCACCAGTAAGAAGAATTAGGCAGTAGGGCTTTCCCTCCGTAATCCACGTTGACAGATTGTGCCGTTTCCGTTTTACCGCTGTCCCACAAGTCGGCCTTTCCCGGATGCAGTAAATCGGGTGAGGAGGCCACCAAAACCTGATAACCGGTTTGTGAAATACCTTCCTGTGGGAAAATCCATCCGAATGCAGGATTTGGATTTGTAACCACAGCCTGGTGAGGCGCCCGGAGCAAGTCGGTGGTCAAGCCGGTTGGTGCAATATGATGTTGAGCGCCGGTTACCAATGTACAAAATACAACCAAAAATAAAAGGACTGAACGTTTCATAGTTTCAATTTTCTGTTCAAAAGTAGGAAACTTTTTCACAAATTGGGCTCCATGAACAAAAATGTAATTCTGGCGAATATAATCGACAAAAATACGTATATTTGGCGAATATAATCGACAAAAATGCTAAAAAGAGAACTGGAAAAGACAATTATTTCCAAACTGTTTTCAGGAAAAAGTATTCTGCTTGTGGGTGCACGCCAGGTGGGAAAAACAACTTTACTGAAACAGATAGCCAAATCGTTACAAAAAGAGATAATCTGGCTAAACGGTGATAATCCTGAAGACCGGACCCTGTTGAATCAAATGAACGGGACCAGGGCGAAAGCAATGTTTCCCAATGGTTCAATAATTTTTATCGATGAAGCCCAGCGGCTTGAAAATACTGGAATAACGCTAAAAGTTATTCATGACAATTGTGAAGAAATTCAATTACTTGCCACAGGTTCAAGTTCATTTGAACTGACAGACAAAATCAAAGAATCCCTGACCGGCAGAAAATGGACGTTCAAGCTTTTTCCCCTCTCATTCAGAGAATTATTGTATTCAAGCAACATTCCGGAACTTAACCGGGCCCTTGAAACACGCATCCTTTTCGGTTCCTATCCGGAAGTAATAAATTCCCCCGGTAACGAAAAAGAAGTTTTGAATGAACTCATTTCAGACTACCTTTATAAAGATATTTTCGCGTTAAAAGATGTCAGAAAACCTGATGCACTCGATAAACTAACCAAAGCTCTTGCTTTTCAGATTGGCAACCAGGTTTCCAACAGGGAATTGTCGCAAATTGTTGGAATTGACAAGGAAACAGTAGATAAATACATTTTTTTACTGGAAGAAGCATATATTATTTTCAGATTAGGTTCCTACTCTAAAAATCTGAGAAATGAACTGAAATTTTCGCAAAAAATCTATTTTATTGACACAGGTCTGCGAAATGCACTGATTAACAGATTTTCTCCTCTTTCATTACGGGAAGACACCGGTTCTTTATGGGAAAATTATTTGATATCGGAAAGAAGAAAAAAGATTGAATATGAGCGGCTGCACCGAAATACATATTTTTGGCGAACCACCAGACAACAGGAAATTGACTACATTGAAGAATACGACGATAAAATCTCGGCATTTGAATTTAAATGGAGTACAACAAAAAAAATATCTGTACCGAAAACTTTTCAAAAAGCCTATCCTGATGCTGTTTTTCAGCTAATTACTCCGGAGAATTATTTTGAATTTTTATAGTAACTGCTTCCGTCCCAGCAATGGGTGCACAGTTTTTCTTTGGGTAACCCGATGGCATCCACCAAATCGGACAGGGTTTGAAACTGCAATGTAGTCAACCCAAGGTTTTTCCGGATTCGTTCCACCATCGCCTTATACTCATCGGTTTCCGGGTCGGAGTATTTTTTCATGTCCACCTCCCCTTTTCCCTCCAGCTGGCTGATGGCTTTCCGGGTGGCCAGCTCCATCGGTTTTCTCGACCGGGAGAAATTCAGAAATTCGCACGGATAAGTCAATGGGGGACAGGCAATGCGCATGTGTACTTCCTTTATTCCTTCGTTATGCAAATCGCGCGTGTTGTCCTTCAGCTGTGTTCCGCGTACGATGGAATCATCCAGAAAAATTCCCCGTTTGCCCTTTATGATGGCCGGATTGGGTATAAGTTTCATTTTGGCCACCAGTTCGCGTGTGAGTTGGTTTTGCGGCATAAAACTGCGCGGCCAGGTGGGTGTATATTTCGCATAGGGACGCATGTATGGAATTTTCCGTTCGTTGGCATAACCAATGGCATGACCGAGGCCCGAGTCGGGAATTCCGGCTACAAAATCGGCATCCACCGGGTCTCTTCTTGCCAAAGCAGCACCACAACGGTAACGCACTTCATCTACGTTAATTCCTTCGTAATACGAGGGCGGATACCCGTAATAAACCCACAGGAATGCACATATCTGCATTTTTGAGTTGGGTTTCCGAATCTGCTCATAACCCTCAGCCGTTATACGTACAATTTCTCCGGGGCCTAAAAATTTCTCTATTTCATAATTAAGGTTTGGAAACGCACTGGTTTCGGAGCCAACGGCAAAGCCATCACCGTTTTTTCCAATGATTACCGGTGTCCGTCCCAGATTGTCGCGGGCGGCAATCAGCATATTTTCAGTTAAAATCAAAATGGAACAGGAACCTTTCACTTTGTCGAACACTTTTTCTATTCCCGAAACAAAATCATCACCATCGGCAATAAGCATGGCCGTAAGTTCGGTTGGGTTTACGTTGCCCTGACTGGTTTCGGAAAACGTGCGGTGCCTTTGCAGAAATGCCTCTTCCAGCTCGTCGGCATTTACAATTTTGCTTACAGTAGAAATGGCAAATTTACCCAGATGCGAGTTGGTAACCAGAGGTTGTGCCTCGTTATCGCTGATAACACCAATTCCGGAGTTCCCGTTGAAATTTACCAGATCATCTTCAAATTTTGTCCGAAAATATCCATCCTCCAGACTGTGAATGGCCCGCTGGAAACCTTGTTTCTGATTAAAAAATGCCAGTCCTGCCCGTTTTGTTCCGAGGTGAGAATGGTAATCGGTTCCGTAGAATACAGGGGAAACACAGTCGGTTTTAGAAATTACGCCAAAAAATCCACTCATTTGCTGTTGGTTTTTCGTTTCGTTAAGGCCCGAAAAATAGGGCTTTTTATTCTATATGCCGGTGCTGGAAAAATTTCTTTTTTAACAAACTGCAAACAACTATTTCACCAGTTTCGAAATGGCTTTAAATTCGGGCGCTGCCGACGACCGGGTCAGTTCAAAAAGAATGGATTCAACAGAGGTCATCATGATTCCTTCAAAACGGAAACGTTCTTTGGCTATTTCGATGCTTTCGGGCACACGCGACGAAACGCAATCCATAACTACCACAGGATGATAACCTGCTTCCTTTAAATCGATGGCGGTTTGCAATACGCACACGTGCGATTCAATGCCGCATATAATCACATTTTTGGTTTGAAGTTCGGCCAGTTTCAAATTAACCGCCGGTTCGTCGCAGCAACTAAATTCCCGTTTTTCGATGAACTGAAAATCGGACAGTACAGATTTTATACCTTCCACTGTTTCGCCCAAACCTTTGGTATATTGCTGGGTAACCAAAACCTGCAAACCCAGTTCGTTTAATCCCTGAATCAATGTCTGGCAGTTCTTCAGTAATTTCTCTTTCTCCCACATTACCGGAAACAGGCGTTCCTGAATGTCGATAACCAACCCGGTGGTGTTTTCTTTTGTAATTCGCATATTGAATTGTTTTGAGTTTCGAGTTTCGAGTTCCGGGTCTGCCCCGTGGAATTCGACGTAGGAGAAAATTCCATCGGGGTTCCGGGTTCAAAGTTCAAAGTTTAAAGTTTGTCCTTTGATCCTTGCCTGTAGCCGGGATTTGTCTCCCAGATAGCCGCCGTGGTGTCGTTTGGCGTAGTCATTACTTGTGAAATTTATTTTTGTCATCATCCCCACCACCAGTGCATCGCCAATAACGGTCATAACCGTGGTGGAGGTTGTTGGGGTTAGTCCCAGCGGACAGACCTCCTCCGGGTTTCCGGTAAACAGGAACACGTCGGCACTTTTTGCCAGCACACTTTCGGGATTTCCCGAAATCACAATCAACGACAAACCGGGATGTAATTCGCCGGCCAGCCCAACCAACTCCAGAATCTCGCGGGTTTTCCCCGAATTGGAAATCAACAGCAATACATCGTTTTTCTGAATCACGCCCAAATCGCCGTGCTGCGAGTCGCTGGGGTGCAGAAAAACAGCCGGTGTTCCTGTTGAGCTGAACGTAGTGGCTATATTTTCGGCAATCTGCCCCGCCTTGCCCATTCCACTGGCCACCAGTTTTCCACTCTTTTGGTGCACCTGCCTGTAAATCAACTCCACAGCCTCTGAAAAAGCCGCGTTTACAGGTATGGTTTTTATGGCTTGCGCCTCCCGTTCAATAACGCTTTGGATTAAATCTTCCATTTGCTTCCATTTTGAATGCAAATCTAAAAGAAAAAAACAAGTCATCTGTTATTGCAATTTTTATATTCCGGATAAAGATCCGAATTAAGCCGGCTTGTGTTCCTCCTCAATCTGATGCAGCAACCGGGCATATTTTCCACCATGTTTCAGCAATTCGGTGTGGGTTCCCCGTTCAATAATTTGTCCGTCTTCCAAAACAAGAATCATATCAGAGTTTTTTATGGTGCTAAGCCGGTGAGCTACGGCAATAACGGTTTTCAGTGAAAAAATATTGGCAATGGCCTGTTGAATGTATTGCTCGGTTATGGAATCAACCGCGCTGGTTGCCTCATCAAGGATTATCAGTTCGCTGTTGCCGGCAATGGCCCTGGCAAAAGAGATCAACTGAGCCTGCCCTTTCGAAAGATTATCGCCATTGTCCTGAATCACAAACTGGTAACGGCCGCCCAATTGGTCTATAAAACGACTGGCATAAACAAAGGAGGCAGCCTGCTCCACATCGGTTTTGGAAACCGTTTTGCGCCCCAGCGAAATGTTAAATTCCACGGTGTCGTTAAACATGTAAATATCCTGGTGCATTACCGAAATGGTTTCCCTGATTTGGGCAATGGGCAGTTCGGAAAGTTCAGTTCCGTTTATTTTAATGGAACCGCGGTAGCCGGTGTAAGTTTTTGCCAGCAGCCTGATGATGGTCGATTTACCGGAGCCCGTGGTTCCTACCAGCGCCAAACGATCGCCTTTTTTTAGCTTGAAAGACACATTTTTCAAAACATCAGGACCATCTTTGGAATAACTGAAACAGACATTCTTAAACTCAATTTCCTGAAGAGCAATGGGTTCAGGTACAGAATCTTCCGGTTTGACAGTGGGGTCTTCCACTTTTTGGTGAAACAATTCGCTGATGTGCTCAAGCGCCGACAATGCCCGCTGAATGGTGGATATTTGCTGGGCAAACTGCTTCACCGGAACGAACAGCCGTTCCAGCGTGGTAACAAAAACAATGAGCACTCCCATCGTGTAACCGTAATCCCAAATCTGAATGGCTCCGTACCAGATGACCAGTGCCGTAGCCACAGATGTAATTCCCTCCACGATGGAATAAAGGAAAGAATCGTAAATGTTCGATTTGTTTTGCGCGTCGGAAAACTCCTTGTTCAGCCCATCGTACTTGTTGAACACTTTTTCTTCCGCTGAATACAACTGCACCGTTTTCATTCCGTTCAGCGATTCCTGCAGGTATGCTGCCGATTTGGCCAGACTTGTACGCGAAATATTGTAGGCTTTCCTGATTTTTTTTCGCAGGTAACTGATGGCCAGAATAATGAGCGGAACAACAAGGAGCAGCACCAGTGTCAGCCGCCAGTTCAGGTAAAACAGGTAACCTACCAACGCAAGGGTTTTAATGCTGTCGGCCAGTAAACCAAGAATTCCTGCGGCAAACGATTCCGAAACAGATTCCATATCGCTGGTGAGACGCGACAAGGTTACTCCAATCGGTTTTTTATCGAAATAACTTAACGGAAAACGCAGTGATTTGCCGAATAACTTTTTCCGGAGATCGACAATGGCCAGGTTACCGGCTTTGGAAAAAGAGTAGCTGTAAAATCCGTCGAAAAGAATGTTCAGAAGCAATGCCAGCGCCAGAAAAACAATCTGCCGGATTAACCCGTCAACATTTCCGGGTATGATGTAATTATCCACAATGTTTTCAACCAGCCAAAGGAAATAAATGCCAGCCGCAGTTGTTACCGGAATAGAGGCAATGCTGAAGAAAAACCATTTCTTGTGTGGCCTGAAATAGCCGGCATACTTCCTGAGCAGTTGCCAGTCCTCAGATTCCAATATTTTTTTGATTCCTCTCATTTACGCTACTTCTCCTTTTGATAATTTTCCTGCTGCAGTTTCAGAATATCACGGTAAAATTCCGATTGCCTGATTAATTCCTGATGACTTCCTTTAGCTGCAATCCGCCCGTCTTCCAACACAATGGTAAAGTCGGTTTTTTCCAGCACGCTTATCCGGTTCGAAATAACAACCACACTTTTAACCGCTTGGTTATCAAAAATTTGTTTTATCAAAAAGCGTTCGGTGTCGGTATCAACCGCGGAAAAAACATCGTCGAGAATCAGCAATTTACCCGGTGAGTAAAGTGCACGGGCCAAACTAATCCGTTGCTTTTGTCCGCCCGAGAGCATGATGCCTTTTTCGCCCACCATAGTTTTTTCGTGTATGGGAAAACGCTGTAATTCATCGGCAAAGGCACTTTTGTAAATCACATCTTTAAAACGATCTGTTTCAATTCCATTTTCCGACCCGAAAGCCACATTGTTTTCAATGGTGTCGGAAAAAAGAAAAACTTCCTGGCTCACGGTTTTTACAACATCCCGGATATCTTCACTTTTCAGGCTGGCGGCATCATTTTCGCCAAAGTGAACCTGCCCTTTTTCCGGACGCAGCCAGCCATTCAAACAGTTAACCAACGTGGTTTTCCCGGAACCAACTTTCCCGGTAATTCCTACAACCTGGCCCGGTTTTATTGAAAAGAAAATATCCTGCAACACCGGTTTGTCGCCATTGTGGTAGGTGAAGTTCAGGTTTTTTATTTCGATTCCGTTTTTAAAAAGTTCTTCTTTTTCGTTTTTGGGAAGCGGTTTTTTATCGTCATCGGTTCCCTTTCGGTCCATAATGGTTTGTATGCTGCTGATGCCCACAAAGCCTTCCTGAAAAACGGTGAGCACCCAACCAAGTCCCATAATCGGCTGACTTAAAAGTGCGGCATAGGCAATGTATTCGGTAAGCTCGCCAATGGTAAATGTTCCGTTGATTACGTACATGCCGCCCACAAAAAGAACCACTATCTTTAAAATCTGGCCGAGATTGGCAAGCAGCGGCATTACAAAAGAACGAATCCATGCAATTTTCAGGTTTGCGTGGTAATACGAAAGGTTCTCTTTTTGAACTTCATTTTCTGCGTGTTCGTAAATATTGTAGCTTTTTATAACGCTGTTTCCCGAAAGGAAAGAGATGATTTTTCCTGAAAGTTTTTGTAGTGTGTTCATTCTGAGCCGCGTGTTTCTCACCATCACCACCATGCCAAAGCGAACAATTATAAATACAATAACCATTGGAATTACACAGTAAAGTGTGAGCATAGGCGAAAGTTGCCACATTTTGTAAGGCGTAAGCGACAGCGACAACAAAATGTTTCCGATTTGCAGAAATCCAAAGCCGGTTATCATTCGCACCCCGTTAATATCGTTGTTCACGCGCGAAATGATGTTTCCGGTGGAATTTTCATCGTAATAATCCTTGCCGAAGGACGAAAGCTTTTTAAACATCTCTCCTTTGAGTTGCCGTTCAATCAGCCGGGCCGGGAAAAAAATCAGTACCCTCGAAAGAGTTCGAATCAGAATCAGCCCCAAAGCCAAACCGACAATAATCAGCACATTTTTTTGAAATTCAGGCATATTCCCTTCACGACCCAATGTAATCAGGTCGATGGTTTTTTGAATGAACCCGGGAATGGTCACCGAAACCCACACCGTAAGTATCAGAAAAACAATGCCTCCCGTGTACCACCAACGGTACCGGTGCATGTATTTCAGTAAAAATTTGAATTTCGAAAACATATTTCGGTGTGCTGTTTACATTTTATTCTTTCGGACAATTTTCCATCTGTTCCCTTTGCCAGTTGTAAACAATTTCCGACAAATTATTGTCCTTGTTGCTCATGTACAGTTTCAATAGCTTTTCGGCCTGAGTAACTCCGGTTTCGGTAATTTTACGAACGGGCTCCAAAAAGCGGGCTTCATTTTCAATTTCCCGGAATACAGCGCGCCTTGCAAGTCCTTCTGCTGCAATCCGGTACATTTCTTTGGAAATTACTCCGGCGTGTAACGGACTGACTTCTGCGTTCAATCCTTTTTTTGGCACTTCCGAACGCAGTTCCTGCATGGTTTTAACATCCCAGCCGGAAATGAGTTCATGAGCTTCATCCAGACTTTGGTTGTCATACAGCAAACCAACCCATAGCGCAGAGAGCGATGCAATATGCGATGCACACCCGGCATCGGCTCCACGCATTTCAATAAACTGTTTCAACCGCACATCGGGAAAGACGGTTGAAACGTGAATGTTCCAGTCTTCCATGGTCGGTTTTTGTGAATGTTTTCCCGTTAAAAATTCCCTGAAAGTGATTTTGTTTGCCGGCAGATAATTTCCTTCTCGATAAATAAAATACATAGGAACATCCAGCAGGTAATCCACCCAGCGCTCAAATCCAAAACTTTCGTCGAAAATGAAAGGGAGAAAACCGCAGCGGTCAGGGTCGGTATGGTCCCAGATGTGGGCCCGGTAGCTTAAAAAACCGTTTGGTTTTCCGTTAGAAAAAGGGGAGTTGGCGAAAATGGCAGTGGCCACCGGCTGCAATGCCTGGGCCACCCGCATTTTTTTAACCATATCGGCTTCGCTTGCATAGTCCAGATTAACCTGAATAGATGCCGTGTTGGTCATCATCTCCAGTCCCAGATCACCTTTTGTGGGCATGTGTTTTTTCATCCAGCGATAGCGTTCTTTTGGCATCCAGGGCACATCATCAAGGCGGGTAAGCGGGTCAACGCCCATGGGGAGGCTAAAAAAACCGTATGCATTGCATATCGTGTTCAACTCATCAAAATGTTTCCGGGTTTCCCGAAATGTTTCATGAACCGTTTTAAAGTTCTCGCCCGAAAGCTCAAATTGCCCGCCCGGTTCCAGTGTTATCGAGGCACCGCCTTTTTTAAGACCAATGGTTTTTTCTCCTTCCAAAACAGGCTGCCAGCCAATAAGTTGCATTTGAGTTAAAATGGTGTTTATTCCGCGGTCGGGTCCGTAAACCAGCCTTTTAAAGTTATTTTTCCGGAACATAAATTTTTCGTGCTCGGTGCCAATGCCCCACTTTTCGCGCGGTTTGTTTCCCTTCTCAAAGTATTCAACCAGCTGTGCTTTGTGCTCAATCGCTATTTTATCTTCTGTTGCTGTCATTCGTTATTTAATTTGTCTGGAATTAGAATCTCATTATTTGGAGTTCAGAATAGCGTCCAGAACATATTTTTCTACATGGCGATTCTTCCCCATGTAGGGATAATTGTGCATCGACAACATGGCCGGGGCATTCAGCTCAACCACAATGTAATTTTCAGGCGATGGTTCAGCATCGGGGTCTTTTATAATGATATCAATTCCGGCAATTTTTAACCCAGCCGCCCTGGCTGCCTGAATGGCAATTTCTTTATAAAAACCATAAATATCATCGGTTACATCGATACTGTCGCCCCCGGTGCTCAAATTTGAATTTTTTCGTAGATACACTTTTTCTCCCTTTTTTAATACGGAATCTGCCGTTAACGAAAAAGCGTTCAAATGCCTTTTAACTTCTTCGTCAACCACAATTTTTAACAGTGGATGCCTGTAATCATTTCCACGTCCCTCATTTTTTTTACCGATGAGCTGCTGTATGGTCGAATGTCCGTCGCCGGTAACGTTGGCTGGTTCGCGAAAGGCGATGGCCCGGACTACATAATCAATTACCAGAAACCGGTATTCCTGTCCGGGAAAATATTCTTCCACAATAACTTTTTTGGCAAAATTAAAAGCATTTTCAATGGCAGAAAGAAGTTCCTCCCGGGATTTTATGTTGGTGCTCACAGCAATTCCGTGGTCTGTATTTACGGGTTTAACCACCGCGGGTAACTGAACTGAATCGAGAATGCCTGGTTTATAACCGCTTTCAAGTAAAATCCCTTTTGCATGGCTGATGCCGCTTCGCTGAAGGAATTGCCGGGTCATCCATTTGTCGTTGGAAATCCAGTAGGCAATCAGGCTGTTGGCATCTGAAATGGTGCCTTCAAGAATAATATATTCCTTATTGTTGAATGTAACCGCAATCAGATTATTATTTGCATCAATAATTTCAAAAGGCAATTTGCGGTGCAAAACTTCTGCAATAATGATTTGCGTAGTGGCTTCAAAATTTTCGTAGCCGTTTAGCGGAGTAAAATTATAGTTGCTGGTTTCCATATTGATTTTCTTTTTCTTGCAAGAATTTCTATTTGGTTGAAACGAGCCATGAGTAAAATTTTTATTCACAGCAGTATCTTTATAATGGCGAGTTCCATCCGCCAACTGGCGGACCACTGAAAATTAGCAATTATAAAAACATGAAAATAACATATTCTAGTGAGAATAGTTCTCCTGATTGATGAAAAGAACTAACAATTTAAAGATAGCATGAGATGAGATGCGAAAAAGTAATTATCAGATAATTTAACCCATTTTGAAAAATTGTATCTTTGGAAAAATGATTTTGAATGAGTATAGCTTACAGAAATAGAAAAATAAACAGTTATTTCAGATTAATGAAAAACTGGGATACGGAGTCAAAAAAAGATTTAATAATAAAATTGACTAAATCAATCAATGACAAGGCTGAAGCCAAATATGATTTTTCTTCTTGTTTTGGGGCCTGGGAGGACGAACGGAGTGCAGAGGAGATTATTGATGATATCCGAAATTCCAGAGTAAATAACCGGGAAATAGAAGATTTTTGATGGACTACTTGTTAGATTCAAATATTTGCATTTACTATTTCAAAGGGCAGTTCAAGGTTAAAGAAAAGATTGAGCAAATTGGATATGAAAAATTTGCGATATCAGAGATAACTCTTGCTGAATTGATTTATGGTGCTGAGAAAAGCCAAAAGAGGGATAAAAATATTGCAGTTGTTGAGGATTTTTTAGAAAAAGTTACGATAATTCCTATTTTCGAATCGTTAAAGATTTATGGGAAGGAAAAAGCAAGATTGAAAACCAAGGGAACAATAATCAGTGATTTGGATTTATTTATTGGTGCTACAGCCATATTTAATGAAATGACTTTAGTAACTCAAAATACTCGTGAGTTTAAGAGGATGGAAAAAATCAAAATTGAAAATTGGATTGATAATAAATAAAAAGTCCGCTTTATTTCAGAATAAATTCTGCCGAAACCGTCACCTTAATATTTTTTCGCGCCGAACTGGTGTTGTGAATTCCGTAGCCGGCGACCTTAGTGGAATAGGGTTCGGTAATCTGGAAAACTCCGGCGCGGGCCGAAATGAGCATTTCTACTTTCAGCCTACCACCACATTGATAATTTTCTTCGGCACAAAGATGAACTTGCGAACGGTTTTGCCTTCCAGCCACTTCTGTGCTTTAGGGTCAGCCAAAACAGCTTTTTCTATTTCCGGTTGTGGCATATCCACAGAAATTTCAATCTTAAACCGCATTTTTCCGTTGAATGAAACCGGATATTCAAAACTGTCTTCCTGCAGAAGGTTTTCGTCCACCTTAGGCCAGGGCTCGTAAGACAGCGTTTCAGAGTTTCCGTAAATCGACCACAGTTCCTCGCCCAAATGCGGTGCAACCGGTGACAAAATTTTTGCAAATGTTTCTGCAGTTTGTTTGGTTACCTTTCCTTTTTTAATGGCCAGGTTGTTAAAAACCATCAATGCCGAAATGGCTGTGTTGAACTTCAGATTTTCAATGTCATTCGCCACTTTTTGGATGGTCTGATGCAGCAATTTGGCCACCTCCTTGTCTTCTTCGCCTTCAAAAATATTATTTGTATCAGCAAAAAAGCGGTGGGCGCGGTTCAGGAAGTTGAACACACCTTTCACCCCGTTTTCGGCCCACGGTTTGCGTTCGTCCAGCGGTCCCATAAACATTTCGTATAACCGCAGCGAGTCGGCGCCATAGCGTTCAATTACATCGTCAGGATTCACCACGTTTTTCAGCGACTTCGACATTTTGGCCACAATCTGTTTCAGTTCATCGCCGGTTTCAGTGTGAAAATATTTTCCGTCGCGTTCTTCCACCAAATCGGAAGAAACCTTTGCGCCGGTTGAAGTTTCGTAAGCAAATGCCAGAATCATTCCCTGGTTGAACAGTTTCTGAAATGGTTCGTCGGTGGAAACAATGCCCAAATCGAACAGTACTTTGTGCCAGAAACGTGAATAGAGCAGGTGCAGGACGGCATGTTCGGCACCACCAATGTAAAGGTCAACCGGCATCCAGTATTTTTCTTTTTCGGGGTCGAAAATGCGGTCGTTATTGTGCGGGTCGATGTAACGCAGGTAGTACCAGCAGGAGCCGGCCCACTGTGGCATGGTGTTGGTTTCACGGCGGCCTTTGCGTCCGTTTTTGTCGGTTACGTGCAGCCATTCTTTGGCATTGGCCAGCGGCGATTCGCCCGAGTCACCGGGAGTATATTTTTCGAGTTCGGGCAACAACAAAGGCAAATCCTCGTCATCGAGCAGCGAAACCTCGCCGTCTTCCCAGTGAATAACCGGAAATGGTTCGCCCCAGTACCGCTGGCGGCTAAACAGCCAGTCGCGCATTTTAAAGTTTACCGTCGCTTTTCCCAAATTGTTCTTTTCAAGCCATTCAATGGTTTTTCTGATTCCAGCCTCTTTGTTCAATCCGTTAATATCCAAACCTGTCTCCTTATCCGACGAATTGATGTACTCACCGTCTTCGGTCCAGCATTTATCGCCTGTCAGAATTTCTTCGCGGCCTTCTGCATCTTTTGGGTCGAGAATGCAAACAATCGGAATATCAAATTCTTTGGCAAACTCAAAGTCGCGGGTGTCGTGCGCCGGAACGGCCATGATGGCGCCGGTTCCGTATCCCATCAAAACGTAGTCGGCAATCCAGATTGGGATAGGTTTGTTGTTCACCGGATTAATGGCATAGCGCCCTGTAAACACGCCGGTTTTTTCTTTAGCCAGGTCGGTGCGGTCCAAATCCGATTTCAATGCCGCAGCTTTGATGTATTTTTCAACTTCCGTTTTTTTATCAGGAATGGTAATTTCTTCTGCCAGTTCATGTTCAGGTGCAATCACCATATAAGTTGCGCCAAACAAAGTATCGGGGCGGGTTGTGTAAACACGCAGATTTTTGTTCAGTTCTTCAACCTGAAAATCGATTTCGGCACCAGTTGATTTGCCAATCCAGTTTTTTTGCATGTCGATTACTCCGGCAGGCCAGTCGAGTCCTTCCAAACCCTGCAGCAATCGTTCGGCATAGTGCGGAATACGCAGCAGCCACTGTTTCAGGTTTTTACGTACCACCTGGTTGCCGCATTTTTCGTGCGAACCATCAGTTAAAACTTCTTCGTTGGCGCAAACCGTTTTACAGGAGTTGCACCACCAAACCTGGGCGTTATCGTAATAAGCCAGCCGTTTTTCGCTGATGTAATTTTTTACTTCTTCGTCACCTTCTTTTTTTATTTCTTCAGGAATTGGCAATTCCGAAATGGGTCTTCCTTTTTGCTGTTCTTTGTCGAACCATGTATTGTACAGTTGTTTAAAAATCCACTGTGTCCATCTAAAATAGTGTGGATCGGTTGTGTTGATTTCGCGGTCCCAGTCGTAACTCAGGCCAATGGCTTTAATCTGCCGGCGAAAATTGTCGCAGTTTTTGTTGGTGGTAACAGCCGGGTGTGTTCCGGTTTGCATGGCATACTGTTCGGCGGGCAGTCCAAACGCATCGTAGCCCATGGGGTGAAGCACGTTGAAGCCTTTCATGCGCTTGTAGCGGCTCATTATGTCAGTTGCCGTATATCCTTCGGGATGCCCTACATGCAGCCCGGCTCCTGATGGATAAGGGAACATGTCGAGAATGTAATATTTGGGTTTTGAAAAATCGTCAGGGGTTTTAAACGTTTTGTTTTCTTCCCAGTATTTCTGCCACCTGGGTTCTATTTCCGCGAAATTGTATTCCATTTTTTTGATGTTACTTAAAATTCCGGTTTGAAGGCGCAAAGATAAAAAAATGATTGGTGGGGAAGGGGAAAAATAAAGTGCAAAAAAAAGCGCTCCGAAAAGCGCCTTCATTTGTTTTGAAATTTTTTAGTACGTCACAATTGGATCAAGCGCTTTTGCCTGTTCAACAAAATCGGTTACCTGGCTTAATGCAGGAACAGTGCGTGTAATTTTCTTTTCTTCCTGAACCTCAACCAATTTGGCATGCAGGTTTTCAGCATTACGGTTTCTCAACTCTTTAACTGTATCAACCCCGGCAGCTTTCAGCAATTCTGCAAACTGTGAAGCAATTCCTTTAATGCGGAAAAGATCGGCCATATTTACCCAATCGAGAATTTTACCTTCGTCGATGCCAGAATCGGCTGCCAGTTTTTTTCTACCGGCTTTGGTGGCGCCGGCTTCAAGTAAGCCTTCAACTGTTTTAACTCCTGCACCAGCCAATTTTTCTTCAAAGACTGGTCCAATTCCCTCAATGTCTGTGATTTTTTTTGCCATAATATTTATATTAAATGATTAATTAAAGGCTAAAAGCCAAATTTCTTTCCTAAACCGCCCAGAAGTTTATCTTTCACTGAACCTTTCAGTAAATCTCCCAGTAAATCCTGAACTCCCTCTTTATTGTCCTGACCCTTTGCTGATGCAAAATTTCCCAATTTATTGACTATAAAAGGAACTGCAAAAGACGCAATCTGATTTGCAACATTCTGGGGAAGACCAACTTTAGCCACCAGATTGGATATCGTACTGCTTATAAGGCTATTTGCAAAACCGGATGTTGCTCCGTCTTTACTTAAAAGCCCGAGAATATCATCAAGCTTTCCCTGCTTTGCTCTTTCAGCAAGTCCATCTTTAAATGTTTCGGTAACAACAGTGGAAGCACTGTTAACTTTTTCCTGATTCAAATCGGTTTTTCTTGCCAACTGATTGGTTAGCTCCCCTTTAATTGTGTGCAATAAGTCGTTAATCATAATAAAAAATTTAATTTTCGCATTTAAAGATAAAACTATTTTTGAGAAAGTGTACCCCCAAAACAGCAAATGTTTTATACTGAATTTAAAAGAACCATGGACCATTTCCAGAAGTTCAGAAGAAAATTTTCAGTTTTTATAACTCTCACCCTTCAAGATACAGTTATTCGTTTTTCAAAAAAAACAGGCAAATATTCGGAAAATTAAAAAAACGTAACTTTTTATACATAACCGTCTTCAAACTGTAATAAAAAACGGATTTATTTTACATTTGTGTAATCCTGAATTGCCATTCACAAACAAACAAACATTAGTTCCAAAATCGCACATGCAAACCAGGATAACGGCAGCGACAGCAACAGACTAATACAGATATTTTATGAATTTTAAAGATCCAAAACAATTTACTGAGGATTTTATGGCCTATGTAAAGGCAAAAAATCCGGGAGAATCTGAATTTCACCAGGCGGTGCTGGAAGTGGTTGAAACCCTTTCAGAATTTTTAATCAAAAACCCACGGTATATTCAGTCGAAAATACTTGAACGGATGGTAGAGCCCGAGCGGGTAATACAGTTCAGGGTGCCGTGGATGGACGACGGTGGGAACATTCACATCAACCGCGGTTACCGTGTTGAAATGAACAGCGCCATTGGACCATACAAAGGCGGATTGCGATTTCACCCAACCGTTAACCTGAACATTTTTAAGTTTCTGGCTTTTGAGCAGGTATTGAAAAACAGTCTCACCTCGCTTCCAATGGGTGGTGGGAAAGGTGGTTCCGACTTCGATCCCAAGGGAAAATCGGACAATGAAGTGATGCGTTTCTGCCAGAGCTTTATGACTGAACTTTCGCGCCACATTGGTGCTGAAACCGACATTCCTGCCGGAGACATTGGCGTGGGTGGCCGCGAAATCGGTTTTATGTTCGGGCAGTACAAACGGTTACGCAATGAGTTCACCGGTGTGTTCACCGGAAAAGGAATTGGGTGGGGCGGCTCGCTCATAAGGCCCGAAGCTACCGGATACGGAACGGTTTATTTTGCTGAAGAGATGCTGAAAACCCGTGACGACAGCATCAAAGGGAAAACGGTCGTTATTTCAGGTTCCGGAAATGTTGCCCAGTATGCAGTAGAAAAAGTGCTTGACCTGGGTGGAAAACCTGTAAGTCTTTCCGACTCGAACGGTACCATTTATGATCCCGACGGCATCGACCGGGAAAAACTGGAGTATGTAAAAATGCTGAAGAACGTTTACCGAGGAAGAATAAAAGAATATGCCGACGAGTATGATGTTTCTTACTTTGAGAATAAACGACCCTGGAGTATAAAATGTGATGTGGCCATGCCCTGTGCAACCCAAAATGAAATTAGTGGTGAAGAAGCTGAAACATTGTTGAAAAATGGCTGCATTTTGGTGGCTGAAGGTGCAAACATGCCCTCAACCTACGAAGCTGAGCATAAATTTCTTGGCGCCAAAATTTTATATGCACCGGGGAAAGCTGCCAATGCAGGCGGTGTTGCTGTTTCGGGACTCGAAATGACACAAAACAGCATGCGCCTGAGTTGGACACGCGAAGAAGTGGATGAAAAACTGAAAACAATTATGAAAGACATCCATTCGATGTGTGTGAAGCACGGTAAAGATCAAAATGAATTTGTAAACTATGTGAAAGGAGCCAACATTGCCGGGTTTGTGAAAGTGGCCAATGCCATGATGGCACAAGGCCTGGTGTAAAATCATCCGAATTTTGGAAAAATATCCCGGCAGTTTTTGCCGGGATATTTTTTTGTTAAAACCCTCCACTCTAAAACTACAGGGCATAATTTTTGTATATTCCGGCGCGGAAAAACAGCTTTTAAAAATTGCTTTGTGAAATACTCGATTCTATTATTTCTGCTTTCGGTAGTTACATTTAATTCCAATGCACAAAACATTCGGGTTGTAAATGCTTCAACCAGAGAACCCGTTGAAAATGTGCTCGTTATTTCAAAAAGTTTCACAACCCAAACCAATGCTGATGGATGGGTGAACCCTGAAAATATTGGTAAAAATGAACCGTTGTTGTTCCAACATTCATCGTTTTTAAAAATTACTACTACGCTCGAAAAAATTGAAGCCGCAGGGAATATTGTTGAACTCACCGAAGCACCCATCAGAATTGACGAAATAGTGATTTCTGCAAACAGGTGGGAACAAATACGAACAGAAATTCCGTTTCAAATTCAAAATATAAGTTCAACTGATATTTTACATGCTCAGCCACAAACTACGGCAGATATGCTGGGTAGCAAAGGTGGCGTTTTTATTCAGAAAAGCCAGATGGGCGGCGGCAGTCCCATGATTCGGGGATTTTCGGCCAACAGGCTTTTAATGGTGGTGGATGGAATTCGCATGAACAATGCCATTTACCGCAGCGGAAATCTGCATAACGTTATTTCGCTTGATGCCAACAGCCTGGAACAAACTGAAGTCATTTTCGGGCCGGGAATGGTAATTTACGGGAGCGATGCATTAGGCGGAGTTATGAGCTTTTCCACACTTACACCACGTTTGTCCACCTCAGAAAAAACAATCCAAAAGGGAAAAATATTAACACGCTACTCTTTTGTGAACAGCGAAAAAATGGTACACGGACATTTTTCTTTGGGAGATAAAAAGTGGGCGGCAATGCTCAGTGCTACATTTTCTGATTTCGGCGACCTGCGAATGGGCAGTCACGGACCGGATGAATACCTTCGGCCAGAATATATTTTGCCGGGGAAAAAGCCGGAGGAAGACCAGGTTATAAAAAATGAAAATAACAAGATTCAGACTCCAACACAATACAATCAGGTTAACCTTATGGGGAAATTAAGGTACCGGCCAACCGATTTTCTCGACCTTACACTGGGCATCCACCATTCGCAAACATCCGATATTCCGCGTTACGACAGGTTGGTGGTTTACCGTAACGAAACATTGCAATATGCCCGCTGGTACTATGGTCCGCAACAATGGTCGCTGTTTTCAGGTCAGCTCAAATACAGTAGGGAACATCTTCTTTTTGATACGTTTAATCTGCTTGCCGGATTTCAGAACTATGCCGAAAGCCGGAACGACAGAAAGCTATTTGATGCCGTTCTAAACCAACGAAAAGAAAAGCTTCAGGTATATTCAGTTAATTTTGATTTAAAAAAAACTGTTGACCACAAGAATGATTTTTTTTACGGTGCAGAGGCCTTTTATAATCATGTGGGATCAACCGGAAAATCTGATAGTATTTCTACCGGCGCGTCAATAAATATTTCGCCCCGATATCCTGATGGCTCAGAATATTCAAGCCTGGCAGGATATCTTTCCTGGAAATTCAGGATAAACGAAAAAATCATTTTTCAGGCCGGGGGACGGTTAACTCAATCCTTTCTTCGCGGAGAATTTGATCACAATTTTTACGCTTTTCCTTTTGATAATTTTAAAATGAAAAACTCTGCACTTAACGGAAATGCGGGAATGGTTTGGCATCCAACCAAAGAATGGCAAATAAACCTTAGCGCTTCAACCGGATTTCGTTCGCCAAATATTGATGATGTAGCGAAAGTTTTCGATTCTGAACCGGGCAATGTGGTAGTACCAAATTCTGGTTTGAATCCGGAGTATGCAAGAAACATTGAGGTTGGTATCATTCGAAATTTCCCGGGAAAAGGGAGGGTTGAAATGACCCTGTTTTATACTCACTTAAAAGATGCCATGGTTCGGCGGGATTTTCAGTTGGAAGGCCGGGATTCCATAATGTACGACGGAATTTTAAGCAAAGTGGAAGCCCTGGTAAATGCCGAATCGGCCCACATTTCAGGAGGTCATGTTTTGCTTGAATTCATGTTAACAAAGGCGTTTCGTGCTGTTAATGAATTGACGCTGACTTACGGCAGAGATTCTGAAGATTTTCCCCTTCGCCATGTTCCGCCTGCCTTTGGCAGTTTTCATATGCAATTACATGAAAATAAACTATTTGCAGACCTGCATATTGATTACAGCAGCAAATTGGATTTTGCGCAACTGGCACCCGAAGAGCAGGACAAGCCGCATCTTTATGCCTCCGATGAAAATGGAAATTCGTGGTCTCCCGGCTGGTGGACCTTAAACCTGAAGGGTAATTATGTTTTCAGTGAGCTTTTCACTTTTTCAGGAGGAATTGAGAATATTTTAGACAAGCGCTACCGCACATACTCTTCGGGATTAGTGGCGCCGGGAAGAAATTTTTATATTTCTCTTGGTATCCATTTCTGATTTTTTCTGTCGGGAAATAATAAAAAATAACAGCTTTCGTTTTGGATTCATGAAGACATGCATTAGTCCACTTTTTACCATCAATTCGGTATTGTCTTCAAAAGAGGGGCGCTGGTCGTCCCTCTTTCCTTAAAAATTCTTTTTCAGGAATTCCCATGCATTGGTTCGCATAAAACGCTCTACAATGTCGGATGCCTTCAGTTTGTTAAAATCTTTCAGAGAATCAGACTGACTCGATTCCAAAAAATTATAGGCATGTTTTTCCAGGTAACTGTCGAAAAGCGGCATTTCTTCAGCGCTCCAAAATCCGTTCAGCGGATTAATCATTCCGTCGTAATCCGACCCTATGCATTGAATCCCCCAGGCAAACTGATCATGGCGGTTAAGCACTTCGGCAATGTGCTGAATCTGGTTCCAGACCAGTTTCGATTTGTAAAACAGCATTTTTCTGCGTGCCAGAGCCGGTCCGGTTTTTTTTAGCTCCATTTCGCTGGCCAGCCGCCGCTCGTCGAACTGAATGCCAAATAACCCACCCGATTGGCCAATACGAACAATTTCATCATCGAAAAAATTGATGTCGGTTGGCTGAAATTTTCCATAGTTGAATAAATCGTCTTCCACCTTTTCCAGATGGGAACGGAAACCGTTCACTGCCCCATGGCTCACAATCAGGGGAATTATTTCTCCCGCAAGTTCGTCTTCCAAAAACCGGTAATATTCATTACGGGCTCTGACGCTCATGTGTTTCAAGTCAGGTAAAATTCTCTTCCCATCCGAGTTGTCGAGCAGTTTACGCAATACTTTCCATCCCAGATCGTTAAACCCCGTGTCCATCCCTTCAGACTGATCAATCAGTTTGCGCGCCACACCGCTCAGGCTTTGGGCATGGCCCACCATTTCGTTGTAAAAGTGGTGAGTGAGACCGGCAAAAAACAATCTTTTATCCCAGGCCTTAACTTTTTCCAGATTCGCCAATACTTCATCCGGATCGGCAGTTCTTCCCGTCATTTGCAATCCTGCATTAAAAACATGCGTTCCTTCAATGGTGAGAATAACAAAAATGGTTCGAATGTCAGGCTCCTGGGTTTCTTCTATTTCACTGTAACTTGAAACAATTTTATACCGGTGCCACATTCCGTCAATTTTTACTTTGTGCCCGTCAAGCTGTTTGTAAAAATCGTATTCCATTTCCAGGTCGGTAAAATAGTCAGTCATTTTTTGAACATGATCGATGCGTTTCTTACCCAGTCCGGTAACCAGGTTGGCAACGGCGTCTCCGGGCAATCCTGTTCCAAGCTTGGTCATTACAAAACCTTTTTCAAGCCCACATAACGAAACAAACACCACTTCGGCACCGCCTTTTGCCAGCGAGGTGAAATCCGACTGCCGGAATTTGGTAAGAGTGGTCGTGATGTTTAAAACTTTGTCGAGAAAAGTAGCCGAATCGTAATGCCAGATGCTGTCCACACGGTTTTTATTCGGATTGTTTCTGCCCGGTTTTGAGTTGAAACTTTTTCCCATGGGTTTCATGGCCGGATGAATGTGTAAATCAATAAAATTTGTTTCCATTAGTTTTTCGTTTTACAAAAAAAGACTTTTGAGTATGTAATTTACGAAAAATATCGGTAAATGAAAAAACCGTGCTCTGAACTTAATCAAAACACGGATTTCAAAACTATTTATTTGTTGGAAATTTTTACTTCAGTGCGCTTAAAACCTCTTCGTAATTGGGTTCGTCCACAATTTCAGGCACTTGCTGGGTGTATGTAACTTTTCCATTTTCGTCGAGGATAATTACCACCCGTGAATGCAAACCGGCCAGCGGTCCGTCAGCTATTTCCAAGCCATAGTTTTTACCAAATTCGCCGGTGGCATAATCTGAAAGTGTAACTACATTTTCAATGCCTTCTGCACCGCAGAACCTTGCCTGTGCAAACGGCAGGTCGCGCGAAATGCAAAGCACTTTGGTATCTTTCAAATCGGCTGCTGCTTTATTGAAATACCGAACTGATGCAGCGCAGGTTCCGGTATCGAGACTCGGAAAAATGTTTAAAACGAGTTTTTGCCCTTTGAAATCCTTTAAGCTTACCCTTGATAAATCGTCTTTTACCAGAGTAAAGTCTTTTGCCTTTTCTCCTACTTTTGGGAGTTCACCTACTGTATTAATCGAATTTCCTTTTAATGTAATTTTTGCCATTTTATTCTTATTTTTTTGATTTGCTACTACTAATTAAACACACACAGACAATGATTGTTGCATGAATTCTAAAAAATTAACTGCGACCGGGTTTTTTATTTTCCTGTTCGGTAAAAAGCTGTTACTTTTATCCCCATCGTTCTTAAAAACAATTAAAATGAGAAAATACCTGCTTACTATTCAGTTACTGGCTGTTTTTGCCTGCACTACCCAAACCGAATCAACACAACAGAAAAATTATGTGCCTGAAACACCTCAGCTTTCATCGGAATTGATGACCCCTGAAGTACTGTGGTCGTTTGGACGGTTGGGCAGTCCGCAGGTTTCGCCTGACGGTGAATCGGTTTTATATACTGTTACGTATTACAATATTGAAGAAAACAAATCGTATCGCGACGTTTATTCCGTGCCGGTTTCGGGAGGAGAGCCCACAAACCTTACGAATTCCCCTACCAATGAGTACAACGCAATCTGGCGGCCCGACGGACAAAAAATCGGATATCTTTCGGCAGCCTCGGGCAGTGTGCAGGTTTGGGAAATGAATCCCGACGGTTCAAGAGCAAAGCAGGTTTCGGATATTGATGGAGGAATCTCCGGATTCAACTTTTCGCCCGATGGTTCTAAAATTTTTTACATTAAAAGTGTAAAACTCGACGATGACATTCACGACCTGTTCCCCGATTTACCCAAAGCCAATGCGCGACTCGAAAACGACCTCATGTACCGGCACTGGGACCAGTGGCACGATTACACCTATCAGCATATTTTTATTACTGAATATGCCAATGGAAAAGTGGAGGTAGGAAAAGATATCATGAAAGGAGAACGCTTCGATTCGCCCATGAAACCTTTTGGTGGCATTGAGCAAATTGCGTGGAGTCCTGATGGTAAAACACTCGCTTACACCTGTAAAAAGAAAACCGGAAAAGAATATTCACTTTCCACGAATTCAGATATTTATTTTTATGATGTTGAAACTGGTGAAACCATCAATTATACAGAAGGAATGATGGGTTACGACCAAAACCCGGTTTTTTCTCCCGACGGGAAATACCTGGCTTGGGAAAGCATGAAACGAGACGGATATGAATCAGATAAAAACCGGTTGTTTATTGCCAACCTTGAAACCGGCAAAAAAACAGATTTTACGGCTGAATTCGACCAGAATGTGCATGGTTTGAGCTGGAATGCCGAAAACAGTGCCATTTATTTCACCAGCAACATTCACGGAACCGATGAAATTTACCGGTTGAAATTAGCTGACGGTTCCATTTTACGATTAACAAACGGCATCCATAATTACCAGACCGTGGAACAGGCCGGTTCAAAACTGGTTGCACAAAAGGTTTCCATGTCGCAGCCGGCAGAGCTTTACCTGGTTGACCCGGAAACCGGAACCGACCAGCCGCGGACAACCGTGAACAAAGGCATTCTCGATCAGCTTACCATGGGCAATGTGAAAGAACGCTGGCTTGAAACCACCGACGGCAAGCAGATGCATACCTGGGTGATTTATCCCCCCAATTTCGACCCGAACAAAAAATACCCGACACTGCTTTACTGCCAGGGCGGTCCGCAGGGAACGGTGAGTCAGTTTTGGTCGTACCGCTGGAACTTCCAGATGATGGCTGCCAACGGATATATCATTGTGGCGCCCAATCGCCGGGGGTTACCGGGTTTCGGACAGGAATGGAACGAACAAATTTCCAAAGATTATGGCGGACAAAACATCAAAGATTATCTGACGGCCATTGATGAACTGGCAAAAGAACCATTTGTTGACGAAAGTAGGCTTGGCGCGGTTGGTGCCAGTTACGGCGGATTTTCCGTTTTCTTTTTGGCCGGAAATCATGATGGACGGTTTAAAGCATTTATTTCGCACGACGGGATGTTCAACTTCGAACATCAGTATTTAACCACCGAAGAAATGTGGTTTGCGAACTGGGATATCGGCGGGCCTTTCTGGGAAAAAGAGAATGCGGCAGCGCAACGTTCCTACACCTTTTCGCCGCACAATTTTGTGCAAAACTGGGATACGCCCATCCTGGTCATTCACGGCGAAAAAGATTTCCGTGTTCCGCCCGACCAGGGAATGGCGGCTTTTAATGCTGCTGTTTTAAAGGATATTCCTGCCCAGTTTCTCTATTTTCCGGAAGAAAACCACTGGGTGCTGCAAGCCCAAAACGGTATTTTGTGGCAGCGGGTGTTTTTCAACTGGCTCGACAAGTGGCTGAAAGATTAGCATTTATATAAATTGAAAATCGACAACAAAATTGAAAAGCCCTTTGGAAAGACCGCCATTTTTGTGGGTTTGATTTTCCTGATTGCAGGTACCGGAATATTGTTGAACAGAGCAATTATCCTTGGAATTTTAGTGATTCTGTTTGCTGCCCTTGTAGTTTTTACATTTTCAGGCATTGAAATCGACACCGAAAAGCACGAGGTGAGACAATACAACAAATGGTTCGGGCTATTCAAAACCGGGAAGTGGAAATCGCTTCGGGCCTATATTGGTGTTACTTTGGTGCCCATCACTACCCGCGAATCGATGGCAAGCTGGTCGAACCGGGTGACTTCAAACAAAAAGACCGATTACAGAATTTACCTGGTAAACAAAGCCCGTAAACCGGCTTTTGCCATAAAAACATGCCCTACCCGCGAAAAGGCACAAAACAGTCTCGATGAGTTTTCCATTTGGCTGAGAGTGCCGGTTTTTTCGGTGAAAAGGTAAGTTATTACTGCTGAATTCCAAAATCCGTTATCGGCCAAAACTTTTGCAGCTTCGAAGGTTTTACAGGCAGATTCAATTCTGTATCGGACATACTCTTTTCGTTCAATTTCATTCATAAGTTTACTCCTTCAGCAGTTACATTATGGTAGTAAGGTGTTATTTTTTGTTTTGTTTGCCAATCAGTTTTTGAATAGACAAAAATCGAAAACGGCTCACCGGTTTCCAGTTCCAAATCGTATAATTTGTTTCTGAATTTTCTTTCAACTTCAAGAATGGCCGGATAATCTGTTAAAATTAATATGTCCCAGTCGGAATCCTGACGTTCATCTCCCCGGGCTCTTGAACCATAAAGAATTACCGTTGCGGCAGGGTCAATTTCACTAACGCAATTTTTTATTAACCGGCTAATATGTTGTGTTTTTTTATTCATGTTTCAAAGATAGTGAATTGATTACAATTTTTTTCGTACATCAATTTAGTTCGTTTTTTCAATACAAGCCCTTTACTGATAAAATTGCTCTTTCTGTGCATTTCATTATTTTTGAGCAAATTTTGAAAAACTGTTTTCATGCAAAAAATACACATTGGATTTTTAGGAGCAGGCGGAATTGCCCGCGCTCATGCCTATGCACTTCAGTCGTTGAAGTTTTATTACAACGAAGTTCCCGAACTGGTTTTTGAGTCAGTGGCTTCGGCACGAAAAGAGAGTCGTGAAAACTTTGCTGCAAAGTTTGGTTTTGCCTCGGCACAAACGGTAGAGGAATTTTCGCAGAATGAAAAGATAAATGCCGTTTTTATTTTGGGACCAAATAACGTGCATTTTAAGCATTTGAAACTGGCGCTTGAGATGCCCAACGTAAAATTCATTTACCTCGAAAAGCCGGTTTGTGCTTCACTTCAGGAAGAAGAAGAGATGAAAAAACTGACAGAAAATATCAGCGCTGAAGTCAAAATTCAGGTGGGATTTCAATACCTGCAAACTTCGTCGGTGCGCGAGGCCCTGGAATTCTGGAAATCGGGGAAACTGGGCAAACCCATTCATTTCGATTTGAAATACTACCACGGCGATTACCTGCAATCGTCCTACCGCGAAAAACGGGTTACAAGGCTTACTCCTGCACCCAACGGTGGCGCCATGGCGGATTTGGGCTCGCACGGAATCAGTCTGTTGATGGCATTTCTGGGAGAAGATTTGCAGATTGCCAGTGCTTTGCAGGGAGGCGGTTTTCCCGATGTGCCTGCCGGCTCCGATTTGTTCAGTTCCCTTTCGCTGGTGGAACCAAAAACCGGCGCAGTTGGCAACTTGTCGGCCAGCCGAATCAGCTCTGGTACAGGCGATTTGGTACATCTGGAATTGTATGCCGAAAACGGTACGTTGCGCTATTCTTCAAAAAACTCTGAATTCTTCGAATATTATCTTGAAGGCTCCGGCCAGTGGGTGAAACAGATGGTTGGAAGCAATTACAAACCGGTTACCAGTTTCCCGTCGGGACATGTGCCACCAGGCTGGTTGCGCTCGATGGTGCATGCGCATTATCTTTTTCTTACCGGCGACGATTCCAAAGCATTCATTCCTGATTTGAAACACGGTCTGGCCGTTCAGCGCATTGTAAGAGAAACAGCAGATTACCTTTCCGTTTTCCGAAAAAACTTCAAAAATGATTGAACGGAACAGCGGGATTATCTTGCATATTACTTCACTTCCGGGACCGGAAGGAATTGGCACGATGGGAAAAGAGGCATTCCGGTTTGTGGATTTTTTGCACGAAACCGGACAAAAACTTTGGCAGATTTTGCCGTTGGGCCCGGTTGGTTACGGAAACTCGCCTTACCAGTGCTATTCAGCTTTCGCAGGTAATCCACTGCTCATTGATTTGCAGTTACTGGTTGAAGAAGGTTTGCTTGCAGAAAACGATTTAAAACAACGTCCAACTTTTCCTGAAAAAAGAGTAAAATTTGATAAAGTGGAAGTTTGGAAATTTCCATTGCTGCGTAAAGCTTACGGAAATTTTCAACGTGAAAAACCGGAAAAACTTGAGGGTGAATACCACCAGTTTCTGAAAGAACACGGCTGGTGGCTGCAGGATTATGCCTTATTTATGGCGGCCAGAATTCACTTTAAAAATGCGCACTGGAGAGAGTGGGAGCACGATTTGAAGTTCAGAAAAAAGAAAGCACTGCAGAAATACACCGATTTACTTTCAGAAGAAATTGAATTCCGGAAATTTATGCAGTTCCTGTTTTTCAGACAGTGGTTCAGGTTGAAGGATTATGCGCACTCAAAGAAAGTGCAGATTTTTGGCGATATGCCGCTTTACGTTTCGGGCAACAGCGCCGATGTGTGGACCAATACCGAACTTTTTATGCTGGATGAAAACCTGAATCCAACGCAGGCGGGTGGCGTTCCTCCTGATTATTTCAGCGAAACAGGCCAGCTTTGGGGGAATCCGGTGTTTAACTGGGAGCGCCTTGAGCAGCGGAACTTCGACTGGTGGCTTGCCCGGCTTCATTTTAATGTGCATTTGTTCGACAAAGTGCGGATTGACCATTTTCGCGGTCTGGATTCGTTTTGGTCGGTGCCGGCAGGTGAAAAAACGGCCATAAACGGGCAGTGGCTTCCGGCAAAAGGTTTTCAACTATTGAAAAAGTTTAAGGAACAGGTGGATTACATGCCCCTTATTGCCGAAGATTTGGGTGTAATAACACCCGAAGTGGAACAATTGCGCGACGAATTTAAACTGCCCGGTATGAAAGTGCTGCAGTTTGCCTTTGGTTCCAATCCGGCCAACGAACATTTACCACACAATTACCTTCCGAAATTTATAGCCTATACCGGCACCCACGATAACGACACCACTTTGGGATGGTTGCGTTCGCTGAAAGGGGAAGAGCGGAAACGGGTTCGCCGGTATTTGGGAAGACCAGGAAAACGTGCATTGCAAAAAGGAATCGAATGGATTTGGGCATCGTCAGCCCAAAGTGCATTAATGCCTATGCAGGACTTGCTGCAACTGGGAACCAAAGCCAGGCTCAACACACCCGGCACTGCCAGCGGAAACTGGGAATGGCGGTTTAACTGGCGGCAGTTAAAGGGAAAGCATAAAAAGTTTTTGACTGAGATTACGCTGAAATACAATAGGTAGATTCAACAACACCGCATCACCGCTTCCATAAACTCGTCTGGTTTTTCGGCATGGAGCCAATGCCCGGCGCCGGGAATGTCAACAATGCTGGCATCGGGATAAATTTCCTTGATTAAAGGAATGTCTTCATCCATAATGTAGTTGGATTTTAAACCGCGTATGAAAATAACCGGATAACTGTTGATGGGAATGCGGTCGTCGAACCACTGCCGGTTTACACCACCTACAATTTCGTCGAGGGATTCGTATAAAACCTCTACGTTCAGCCTCCATTTATATTGTTTTGTTTTTTTGTCTTTGGTTACATTTTTGAGCAAAAACTGCCTGATACGGCTATCGTCAATCCGTTCAGAAAGCAGGTCATCAACCTGTTTGCGTTTTTTTACCCGACTGAAATCCAGTTCCTTCATGGCCAAAAGAATATTTCGATGAAGATGGTACTGGCTGCTGTCTTTCAGTTGCAGGTAATCTTTGGGTGCTATATCGGCAATCACCAGTTTTTCCACTTTTTCGGGATAATCGGCGGCAAACCACATGGCTGTTTTACCTCCCATACTGTGCCCCAAAATAGTGGCTTTTTCAATCTGGTGCTGTTTAAAGAATTCTGTCATATCATCCCGCATGGCATCGAATGTGTGCTCATCGGCAAACGGCGACCGCCCGTGGTTTCGCTGATCAACCATGTAAACGGTGTGGTTTTCGGCCAAACGTTTTCCCATGTTCATCCAATTGTCCGACGAACCATACAGCCCGTGAATAATTACTACCACTGGTCCTTCTCCTTCTTTTCGATAATACAATTCCATGTTATTTTAAACAATCAAGGTATTTTTGAATGGTGGTTTCCAAACCGAAGTAAAGGGCATCGGCAATAAGGGCATGTCCAATGGATACTTCCTTCAATTCAGGAATATTCTTGTAAAAGTAATTGAGGTTTTCCAGGCTCAGGTCATGGCCGGCATTTACCTCTAAACCAATATTATCAGCAAATCTGGCTGCTTCCACAAAGGGTTCGATGGCTTTGTCACGCCTCAGTGTATAAAGCCGGGCGTAGGGTTCGGTGTAAAGCTCAATACGGTTTGTTCCGGTTTCGGCAGCTCCCTCAATAGCTTCTTTATCCGGATCCACAAAAATGGAAGTACGTATTCCGTGTTCCTGCAACCTCGAAATCACTTCTTTCAAAAATGTGAGGTTTTTCCAGGTATCCCAGCCATGGTCGCTGGTTAGTTGATTGTGCGTATCGGGAACCAGCGTCACCTGGTCGGCCTGTACCTCGGTAACCATTTTTAAAAAATCCTCACCCGGATATCCTTCAATATTAAATTCAGTGGTAATTAAAGGTTTAATTTCATAAATATCTTTTCGGGTAATGTGGCGTTCGTCGGGTCGTGGATGCACAGTTACACCTTGGGCACCAAACTTTTGGCAGTTAATTGCCGCATCTTTCACACTGGGAATTTTCCCTCCCCTTGAATTTCGCAGTGTTGCTATTTTGTTTATATTTACACTTAGTCTCGTCATTGTTCTGTTTTTATTGGCGAAGTTACAATTTATAGTTTGAAACAATAAAACAAAAATAAACAATTGCTGGCAAAGAGTTTAATATCAGACGTAATCCCTGCTGTAAAAAGCACTGATAAAGGTAAAAAAGTCCTGAATTCAATGGACCTTTTCAGGGTTTCGCATCTTCCTGTGGTGGACGAAGAACGTTACCTTGGGCTAGTTTCGGACAAAATTATTTACGATCTGAATATTCTGGCCCACCAAATAGGAAAAGTAGCCGAAAAGTTCGATACTACTCATGTTCATGAAGACCAGCACATTTTTGAGGTGGCCATTTTAATGTATAAACTCAAACTAAGCGTTATTGGGGTGCTCGACTCATCTCACGAATACCTGGGGGCCATTACCCTTTATGATTTGGCCCGGCGCTTTGCACGTTACTTTTCGTTACAGGAAATGGGTGGCGTGGTGGTACTGGAAGTGAATGTAAACGATTACTCCCTGGCACAAATCAGCCAGATTGTGGAAAGCAACGACACCAAAATTCTCAGTTTTTTCATGAACCGGCTACCCGGGACAAACGCGCTGGAGTTAGTACTGAAACTTGACAAAGAAGACCTTTCACCCGTAATTCAGGCTTTTATCAGGTACGATTACAACGTGAAGGGAATTTACCTGGACCACTCCATGTTAAACGATTTATACCAGGACCGGTACGAACAATTTATGAAATTTATGAACATCTAAATAATCCCGTAAATGAAAGTGGCTGTTTTCGGAACCTCGGTCTCAGAAAGGTTTCTTCCTGTTTTACAAAAGTTTTTTAGTTTTCTGCAAAATCATCGGATAAAGGTTCAGCTTTTCAAACCTTTCCATGATTTTTTAACCAGCGAACTTGAGTTCAAACCCTGTTTTACTTCATTTTTTGAAACCCATACCGATTTTGACGAATCCAATGCCTTCATTTTCAGCGTAGGGGGCGACGGCACCTTTTTACACTCGGTGGTAAACATTCGCAATTTCAACATTCCTATAATAGGCGTGAACAGTGGCCGGCTGGGTTTTCTGGCTGACATCTCGCAGGAACAGATACATGGTACACTTACAGATATTTTCAATAATAGGTATTCGGTAATTGAACGTTCGTTGCTGGAAGTGGAATTTTGTGGTATGGAAAACATCGATTTTAATTTTGCATTAAACGAACTGGCGGTGCTCAAAACCGATTCTTCATCTATGATTAACATATCGGCCTGGTGCAACAAACAATTGCTGAACAACTACTGGGCCGACGGGCTTATCATTGCTACCCCCACCGGTTCTACCGCCTATTCGCTAAGCGTGGGTGGACCTATTCTTACGCCCGATTCCCAAAACTTCGTAATTACACCTCTTGCGCCGCACAACCTCACCATCAGGCCAATTGTGGTACCCGACAACTACGAAATCAAATTAAAAGTGGAAGGCCGCGGTTCCACTTACCTCACCTCGCTCGATTACCGATCTGTAGCAGTTGCGTTTGACGTTACACTTAAAATACGAAAGGCAACCGCCACACTAAAAACCCTGCAACTTCCCGAACAGGCATTCTTTAACACGCTGAGAAACAAATTGATGTGGGGCATAGACAAACGCAATTAAATTATACCCAAGGCTTAACAATTTTTAATCTTTCTTTGGGTTTTATAATAGCATACGGGTATGTTATATTTAGAATTATATTACTTTTGTACCTCTTGAAAGCTGAATATTTAAGGGGCAAACAAGTCAAGTTCGTTGAAAATCAATTAATTACAAAGCAGATTTATAATGTTTAATACAAATAACAACCTTTTGGAGAAACCCATAAGAATTAGAAATAAACTGCTGGTTTTAAATACGTTGAGCAAAACGAACCTGTAACATGCCTGAAGCTATTTTTGAATAAACGATTTGAAATACCAAATGAAAAAAATTGGATTGGCGTTTATAGCAGTTATTCTAACTGTTTCAGGTTTTGCCCAAAAAACAGCTGACATTGGAATTTGGGGAGGGTCCTCATCGTATTGGGGAGACATTCAGGATGCCCCCCCGATACAAACGTTCAATTTAAATGTTGGGGCTTATTTCAGGTACAACTTTAATGCACGGGTTGCATTGCGTACCATGTTTATAACAGGGAATCATTCAGCTAAAGGAATGATGGAAGATGTGGACTGGGATTTCAGTAAAATGGCTCAGGATGTTTCTGTAATGATGGAGATAAATTTTCTGAAATACATTATGGGAGACAGAAAAACCGCATTTACTCCATACATTATGGCAGGTTTTGGGGTGATGTATTATCCGTACACACTTACTGAACAGGATATTGGACAACTCTCCATTATAAATCCCGGTAATCCGTTGGTCAATCCGCCCACAGAACTGAATGAATCGGTGATTGCTCCCACAATTCCTTTTGGCTTTGGAATAAAATTCATGCTGGGAGAACGACTGGGAATTGGAGCGGAATATCAATTGAGGAAACTGATGAACGACAAACTGGACAACCTGGATGACCCGCTGGCATTTGAAGAAGGAGAAGTGGTTTATAAATATACAGATTTTTGGCACAATAACGACTGGCCGGGCTTTTTGGGAATTCATTTAACTTATAGTATAAATCTTGACCGAAAAGCTTGCCCTGCCTACGACAGGAAATACTGGTAATGGAATCGTACAAAGAGAAATTAAATAACGAAAAAATTCCCCGGCACGTGGCCATCATAATGGATGGAAACGGCCGGTGGGCAACGCAGCATGGCAGTGAACGTATTTACGGACACGAACATGGTGTGGATGCAGTTCGCTCAACGGTGGAGGGTGCCGGTGAAATCGGAATTGAATATCTGACACTGTATGCCTTTTCAACAGAAAACTGGGAACGACCCAAAAATGAAGTAGATGCCCTCATGGGATTGCTTGTTCAGGCCATTGAAAACGAAACCGGTGAACTGATGAAAAACAATGTAAGGCTGGGGGCCATTGGCGATTTGGAAAAATTACCACCCGATGTTGGCCGGAAATTAAATGAATGTATCGACTTTCTGAGTTCAAACACGGGATTAAACCTCATTCTCGCGCTCAGTTACAGCTCGAAGTGGGAAATTTCAGAAGCTGCAAAAAAAATGGCAAAAGATGCAAAAGCAAACAAAATAAATCCAGATGATATTGATGATAAACTGTTTAGGAGTTACCTGCCAACTGCACACCTTCCCGACCCTGAACTTTTAATAAGAACCAGCGGGGAGTACAGAATAAGCAATTTTCTGCTATGGCAAATTGCTTACTCCGAATTATATTTTACCGATATACTTTGGCCCGATTTTAGAAAAGAACACTTATTTGAAGCAGTTTTTGATTTTCAAAACAGAGAAAGAAGATTTGGTAAAATCAGTGAACAGTTATTTAGTTAATTAATTATGATCAGAATGCGAAAGCTACTCATATCCCTGCTATTTATTACAATTGCATTTACCCCGGCAGCTATCGGACAGATTTCCGATGACATGAATTTTTCCATCTATTATTCAAGTCCGAAAAAATATACCATTGCCGACATTGAAATATCGGGAATTCGTTACCTCGACCAAACCGTGCTCGTTCAATTGTCGGGACTAAGTGTGGGACAAATTATTGAAGTGCCGGGTGAGTCAATAACCAATGCCATAAAAAAATTGTGGCAACAGGGTCTGTTCTCCGATGTAAAAATTACCGCCAGCAAAATTGAAGGCGACGATATCTGGCTTGAGATATACCTGCAGGAACGCCCCCGGCTTTCCGATGTCAACTTTTTTGGCGTATCCAAATCGGAGCAGGATGATATTACTGAAAAAGTACTGCTGCTGAGAGGAAGCCAGATTACCGACAACCAGGTGAACAATGCAGAACGAACAATTAAAAACATCTTTTTGGCCAAAGGCTTCTTAAACACCGATGTGAACATTGTACAGCGCGACGATACCACCCAAAGTAACAGCATTATACTCGATATTTATGTGGACAAACAGGAAAAGGTAAAAGTAAACGATATCGTCATTCACGGGAACGAAGAAATTCAGGACAGAGTGCTTGAACGGGCTATGAAAAAAACCAATGCCCGCAAACTCCTGAATTTCTTCCGCACCAAAAAATTCCTGGAAGAAGAATATGAAAACGACAAGGTAAACCTGGTTACCAAATACAATGAAAAAGGGTTCCGCGATGCCATGATTGTTGACGATACCCTTTATCAGGTAGAAGTTGGCAAAAAAAACAAGCCACGTGTAAATATTGAACTTTGGGTTGACGAAGGTGATAAATACTACTTTGGAGACATCCGTTGGGTTGGGAATACGGTTTATCCATCAGACTATCTGAACACTTATCTGGGCATTGAAAAAGGAGATGTATTTAACCATTCAATATTGGAAAAAAGGCTGTTCGATAATGACGAAGGGCTTAATAACCTATACCTTGATAAGGGTTACCTCTTTTTTGACCTGCAACCCATTGAGGCGAATATTGAAAACGATACCATCGATTATGAAATGCGTATCCGCGAGGGCAAACAGGCTACCATCGACAAAGTTATTATTTCAGGAAACACCAAAACCCACGAGCATGTAGCCCGCCGCGAGCTGCGCACCTACCCGGGAGACCTTTTCAGCAAAACGCAAATTATACGTTCTGTAAGGGAGTTGGCCCAGTTAGGTCACTTCGATCCGGAAGCCATCAACCCCGACATCAGACCAAAACCTGAAGACGGCACCGTTGACATTGAGTACGAATTACAGGAAAAAGCCAACGACCAGATTGAGCTGTCAGGCGGATGGGGAGCTGGCATGTTTGTAGGCTCTGTTGGGTTGAAATTTGCCAACTTTTCGGTTCGCAATATTCTGAACAAAGAAGCCTGGAGACCTCTTCCCACAGGCGATGGCCAAACGCTTAGCCTGCGTTACCAAACCAGCGGAAGATATTACCGGACTGTTAGCCTCTCGTTTATTGAACCCTGGCTTGGAGGGAAAAAACCAAATTCATTCTCGCTTTCATTATCTCATTCGCGAATCAATTACAGCGCCAATAAATACTACCAAAATTACAGCCCCTATTACGGCGGCGGTTACGGCGGGTATCCCTCTTATGGTGGTTATGGCGGGTATCCCTCTTATGGTGGCTACGGAAGTTACGGTTACGGCGGGTATGGAGGATATGGCTACGACCCTTACGGATATGGAGGCTACGGCGGGTATCCGCAATACACGTATAACTATGGGGCAGAAGACGACAATGAAGAGAACGATCAGATTTGGGAAACCACAGCCCTGGCCATGGGATATGGATACCGGCTTTCGGTTCCCGACGATTATTTCACGGTGTATCACGAAATGTCGTTCGAGCATTACCGCCTGCAAAATATGGGGAGCTATTTCTACTTTCTGGCCGATGAGGATGGAAATGTGAACGGTACCTTCAATAACTTTAGCGTTAAAACAGTATTTGGCCGGAATTCGATTGACAATCCATTGTATTCACGTAACGGATCGCAATTCAGCCTGTCACTGAAAGCTACCCCACCCTATTCATGGTTTACCGGAAAAGATTACAGCTCTCCGGAAGTTTCAAACGAAGAAAAATATAAATTCATTGAATACCATAAATGGCTGTTCAAAGGACAGGTTTTCAATCCACTGTCGAGAAACTCCAATTTGGTGTTGCGCACAGCTGTTGAAATGGGGTTCCTTGGTTATTACGATGCCAACCGCCTCTCGCCTTTTGAGGGTTTTATTGTGGGTGGATCGGGCATGTCGGGTTACAACATCTACGGGACCGATTATGTGGCATTACGCGGTTATAAAGACTACAGTCTAAGCCGGGAACGTACCGGTTCGAAAATGTATAACAAATTTACCATGGAGCTGCGGTATCCGGTTACGCTGAAACCCAGTGCCACCATTTATGCATTGACTTTTCTGGAGGCCGGGAATGCCAATATGAGTTTTCAGGATTATAATCCGTTCAAACTTTACCGATCAGCCGGAGTTGGCGTGCGTATTTACCTTCCCATGTTTGGGCTGATGGGTATCGACTGGGGGTATGGATTCGACGAAATTCCCTGGGACAGAGATGCCGGCGGAAGCCAGTTCCACTTTGTTATCGGCCAGCAATTCTGATAGTTACATATTTGGCATAAAATATGATAATACACTCATTAATATTAACGAAATTTTAGTTTGCCATGAAAAAATTGATATTCACCATTACAGCCATTATCGCATTCAGCGGAATGACTTTTGCCCAGAAATACGGGTTTATCGACTCCGGATATATTCTTGACAATATCCCGTCGTTCAGGGCAGCACAGGAACAGCTAAACCAGCTTTCAGCTCAATACCAGAAAGAGCTGGAATCGATGCATGCCGAGATTGAACAAATGTACCAGGATTTTCAGGCCGAAAGTGTTTTGCTTTCGGAAGACATGAAACGCAGGCGAGAAGATGTTATTATCACCAAAGAAAAAGACTACAAGCAGCTTCAACGCAAATATTTCGGCCCGGAGGGTGATTTGTACCAAAAAAGACAGGCACTTGTAAAACCCATTCAGGATGATATTTTTACAGCCGTTCATGAAATCGCCAACGAAGGAAGTTATGCCGTTATTTTCGACAAATCGGGAGGGACTACCCTGTTTTATACAAACCCGCGATACGATTTAAGTGATCAGGTGCTTCAAAAACTCGGATATAAATAATTAATAACTATATTTGTGACCAAAAATTTTAATACTACGTTGATTATGAGAAATTTAGTTAAAATCTTTACATTCTTTTTGTTCGTTGCCGTAACCACTTCGGCCTACGCACAAAATCAAAAATTCGGACATATTGATTTACAGGCTTTGGTACAGTTGATGCCGGAAAGAACCGCTGCCGAAACCGAATTTAATAAATTCCAGGCCGATTTGGAAGAAGTATTCGGCGAAATGCAACAAAATTACCAGCAAAAGCTTGCTGAGCTGGAACAGTTGGGAGCTGAAGCTTCGGAGGTAAGAAGAAATGCAAAAATTACTGAATTACAGGAACTTCAGCAGCGCATTCAAAATTACCAGATGACTGCACAGCAGCAAATACAGCAAAAACAGGCTGAATTGCTGTCTCCCGTTTTCGACAAGGCAGAACAAGCCATCGAAGAAGTTGGAAAAGAACAGGGATTGCTTTATGTTTTTGACATTGGTTCACAAGTTGTTTTGTACAGATCAAACCAAAGCATCGATATTCTTCCTATGGTAAAACAAAAGCTGGGAATTCAGTAAAAATTAAAACGAATTATAAAAAAAGGCCATTTTTCAATTGAAAAATGGCCTTTTTTTTATGCTTTAAAACCTGTTTTGTTGGAAAGAACTTGAATTCAGTTTATATTTAGAGGTGTAAATTGTTAACCAAAATGTAGTTTATGAATGCTGATATGAATATAGAAAAACCAGAAGAACTTAAAGTTCCTTCCAATACCTATTTGTTTGAAATAGCCTGGGAAGTGTGCAACCAGGTAGGAGGCATTTATACCGTAATTCGGTCGAAAGTGCCATCGGTAATCGAAAAATGGGGTAAAGACAATTATTTCCTCATAGGGCCATATTTCGAAGACCAGGCGGCAGCACATTTCGACCCGGCAACCGATTATTCTACTCCGGTTGGCAAAGCTGTTTTAAAAATGCAGGAAAGGGGCTTCGATGTCCATTACGGGCAGTGGATTGTCTCCGGCAGGCCACATGTGGTGCTGTTCAATCCTTATTCGGTGTACGACAAGCTGGGAGAAATAAAACACTTTGTATTGCAGGATTACCACATTTCTCTTCCGGGCCAGGACGACTTGCTCGATAAAGTGGCTGCCTTCGGGTTTCAGGTAAAAGAATTTTTGCGCTACTTGTGCTCATCCGGGTTTTGCAGCAGCAGGGTTATTGCCCACTTCCACGAATGGATGGCCGGACTGCCCATTCCGGGTCTCAGAAAAGATAATCTCGATATCAAAATTGTTTTCACTACCCATGCTACCTTACTGGGACGTTATCTGGCGATGAACGACAATCGGTTTTACGACCATCTGGCTTTTTACAACTGGGAAAAAGAGGCCAATAATTTTAACGTGCGGCCTATTGTTGAAATAGAACGGGCTTCGGCACACGGAGCCCATGTGTTTACAACCGTAAGTGAACTTACAGGAAGAGAATGTACTCACCTTTTGGGTCGCACTCCGGACATGATCTTACCAAACGGGCTGAACATTCAACGCTTTGAAGCACTTCATCAGGTGCAAAACCAGCACCTCGAATTCAAGGAAAAAATCCACGACTTTGTGATGGGACATTTCTTTCAAAGCTATTCGTTCGACCTCGACAATACGCTCTATTTCTTCACCTCGGGCCGGTACGAATATCAAAACAAAGGATACGACCTCACGCTTGAGGCACTTGCGCGGCTTAACTGGAGAATGCAGCAGACGAACTCGCCTATGACAGTGGTGGCATTTTTCATCACCAAAAGGCCTTTTTACACCTTCAATCCCGATGTTCTGCACTCAAAAGCACTGATTGAAGACATCAGCCGTGTTTGCTCGGAAATAAAAGAGCAGGTTGGGAAAAGGCTTTATACCAAAATTACATCGGATAACGGAAATTACCTGTTCCCCGAACTGAGTGAAATGGTGGACGACTACCTGAGGTTAAAGCTTCGCAGAAATGTACAGGGATGGAAATCAAACCTTTTACCCAAAGTAGTAACCCACACTTTGGTGGACGACGCCAAAGACGAAATTATAAGCTTTTTAAGAACAGCTAATTTGGTGAACAACCGGCACGATAAGGTAAAAGTGGTGTATCACCCCGATTTTATCAGTACTTCCAATCCACTTTTCAAAATGGATTATAATCAGTTTGTGCGTGGATGCCACCTGGGCATTTTCCCCAGCATGTACGAACCCTGGGGTTATACCCCGCTGGAATGCCTTGCCAGCGGCCTGCCATCCATTACCAGCAATCTGGCTGGTTTTGGCGATTACGTTTCGCGCAACATCATCGACCACGAAAGACTGGGAATGTATATAATCGACCGAAAAAGTAAAGATTTTAACCGGGCAGCAGACGAACTGGCCAGTATCATGTTGCGCTTTGTGCAGATGACCCGGCGCGAACGCATTGCTTTAAGGTATCGCAGCGAGGATGCGTCACTTCACTTCGACTGGACAAACCTGGGAAAATATTACGATAAGGCCTATCAACTGGCTGTTCAACGCTAACCGGTTAAATTGCAATGATGAATACTGCTCCAATTGGTGTTTTTGACTCAGGTTATGGCGGTTTAACTGTTTTAAAAGAACTCGTTAAATCGCTACCCCGTTACGATTTTCTCTACCTTGGTGATAATGCACGAACTCCTTATGGAACCAGGTCGTTCAGGGTGGTTTATGAATATACATTACAGGCAGTTAATTATCTGTTCAGCCAAAATTGCCCGCTGGTTATCATCGCCTGCAATACGGCATCGGCCAAGGCATTACGGAATATACAACAGCTCGACCTGCCCCGCATCGCACCCGACCGGCGGGTGTTGGGAGTCATCAGGCCCAGTGTGGAAAAAGTAGCAGAAATAACGCAAAACGGACATGTAGGCGTGTTGGGTACACCGGGAACTATAGCATCAGAATCGTATCCCATCGAGTTGAAAAAATGGTCGGACGGGAAAGTAAAATCGACCGTGCAGGAGGCTTGTCCGCTGTGGGTTCCACTGGTTGAAAACAACGAAATGACCAACGAAGGAGCTGCTTACTTTGTACAGAAAAATATCCGCAATATTCTCAACAAAGATGAAACCCTGGATACCTTGATTTTAGGATGCACACACTATCCGCTGCTCATGCATCAAATCCGGAAATTTGTTCCGCAACACATTCATATTCTTGAGCAGGGACAAATAGTAGCCGAAAAACTGATGGATTACCTCAACCGGCATCCTGAAATTGAATCGAGGCTTACCAAAGGCAGTCACATTCATTTTCAAACTACCGAATCAGCCGAAAATTTTAACGATAAAGCAACTCTTTTTATGCAAAAAGAGGTGAATGCAACATCCATTCACCTCTGACCTTTTTTCGCAAAAATGCAATTTCAGGAAATCAGTTCCGAAATTACTTTTTTCATTTCGTCGTATTGTTCTTTTATACTGGTAAGCAGTTTGTACTGTGCACGGGTGCGCACCAGGTTGTGATCTTCCGATTTTGTTTTGTAATAATTATCGCCATCGATGTAATCCATTAAAAACCGGAGCACCTGCTCATAAGTGATGTATCTGGCCGAAAAAGCCAGGTATTCTTTTTCCTTCTGAGTTAAAAACGAACCGGCTTCTTCGAGATACCCGCGGGCAAAGGCTTTGAAAATTTCCATGTCCATCGAAACATTGTCCAGATTGGTATCGTCTTCTTTTCCGGTGTTGGTATAATACCGCATGGCATCGCCAAAATCGTTCAGTACCGTACTGTTCAAAACCGTGTCCAAATCAATCACACACAATACTTCGCCTTTTTTATCGAAAAGAATGTTATTGATTTTGGTATCGTTGTGGCTTACCCGGGTAGGGATGGTTCCATCTTCCACCATTTTCCAGAAATCCATCATCTCGTTCCGGCGGGATTCAATCCAGCTTATCTCCTCAGCTACTTTTGCTTTTCTTCCCACCGGGTCTCTGCGCAACACATCGTCCCACTGTTCATAGCGGATCCTGATGTTGTGAAACCCCGGCAAAATATCGGTAAGCGGTTCTTTCAGGTCGGAAACCAGCGCCTGAAATTTCCCAATGCCTTTACCGCCTGAATAAGCCAGTTCCGGGGTTTCAGCGGTTTCGTAGGCAATGGTATCGTCAATAAAAAGGCTAACAGCCCAGTATTCTTCTTCCTCGTCCAGAAAATAAAGCTTCCCGTCGTTGGCAGGAATAACAGTCATTGCTTCGCGCATAGGATCGCCCCCGGCTTCTAAAACCTTCGACTTTATGTGGCTGCACACTTTTTCAATGTTTTCCATCATGGCCGGGATGGGCGAAAACACTTTTTTATTTTTTCGCTGAAGAATATAAGCAGGCGAATCTCCTTCTGTTTTAATAATGAAGGTGTCATTTATAAAACCTTCGCCAAGTGGCACAACTTCTTTTACAATTCCCTCCAGCCTGAACTGCCGGGCAATTTCTTTTAAATCTGTATTCATTTCAATTTCATTAAAACAATTTTTGCGGATAATCTCCCGCTTCAATGAGCTTTTTTAAACGGGCAACCACCCGTGGTTTATCTTCCTTGTAGGTAACGCCAAACCAGGGGGAATCTGCTTTCAATACTTTCACCATAGCTTTATTGTCCCGAATCATTTCAAACACTACGGATGGTATATAAATTTCCGATTTCAACTCCCGCCCTTTTTCTTTCAGAAAATCAATAAATTTTTCTTCCAGAATGGGGAAAACCGAAGGTTTAAACCCCCAAATATTCATTGAAGCGCTTTCTTCCCCGGTCAACTCTTTTTCGCTTTCGTCGGGTTCAATGGAAATTACCCCGCCTTCTTTTTTCAGAATTTTGGTTGTTTCCACAATCTTCTGCAAAAAGTCGTTTTCGTCCACCTGACAAATTCCGCGCGATACCGAACCATAATCCGACAAAGTATGCTTCAGTTTATATCCCACCATGGAATATTCCGCCGGATTTTCCGACGCTGTGAGAAACTCTGCCATTACCCTGTAAGCATTAAATCCGTAGAAATCATCGGCGTTGAGGGCACAAAAAGGCTCCTTAACCACATTTTTGGCAACCAGAATGGCATGGGCAGTTCCCCAGGGCTTTTCACGTCCATCAGGAACCGTAAATCCTTCGGGCAGGTTCTCCAACTCCTGATAAACATACTCCACCTCCACTTTCCCATTCAGAATCGGGTCGAACTTTTCTTTGAAAGCATCAGCAAAACTTTCGCGGATGACGAACACCACTTTGCCAAACCCGGCTTTTATAGCGTCGTAAATGGAATAATCGATGATGGCCTCGCCATTTGGCCCCACAGGTTCTACCTGTTTTAAACCGCCAAAACGGCTTCCCATGCCTGCTGCAAGTATAAGTAATGTTGGTTTCATCTGACTAAGAATTTAATTTTGATTTTTACCGTTTTTTATTTCGATTACGAAAGAAAGAAATCTTTTTGACACTTAAAAATGAAAACAAAAAAAGTTTCTAAATTTTTTAAAAAGAAAAATGCAAATTGATGGATATTTTTAAAAGAAATGATAAGAAGAACCGAAAAACTATTTGTACCATGAAGCGTATTTGCCATATGACGCTGCAATGCGTTTGATTTCGCCATCGAGCAATTCGGGACTGATTTCCTTTATTTTTTTTGCCGGAATACCAGCATACACACTTCCGCTCTTAACCACCGTTCCCTTAGTAACTACCGAACCGGCTGCAATTATGGAATTACTTTCTACCACAGCATCGTCAAGTACAACGGCGTTCATACCCACCATCACATTGTCGTGAAGCGTACAGCCATGAACAATGGCACCATGGGCAATGGTTACATTGCTGCCAATGGTGGTGGGCGATTTTTGGTAAGTGGCATGTATAACCGCATTGTCCTGAATATTCGTGTTGTCCCCGATTTTTATGTAATGAACATCACCTCTCAAAACAGCGTTAAACCAAACACTGCAATTATCACCTAATTCCACATCTCCAATCAAAGTGGCCGTTTCGGCAAGAAAGCAGTTTTTACCTAATTTCGGTGTTTTTCTATTCAGGGTTTTAATTAGAGCCATTTTCTGAACATTTAAATTGATTCCAAATATATTAAAACCTCTAAATAATCAGATATGTCATTAAATACTTGTTAAATAATGGTTACTTTTGTTAGCATTTAAACACAGAAAAAAGATAGAGCCGATTCTGAAATTATGAATTATTAGTTTTAGGGTCGTTTTTCTTTTGAATTACATATGTATAACCAAAAAACATTATAAATGAAAGATGCCAAAGTGATTGAGCTGGAAGAAGTGGCCATTCGGTTCTCCGGAGATTCGGGAGACGGGATGCAATTGACCGGGACATTGTTCTCGGATGCCACTGCGTTGATTGGAAACGACATCTCTACTTTCCCCGACTACCCTTCTGAAATCAGGGCTCCGCAAGGAACTGTTGGAGGAGTATCGGGATTTCAGGTGCAGTTTGGGCAAAAACAAATAACCACACCGGGCGATTATGCTCATGTGCTTGTTGCAATGAACCCTGCTGCCATCAAAGCCAACGCGCGATTCATGAATCCGGGCGGAACCATTATTTACGATTCCGATTCCTTTACTGAAAAAAACCTGAATAAGGCAGGATTTCAAACCAGCGATCCGTTTGCCGAATGCAACCTGGAAGATTTCCGGAAAATTGCAGTTCCTGTAACAAATCTCACCCGGGAAAGTCTGAAAGATTTCGGACTCGACAATAAAAGTGTACTCCGAAGCAAAAACATGTTTACCCTGGGTTTGGTTTGCTGGATGTTTAACCGTCCGCTTGATTACATCGAAGAATTCATCCGGTCGAAATTCGCCAAAAAGCCAGTGGTTGTAGATTCCAACATCAAAGTGCTGCACGACGGGTACAACTACGGCATGAACCTGCAGCACATGACTCCAACCTACATCGTTCATTCAGCCGATATTGAAAAGGGCATTTACCGCAACATAAACGGCAATCATGCCACTGCCTGGGGTTTCATTGCCGCTGCTGAAAAAGCCGGCCTCGAGTTGTTTCTCGGCTCCTACCCCATTACTCCGGCAACCGATATTCTGGCCGCACTTTCTGAGCGAAAAGACCTTGGCGTGAAAACTTTTCAGGCCGAAGATGAAATTGCCGGAATTACTTCAGCCATTGGGGCAGCCTTTGCCGGCGATTTGGCTGTAACCACCACTTCAGGCCCCGGGCTTGCACTGAAATCGGAAGCCATTGGTCTGGCCGTAATGGCCGAACTTCCGCTGGTCATTGTTAACGTTCAGCGCGGAGGTCCTTCTACCGGACTACCCACAAAAACAGAGCAATCGGATTTATTGCAGGCCCTTTATGGCCGCAACGGCGAAAGTCCCGTGGTTGTGCTGACCGCCAGCACTCCGTCCGACTGCTTTTTTTATGCATACATAGCGGCAAAAATTGCCCTGGAACGCATGGTTCCGGTTATTTTGCTCACCGACGGATTTTTAGGAAACGGAAGTGAGCCATGGCGTATTCCCGACATGGCAGAATTGCCTAACATTACCCCTCGTATTGCAAAAGATGCAGCCTCTTTTAAAGCTTACCAGCGAGACGAAAAGCTACTGGCACGTGAATGGGCTTTCCCCGGAATGCCGGGTTTTGAACACCGCATTGGAGGACTCGAAAAAAATATTTCCGGAACAGTGAGTCACGATCCGGAAAACCACCATAAAAATACAGAATTCAGGGAAGAGAAAGTTCAGCGAACTGTTGACCTTGTTCCCGATATTGAATTATGCGGCGACGAAGATGGCGACGTGCTGGTTGTTGGCTGGGGAGGCACTTACGGGCATCTTATCAGCGCCATAAGAGAACTCAGAAAAGAAGGCAAAAATGTTAGTCTGGCACATTTTAATTACATTAAACCACTACCGAAAAATACCGCTGAGGTTTTCAAAAAATTCAAAAAAATAATCGTTTGCGAACTGAACCTGGGGCAATTTGCCAATTACCTGCGCGACAGAGTCCCCGGAATTGAATACCACCAGCTGAATAAACTAAAAGGATTGCCTTTTACAGTAAATGAAATTAAAGAGGGTGTGAACAAATTACTGGAGGAATAAAAAATGACAGAACAAAAATATACCATCAAAGATTTTAAAAGCGAAAACGAAGTTCGCTGGTGTCCGGGGTGCGGAGATTATGCCATTATGAATGCCGTTCAGCGCACCATGGCCGGCATGGGAATTCCGAAAGAAAAATTTGCCGTAATCTCAGGCATCGGATGTTCGTCCCGGTTTCCATATTATATGAGCACGTATGGTTTTCACACTATCCACGGAAGGGCGACAGCAGTAGCTTCGGGTGTAAAAATGGCCAATCCCACGCTGAGCGTATGGGTAATGACCGGCGACGGCGATGCCATGGCCATTGGTGGAAACCACTTCATTCATACCATCAGGCGGAACATCGATATAAACATTGTACTTTTTAACAACCGTGTTTACGGACTTACCAAAGGACAATACTCTCCCACTTCCGACAGGGGCTTCAAAAGCAAAACATCGCCCTTTGGAACAATAGAAGACCCGTTTGAACCGGGGCAGCTGGTTATTGGCGCGCGCGGAACATTTTATGCACGCTCCATCGACAGCAACCTGAAGCTGAGCGAATCGGTGATGCAGGCCGCTGCTGAACACAAGGGAACATCTATGGTTGAAGTTTTGCAAAACTGCGTGATTTATAACAGCGGCGTTCACCGGGACTTAACTGACCCCGATCACCGGGCCGACCGTCAGCTGATTCTGGAACACGGCAAACCAATGCTCTTCGGTGCAGAAAACGAAAAAGGCATTGTGATGGAAAAAGGCAGGCTGAAAGTGGTAAAAATCGGAGAAAACGGGATTACCTTAGACGACATCCTGGTACATGATGCCAGGGAAGTTGATCCTTCGCTGCACCTGTCCCTGATCAACATGTCGCTGCCGGAATTTCCGGTTGCATTCGGAGTAATCAGAAGTGTTGACGCTCCGGTTTACGACGTGGAAATGACAGAGCAAATTAAGAGCGTTCAGCAAACGAGGAAAATTACCTGTATGGATGAACTGATGAAATCGGGCAATACCTGGGAGGTTACCGGAAACGGAAATGGAAAACCCAAAGACTGTCCGCAAAAAGAATTGAAATAATTCAGATATTCTCTATAGTAAAAAAGGATGCCTGTTAAAAAAATCAAAAGTAGGCATCCTTTTTTTATTCCTGAATCTGAAAAATCCAGTTAAATCCCAAGCAATAGTTTTTCAGGTTCTTTCCCCCCTGTAAACATCCGCTCGGGGTGCTCTATGAATTCCTTTACTCTAACCAGAAAACCAACAGAATCTTTTCCGTCGATAATACGGTGATCGTAAGAAAGGGCTACATACATCATTGGTCGGATAACCACTTGTCCGTTAATTGCAACCGGACGATCGACAATGTTGTGCATGCCCAGAATGGCAGATTGTGGTGGATTGATTACCGGTGTTGAAAGCAGTGAACCAAACACTCCGCCATTGGTAATGGTGAAGGTACCCCCGGTTAATTCGTCAACCGAGATTTTTTTATTCCGGGCTTTTTCAGCCAACTCTTTAATTTCCAGCTCAATCTGCGGAATGGTTTTGCTTTCGGCATTCCGAACAATGGGAACCATTAAACCTTTGGGTGTGGAAACTGCAATGCCCACATCCACAAACTGAGGCGAAACAATTTCATCACCGTCCAACTGCGCATTTACCATGGGGTGAGAGTTCATGGCCAGTGCCACGGCTTTTGTAAAAAAGGACATAAAGCCAAGCTTGAAACCTTGCATCTCAACAAACTGCTGCTGGTATTTTTTACGCAGCTCCATTACACTACCCATATCAATTTCGTTGAAAGTGGTAAGCATGGCTGTTTCGTTTTTCACAGCCACAAGGCGTTCAGCAAGCTTTCTCCGCAGAGGAGTCATTCGGTTCCGGTCAACTTCTCTCGAAGCTTCTTTTGGAGACCTCCATTCACCTTCAGCAGAATCACCTGCAACACCCATGGCTGCTTCCACCTCTTTTTTACCTATCCGCTTCAGCCCCTTTATTACATCGTCAATGGATATGCCCTCTTCTTTCATGAAGGCTTTGGCTACCGGTGTTATCTTTACCTGGTCGTATTCATGCGAAGCCTGTTCATCATTTGTTGGTTTCTTCCCTGGAACTTCACCATCTTTTGCTTCAGTATCTTTCTGCTCATGTGTTTTTTGATTTTCAGCCTCAGGGGAGGTGCCTTTTTCCTTTGAGTCTTTCTCTTCCGGTTTTTCTTCAGGTTTCATACTGGTATCGATGGTGCAAACCACTGCGCCAACCTCCACTGTTTCTCCTTCACCGGTTTTTATGGACAACTTTCCGCTTTCGCCGGCCACAATGGTAAGTGTAGCCTTATCCGATTCCACTTCGGCTATCTCCTGGTCTTTGTGAACTAATGCCCCGTCTTCAACGAGCCATGAACCGATTTCTACTTCGGTTACCGATTCTCCCGGACTGGGAACTTTTACTTCTACAATCATTTTCAGTTTTTTTATGAAGCAATAACTTCTTTTTCTTCAAAAACAGCATTTAATATCTTCTCAAGAGCCTGAGTATGTTTTTCCATCAAGCCCACCGCGGGACTTGCACTCTCGTTGCGGGCCACCACTTTCAATCCAAGGCAGTCAAGTTTCCGGTTGATAAAGGGCCAGGCTCCCATATTTTCAGGTTCGTCCTGCACCCAAACCAAATCGGTGGTATTGTATTTCAGAAGAATCTGGTTTATTTGTTTGTTCGGAATAGGATAAAGCTGCTCAACCCTGACAAGGGCAACGTTAGTAATTCCCTTTTCCACTTTATGCTTGTGCAAGTCGTAATACAGTCGTCCCGAAGTAAAAATCACCTTTTCAACCACTTCCGGATCAGCCATCGGGTCGTCGATGACTTCCCGGAATGTACCCTTCGACAGATCTTCAACAGCAGAAACTACCTGGGGATGCCGCAGCAGACTTTTCGGAGTAAAAACAATGAGCGGCAGCCGCATTTTCATTTTCACCTGGCGGCGAAGCAGATGGAACATATTGGCAGGGGTAGTAGGAACAACAACCTGAATGTTGTTGTTGGCCGACAACTCAAGGAAGCGCTCGATACGCCCGCTGGAGTGTTCGGGGCCCTGCCCTTCGTAACCATGTGGCAAAAGCAAAACAAGGTTGTTCATCAATCCCCATTTTTCAAATGCCGAGGTAATATACTGGTCGATGATTACCTGAGCCACATTATGAAAATCGCCAAACTGGGCTTCCCAAATGGTTAATCCGTTAGGTTTTGCAAGCGCATAGCCATACTCAAACCCCATAACAGCATATTCCGAAAGCAGGGAATTATACACATGAAAACTTGCCTGTTTTTCCGACACATGCTTCAACGGGAAATATTTTTCATCGGTGCCTTCCACCACAAAAGAAGCATGGCGGTGAGCAAAGGTTCCACGTTCGGTGTCCTGCCCGCTTAACCGTACCGGATGACCTTCGTTTACCAATGTGCCGTAAGCAAGCAATTCTGCCATGGCCCAGTCGAGCCTGTCGTCGAGCATCATCATCCTGCGGTCGGACAGAATGCGGTTCACTTTTTTAAAGAAACTCAAATCTTCGGGGAGGCTGTTAATTCTTTCTGCAATACGAAACAATTCCTCTGCGTTTACACCTGTTTGCACCGACTGATCAAACATCGATTTCTGCGGCATTTCATAACTTTCGTATTCATTAATCAGAAATTTACGGATTTTCAGCCGTTCGATTTTTTCCGATTCTTTAAATTTTCCATCGAGAAAGCGGTCGAAATCACGAATCTCTTTCCTTGCTTCTTCATGCGACATGATGCCGAGTTGTTCAAGTTTCTCTACATAAATATCGCGCGAATTCGGATGCTTTTCAATCGCCTTGTAAAGCATGGGCTGGGTAAACCGGGGTTCATCTCCTTCGTTATGGCCGTATTTGCGGTAACAAAGGATATCGATAAACACATCGGTTTGAAATTTTTGACGGAATTCCAGGGCCAGACGGATGGTGTAAACCAAGGCTTCCACATCGTCGCCGTTTACATGAAACACAGGCGAACGGGTAACCTTTGCCACGTCGGTACAGTAAGTACTCGATCTGGCATCTACATAAGGTGTTGTAAACCCAACCTGGTTATTAATAATTAAATGAATGGTGCCGCCCGTGCGGTATCCGTCGAGCTGTGACATCTGAATGGTTTCGTAAACCACTCCCTGCGCGGCAATGGCCGCATCGCCGTGAATGATAATTCCGGCAGCTTTACTGTAATCACTTTCATATACCGAATTGATTCGTGAACGCACCATCCCCTGCACAATTGGTCCAACAGCCTCTAAATGCGACGGGTTTGGCATGAGTTTCAGTTTCACTTTTTTACCAAAGTCGGTTTTCACCTCGTTTTCGTAGCCCAGGTGGTATTTCACATCGCCATGCCAAATGTCTTCCTCGTACTCTTTCCCATAGAACTCTTTGAAAATACTTTCATACGGTTTTTCCAGAATGTTGGCCAAAACATTGAGTCTGCCCCGGTGAGCCATTCCCAGAACAAATTCTTCAATTCCAAGTTCTGCTCCACGCTCGATAACGGCATCGAGCGCAGGAATCAGGCTTTCAGCACCTTCGAGCGAAAAACGCTTTTGGCCAACAAACTTTTTATGAATATAACTCTCGAACCCAACGGCCAGCTTCAGATGATAAAGAATATCCTTCCGCGCGTCATCCGAAAGTTTCTCCGAATTGCGGCTGCTTTCCATTTTTTCTTTCAGCCACTGAATCACCTCGGGCTTACGCATGTAAACATATTCCACACCAATGGAGTGACAATAGGTAGCCTCCAGGTGTTCCACAATGTCTTTCAGCTTTGCGGGGCCAATACCCAAATCGTTTCCTGCCTGAAACGTGGTCTCCAAATCATTTTTGTCGAAGCCGAAGTTTTCGATGTCAAGAGTTGGCAGATATTTTCGCCGCGCCCTTACCGGGTTGGTTTTGGTAAACAAATGTCCGCGTTGGCGGTATCCGTGAATTAAACTTAAAATAGCAAATTCTTTGTCGATTTTGCCCCCCATCGACACAGCCTGTTTCACGGGGTAATTGGTACGGGCCAACTCAAAGCCTGCAAAAAAATGTTGCCAGCTTTTATCAAGTAATTCGGGGTTTTTAAGATAGGTTTGGTACAGGTCGTCAACTGCCTTCTGCTCGTGGTTCCCCACAGATGAAAATTTATCCATTGTTTATTTTTATTATCCAATAACTGTAAAGAAAAACAACCCAGTTTTTTGAATGTTTACCAAAAAAACATATTCTCATACAAATTTATAATTTATTGCATTGGGTCAGTAATAATTGTGAATCAGGAACAAATAAAAAGTTAATTCAAAATGTTTTATGGCCAAATTTTACGTACCAAATTGAAGATTGTTATCCGTTCCGAAGAGAATTCCTGCATTGCCTTACTGAAAGTTTGTACGCATGAGGGTTGAACTGTAACCTGCAATCATGCAACCAGCCATTGGCCATGTCCTTGTCACGGTTCCGTGTTTTCTGTTTTGGGAACTGTTGTTAATGGTTTGGCACAAGCCAGTTTAAAAACCTATTCGGTAAAAAAGGAAGGAGACATTTTAACGATCGCCTGACAGATTATTCAAAAGAGTAGTGTTTCCTGATTTTGGATTGAATGTCCCACACACATTCAAGGCCTGCCGGAAAAATCAGGTAATCTCCGGGTTTAACAGTAAGCGCATCGAATTCAGAAACGATGTTCGCTTCGCCTTCGATAATATAGCAATGCTCTGTTTTATCGTAGTACCAGTCGAACTTATCTTCTTCGTGCTCCCATACCGGCCAGTCGAAAACTCCCGCTTCCTCAAGGTCTTCCTGATCTGGTTGTTCAATCTCTATTCTCATCGTTTAATGTTTTTACAAAAATAAAAAAGAAACCTTTTCTGCTAACGGTGTAAACAAATAAAATAGCACAAGCTTTACAAAAACAGGATTTTCTTAAACTGCAAAAGAAAAACAGGAGGAGTTTTGAACCTACAACCCTCTATTTTGTTTGAAATTTTGATGAATGCCGAAAAAATGAGCCCATTTTGGAACGACAGATATGCCACTGACCAATACGTTTATGGAACTGAGCCCAATCAGTTTTTGAAAAGTGAGTTAACCAAACTTCCTTGCGGAAAAATACTTTTTCCGGCCGAAGGGGAAGGTAGGAACGCTGTTTATGCTGCAAAAAACGGATGGGAAGTATTTGCTTTCGACAGCAGCAAAGAAGCCTGCAAAAAAGCAGAAAACCTTGCTGCCTTATCGGGGGTTTCAATTCAGTATAAAGTAACTAACTTCGAGAAAATTAATTTACCAGCTGATTTTTTTGACACCATAGTTTTGATTTTTGCCCATTTTCATCCCTTAAAAAGAAAAGAATACCACCAAAAACTCATCTCCTTATTAAAACCCGGAGGAACAATTCTGCTCGAAGGTTTCTCAAAAAAACAGACAGATTATAATTCGGGAGGCCCCAAAAATATCGAATTGCTATTTTCAAAACAGGAAATCAAGGAAGATTTCAGTTTATTATCCGAATTAAAACTTGAAGAATTGTTAATTAATCTCGATGAAGGCCCATATCACCAGGGAATTGCATCTGTAATACGAATGGTGGGCACCAAAAAGTGAAATATTTCGTTATTCTTAAAAAATGCAATCAAATATTCAGAAACTTTTTTTAAATGCCATCGTAAAAGTGAGCGTCGGCAAAAACTCAAAAGCAGAAACACTCAGGAATTAACTCATTTAAGAAAACCAGAAACGTTCTAATATTAAATTAGTTGGATAATAAACTGGAACAAAAGAAAAAAAGAATTTTAATTTTTGGTATGTAATAAGTATTTACTATTATTGCAGTCGAATTTCAACAAATTCTCGTCTCCACTTTATTTATTTCAAATAAGTTTCATTATTGGTTTAATCAGGATAAGAGAATAATAATTTTTTTACAATGTACGATATTTTAGAATTGAATAAAAAACTCGTCCCTGAGTTGCGTGAAATTGGCAAGGGACTAAAAATCAAGCGCGTAGAATCCTTCAAAAAGCAGGATTTGATATACAAGATTTTAGACACGCAAGCCATTCAGGAAGCCGAAAAAAAGGTGAATAAAAGCAATGCAAAAGATCAGCCGCCAGCAAAAAAGGAGGAACGATCTTCTTTTAAAAATTTCCTTCGAAAAAAGCAGGATACACCGAAAGACGACCAAAACCAGGCATCCGAAAAACCGCGTCGCGGAAGAAGGCCCCGGCGTGACAATGTAGAACCTGTTTTGAAAAAGCAACCGGCAGATACACAACCCTCAGCTCCCACTGAGAAAAAAGACAACACAACACAATCGCGCCAGGACCAGATAAAAGCCATTATTCAGGGTTTTAGCGAAAAATCAAAAAGCTCAAAAGACGACGAAAAGGCCAAGGGCAAAAAACAGGAAACTGCGCAAACCGAGAAAGAAAGACCGGTAATTAAAACGCAAAAAGACAAGCAGGAAGGTCAGGATAAAACCGGCGGCCAGCAAAAAGAACATTCCGGCCAACCGAATGAAGTAAAGAAACAACACGAAAGAAAAGATCAGGAAAAACCGGTACACCAGAAGAAAGACCAAAGAGAACATAAAGGCTACCAGCAAAAACAACAAAACGGGAATCAAAATACCGGACAAAGTAAAAGCAGTAAGTTTTATGAATTTGACGGGATTGTTACCAATACCGGAGTTTTGGAAATCTTGCAGGATGGTTACGGATTCCTTCGTTCTTCCGATTTTAATTACCTGAATTCACCCGACGATGTTTATGTTTCGCAATCGCAAATAAAACTTTTCGGATTAAAAACAGGCGACACAGTAACCGGAACAATTCGTCCGCCCAAAGAAGGCGAAAAATATTTTCCACTGATAAAAGTTTTGGAAATTAACGGCAGAAGTCCACAGTACATTCGCGACCGTGTGCCGTTCGATCACCTCACCCCGTTGTTCCCCGAAGAAAAATTTGAACTGACAGGAAATGGCCACGACAATATTTCTACCCGTGTGGTGGACATGTTTGCACCCATTGGTAAAGGCCAGCGTGGGTTAATTGTTGCTCAGCCTAAAACGGGAAAAACCGTACTTCTTAAAGAAATTGCCAATGCCATTGCAGCCAATAACCCCGAGGTTTATATGATTGTGCTGCTGGTTGACGAACGTCCGGAAGAGGTTACCGATATGGCCCGCAGTGTTGATGCAGAAGTAATTGCATCTACATTTGACGAACCGGCCGACAAACATGTGAAAGTGGCCAACATAGTGCTGGAAAAAGCAAAACGCCTGGTTGAATGCGGACACGATGTGGTAATTCTGCTCGATTCCATAACCCGTCTGGCCCGTGCATACAACACTGTTCAACCGGCTTCAGGAAAAGTACTTTCGGGTGGTGTGGATGCCAATGCACTCCACAAACCCAAACGGTTCTTTGGGGCTGCACGGAATATCGAAGAGGGCGGCTCGCTTACCATTCTGGCTACTGCACTTACCGAAACCGGCTCGAAAATGGACGATGTTATTTTCGAAGAATTTAAAGGAACAGGAAACATGGAGCTGCAGCTCGACCGGAAACTGTCCAACAAGCGAATCTTCCCGTCGGTGGATATTCCCGCATCGAGTACGCGCCGTGAAGACTTACTTATCAGAAAAGAATTACTGGACAAGCTTTGGATTCTGCGCAATTACCTTGGAGACATGAATTCTCTGGAAGCCATGGAATTTATGAAAACGAGGCTGATGCGTTCCAACTCCATTGCCGAATTCCTGGCATCGATGAACGACGGATAAATTAAACGTACATATAATCTTACAAAAAGCAGGCTCACTGAGCCTGCTTTTTTATTTTTATCAAATCTAAATTACACAAAATATTTAATTCTGACATCTTCACATTACAAAATCAGCCTAAAACTGTTATTTTTGCAGAAAAACTTAATACATTGGAATTTTTTCAAAATTCACATAGAACATTACTGGAAAGTACAAATCCAACCATTGCCAGGGAACTTCAGTTCACCATCGACTGGTCGCATCCGCTTATTTGCATCAAAGGATTCAGGGGAGTAGGAAAAACCATGTTCCTGCTGGATTATCTCAAACAGGAATATCCTGAAGATAATTCGGTTTTGTATATAAATCTCAACAATTTTTACTTTACCCACCGCACCATTCACTCATTTGCCGACGAGTTTGCAAAACGTGGCGGGAAGGTGCTTTTTCTCGATCAAATTCAGAAATACGCCAGTTGGGCCGAAGAATTGCGGCAATGTTACGATCAGCTGCCGGGCCTGAAAATTGTTTTCACCTCGTCACCGGTTTTGCGCGTTGCCGAAGAAAACAAATACCTTAAAGGCAAAGTAAAAGTTTACCATTTGGAAGGCCTTTCCTTTCGTGAATTTTTAAATTATAAAACACAACACAACTTTTCTGCATACTCCTTCACCGATATATTAAACAATCATACAGATATTTCGCGGAAGGTGGTTGAAAAAGTGCGGCCTCTCGCCTATTTCGAAGAGTATCTGAAAATCGGTTTTTACCCCTATTTCACCGACAACCCGAATTTCTATTCCAACCGGCTTTTGAAGCACATTAATCTTGCGCTCGAAATCGACGTACCCTACATCAACCAAATCGAGCTAAAATATTTGTCAAAACTCAGAAAACTGTTGCATATCATAGCCGAAGAAACTCCTTTTTCGCCAAATGTGAGTAAATTGGCAGCCGATATTGAAACATCGCGGGCAACAGTAATGAACTACCTTCGTTACCTGAAAAATGCAAAGCTGATTCAGCTTTTATATTCAAACGGTGATGAAAATGAAATGAAGAAGCCCGACCAGGTGTTTATGCACAACACAAACCTGTTGTATGCCATAGCACCCGACAATGCAGAAAAAATGAATCTTCGGAAAACGTTCTTTTACAATCAGACAGGTTACTTGTTGCCGGTTAACAGCTCTGCAACTGCTGATTTTCTGGTTGACCATACCTGGCATTTCATTGTTGGCGGACACAATACCGAACCTGCAGAAGGTTGCATTGCCGTTGCCGATATGATTGAAACAGGCGCAGAAAATAAAATCCCTCTCTGGCTTTTTGGTTTTTTATACTGAAATTATACTATAAGGAGTGAAATAATAATAATTTGAAACAAAACAAAATAGAAATGGCAAAACAAAAAAAATTTATTACATGCGACGGGAACTACGCTGCGTCGTATATGAGTTACATGTTTAGTGAAGTTGCCTGTATTTATCCGATTACACCTTCATCGAACATGGCTGAAAATGTGGACGAATGGGCTGCATTTGGCAAGAAAAACATGTTTGGGCGCCCTGTTCGCCTGGCAGAAATGCAAAGTGAAGGCGGAGCAGCCGGAGCTGTACATGGAGCGTTACAGGCTGGAGCACTGGCTACAACTTATACCGCTTCGCAGGGACTGTTGCTGATGATTCCCAACATGTATAAAATTGCGGGTGAGCTTCTGCCCACAGTATTTCATGTAAGTGCACGAGCCGTTGCGGCGCATGCCCTTTCCATTTTTGGAGATCACAGCGATATTTACGCGGCCCGCCAAACCGGCTTTGCAATGATTGCATCCGGCTCGGTTCAGGAAGAAATGGACCTGGCTGGTGTTGCTCACCTGGCAACCCTGAAATCGAGGATTCCTTTTCTGGCCTTCTTCGATGGGTTTCGTACTTCGCACGAGGTGCAAAAAATTGAAGCACTTCAAATGGAAGACATGGTACCACTTGTTGACCAGGAAGCTTTACAGGAATTTCGTAACCGGGCACTAAACCCTGAAAATCCGGTCACCCGCGGAACTGCCCAGAACCCTGATATTTTCTTTCAGGCCAAAGAATCGATTAACAAATTTTACGATGCCGTTCCAGACATCGTGGCCGGATACATGAAAGAAATATCTAAACTGACAGGACGAGAGTATCATCCGTTTAATTACTACGGAGACCCGGAAGCAGAAAACATCATTATTGCCATGGGTTCGGTTACCGAAACCATTAAGGAAGCCATCGACCACCTGCAGGCGCAAGGCAAAAAAGTGGGAATGATTGCGGTTCACCTGTTCCGTCCATTCTCAGCAGAATATTTCATGCAGGCTTTGCCTAAAACCGTGAAACGTATTGCCGTACTCGATCGGGCCAAAGAACCGGGATCAGCAGGAGAACCGCTCCTTCTCGATGTGAAAACACAATTCTACAGAAAAGAAAATGCACCGCTTATTGTTGGCGGACGTTACGGATTAGGTTCAAAGGACACCACTCCTTCTCAAATTCTTTCGGTTTACGAAAACCTGGAAATGAATGAACCTAAAAACGATTTCACCATTGGAATTATTGACGACGTAACCTTCAAGTCGCTGCCGCCCAAAGAAGAAATTGACATTTCACCCAAAGGTACCTATCAGGCAAAATTTTACGGATTGGGTTCAGACGGGACTGTTGGTGCAAACAAAAACTCCATCAAAATTATTGGTGATGCAACCGATAAATACTGCCAGGGATATTTCCAGTACGACTCGAAAAAGTCGGGCGGTTTTACCTGTTCACACCTAAGGTTTGGCGACAAACCAATCCGCTCCACCTATCTGGTTAACACACCCGACTTCGTGGCATGTCATGTTTCGGCCTACATCAATCTTTACGATGTTTTAAAAGGTTTGAAAAAAGGCGGTTCGTTCCTGCTTAACTCCATTTGGGATGAAGAAGAAACCAAGCGCCGTTTACCCGACCACATGAAAAAATACCTGGCTGAAAATGAAATTAATTTTTACATTATAAACGGAACCAAGCTGGGCGAAGATATTGGCCTGGGAACACGGACCAATACCATCATGCAATCGGCCTTTTTCAAAATTACAGGAGTTATTCCTTACGAAATGGCTGTTGATGAAATGAAAAAAGCCATTGTAAAATCGTACGGAAACAAAGGCGAAAAAGTGGTAAATATGAACTTTGCTGCGGTTGAAGCCGGCGGTAAAAACGTTCATAAGGTAGAAGTACCTGCCGAGTGGAAAAAAATTGAAGTGAAGGAGGGCAACGGAACATCGGACCGTCCTGAATATATCGTGAAAGTAGTAGATGTAATCAACGGACAAAAAGGCGATAACCTTCCTGTTTCTACCTTTGCCGGCGCCGAAGACGGCACGTTCCCGCTAGGTACGGCAGCCTACGAAAAAAGAGGAATTGCTGTTCATGTTCCTGAATGGCAGGCAGAAAACTGCATCCAGTGTAATCAGTGTTCTTATGTATGTCCGCATGCTGCTATCCGTCCGTTCCTGATGACAGAGGAAGAGGTGGATGCTGCTCCTGAAGGAACCGAAACACGGGTTGCAACACCTTCAAAAATGTTTAACGGAATGCATTTCCGCATTCAGGTGAGTGTGCTCGACTGCACAGGTTGCGGCAATTGTGTGGAGGTTTGTCCATCGAAAGTGAAATCACTTGTAATGGAATCGCTCGACTCGCAGCAGGCTGAGATTAAGCGCTGGGATTATATGGTAAACGAGGTTTCGCTGAAGGAAAAAGTTGTGGACAAAACCAAATCGGTAAAAAATTCACAGTTTGCGCAACCGCTGTTTGAATTTTCAGGCGCATGTGCCGGATGTGGAGAAACACCATACGTGAAACTGATTACCCAATTGTATGGCGAAAGAATGATGATTGCCAATGCCACCGGATGTTCATCCATTTTTGGTGGTTCTGCGCCTTCAACTCCCTATTGCAAGCACAAAGACTCGGGCCACGGTCCGGCCTGGGCCAATTCACTTTTTGAAGACAATGCCGAATATGGCTTTGGTTTTTCCGAAGGAGTTACAGCCCAGCGCAACCGTATCGAGGACATTATGAGGACAGCGTTGAGCAACGGTATTTCCGATTCTGAAAAAGAAGCTTTCCAGCTTTGGATCGACAACAAAAACGATGGCGACGGATCAGCAGAAGCATCTGCCAAAGTTTTGGAAGCCATTGCCGGCAGCAAAAGCGACTATGCCAAAGAAATTGAGAAACTGAAACAATACCTGGTGAAAAAATCGATTTGGGTATTTGGCGGCGACGGCTGGGCTTACGACATTGGTTACGGAGGGCTCGATCACGTAATGGCAAGCGGAGAAGACATCAATGTGCTGGTTATGGATACAGAGGTTTATTCGAATACAGGTGGTCAGTCATCCAAATCAACACCGGTTGGCGCCGTGGCCAAATTTGCCGCTTCGGGTAAAAAAATCCGCAAAAAAGACCTGGGCGCCATGATGATGACTTACGGTTATGTGTATGTTGCACAGGTTGCCATGGGTGCAAACCAGTCGCAATACCTGAAAGCTTTGCGCGAAGCAGAAGCTTACCCGGGACCATCCATCATTATTGCCTATTCACCTTGTATCAGCCACGGACTGAGAGCGGGAATGGGCAACACGCAAGATGAAGAAAAAAGAGCTGTTGAGTCTGGCTACTGGTCACTTTTCCGCTACAACCCTCTGGTTGAGAATGAAGGCAAAAATCCATTCCAGCTCGATTCAAAAGAACCCGACTGGAGCAAATTCCAGAATTTCCTTAACGGAGAGGTTCGCTATACCTCACTGAAAAAATCATTCCCGGCAGAAGCCGATGAACTGTTTAAGGCTGCCGAAGAAAATGCAAAATGGCGTCATAATTCATATAAACGTATGGCGGCCATGGACTTTTCCAAAGCTGAAGAATAGAAAATTCTTTCCTCTACAAGGAACTTTAAATAAAAGTTCCTTGAATCATCCCTTACGGTTTTGAACCGTAAGGGATTTTTTTCAGAGAATCTACTGCAGGAAAAAATACCGGATATTATTAACACAAAAAAAGGCTGGCACAAATTTGTGCCAGCCTTTTTTGTTATAACGTTATTCAATTCTGTTCTATCTTTCCACTCTTGATCTGGCAGAATAGTTGATATGCAATGCAGCGGCTTTTCGCAACTCCTGTTTTATGTCGGTTACGATACCCATTGTTGTATTCTCATCAACCTTCAAAGAAGTAACAATCATAGACCTTTCAGCCTCGTTTCTTGCTTCTCTTTCGGCAATAACATAGTCGATGATGTCGCTCACATTTGCAAACTGGTCGTTCAGCTGTATGCGTGGCGCCACCCCAAATGTTTTCTGGTATTGCGCCAACGGTTCTCCAACATAAATATAACTTACCAGCGACTTTTTCTCCAGTTTTGTCAATTCCGTTGCTTGCGGCAAACGCATTTGTACCATGTAGGTTACTTCACGCATGGTTGTACTCACCATGAAGAAGAACAACAACATAAATACAATGTCAGGCAGCGAAGCAGTTGAAATTGGTGGAAGTTCTTTCCCATCTTTTTTTCTAAATTTACTCATACTATCTTCCTCCTACCTTTTTCTGGGTTCAGCTTCCGAAATTCTGGAAGGATAAATTTCACGTACAGCATCTTGTTGCTCCTTTTCCAGTTCGTTGTAAGGCTTGCCAAATTGCCGTCTCGCCAATTCATCTCTTAATTCATTAATGGCAGCAACCAGTTCGTTTTGAACAGCGATATACATTCCATATTTTGTATCCATATCGTTACGCAGGGAGATAACTCCTTTTGAAACCATTATTTCTCCAAAATACGGTACTTGTTTAGGTTCTTTCTCAGGCAGACTTTCTTCATTGTATGGGTTTGCCATAAAATGCTTTGCCCGCTCGCGCAAATCCTGAAGATTTGCGTATTCGCCTTCCACCAGAAGGTCGTTATTTCTGTTTACCAGTACAACAAACACGTTACGTTCCTTGATCTGCTGATCTTCGTCAAGTTGTTCCGGTGGCACCCATTGTGGAAGTCGTCTTTCCAAACCGCTGTCAACGTCCATCGTGGTTGTCACCAGGAAAAAGATAAGTAACATGAAGGCGATATCAGCTAAAGATGCTGCCGGTATTTCAGGTGTTTTTCTTGCCATAATTAATTTTCCTGTTTTAGTACCACGAATTTGATTACTTAAATAAACGGGTTACCGATGAAAACAGAATAGACAAAACAGCGATAGCCAGAAGGATGTATGTGGCATACAACCCGGTATCGACCAATTTGGCCACCTGTGGTGTCAGTGTACCGTCGTTAATAAATTTCTGTGCGCCTGCAAACTGCGGAATTGCATCCGAAGCGAGAAGGTACGAGACCAGTGCTACAACTACCAGAAATACAAGGGAAATTAGACCCTTTTTGGCAGCGCTCATATCGGTAGCCATGTGAAATAATCCGGCCAGCACTGCAATTCCAGCGCCAATGGCCAGCAAAATATAGGTCCATACCAGATTAGAGTTAATCCAACCACCCATTGTCGGGTCGGCATCGTTCTCACTAATGTTTACCATCATTGAAACAATAAGAACCGCTGAAACAATGAGCAGGACCCATAAGACTATGGTTACAATTTTTCCTACTTTTTCCATGGGATATTCTTATTTTTTCAATTGATGTTTTACCAGTAAATCTAACAATGAGATGGATGCATCTTCCATATTATTTATGATGCCGTCGATTTTTGCAACACAATAGTTGAAGAAAATCTGAAGGATAATAGCTACCAACAGACCGGAAACGGTTGTAATCAAAGCCACTTTAATACCACCGGCAACCAGTGCGGGAGAAATGTCCCCTGCAATCTCGATGGCGTCGAAAGCGCCAATCATACCAATTACAGTTCCCATAAACCCGAGCATCGGTGCCAGAGCAATAAACAGGGCAATCCAGCTTAAACCTTTTTCAAGCAAACCGGCCTGAACCCCACCATAAGATATGATTGATTTTTCAACTACTTCAATTCCATGGTCAAAACGGTCGAGTCCCTGATAAAAGATACTTGCAACCGGACCGCGTGTTTTACGGCAAACATCTTTGGCTGCTTCTATGCCTCCACTTTCAAGTGCCTGTTCAACATCGGCAAGCAGCTTTTTGGTGTTGCTTGTAGCAAGGTTAAGGTAGAGCACCCTTTCAATTGAAAATGCCAAACCGAGAATCAAAGCGATTAATACGAATGACATAAACATGGGATCACCTTCAATAAATTTTTGTTTAAGCTGGCTGTGCAGCGATTGACCTTCTTCAGCAGCAGCGGCTGCTTCTTCAAACGGATCGGCTGTTAAATCAACCTGCTCTTCCTGAACAGCAGCGGTTTCTTCTGCAGCTGCTTCTTCCTGAGCAACCACAGCATTTGATGCCATAAAAAACAGCATTCCTGATAATGCCATTAACGCGAATAGTTTTTTCATAATTAATTTGAATTTTTAATTAATAATCTTCTAGATTTTTGAAATATTTGAATTTTTGTCAATTTCTATTTTTCTACAACAAATAACACGTTTTCCATTGAAATAATCAAATATAATAACTTAAAAAATTATATCCATCAATACTTTTAAAGAACTTTTTTCTCAGGATTTATGCGAAATAACTCATTTTCTCCCTTTCAGCGGAGAGAGGGGGATTCGAACCCCCGGTACCGTTTCGCGGTACACACGCTTTCCAGGCGTGCCAGTTAAACCACTCCTGCACCTCTCCGTGTCTTCCGGCAAGCCAGAAATTAAGGGGCGCAAAATAATAAAAAAAATGCGAAAAAAATAACCCTAATCACTTATTTCACCGCGAAGATTCTTATTCAGATACATTTTAATCTGGTCGTTTGTCAGTTTTTGTCCCAGCAAAAACATCAACTTGGTAATGGCGGCTTCTGTTGTCATATCTTTCCCTGATATAACACCTGCTTTTAAAAGTTCCAGACTTGTTTCATACTGGCCCATTGACACACGCCCCCCCTGGCACTGTGTCACATTCAGCACGATGATATCGTTTTTTATTGCCTTTTTAATGCAATTAATTAACCACCGTGAGGTAGGCACATTGCCTGATCCGAAAGTTTCCAGTACCACTCCTCTCAACCCGGGGATGCACATAATGGAATTAAATACTTTTTGGTTAATTCCGGGAAACATTTTTAAAATAACCACATGATCGTCAAACTGAGAGTTCACTTTCAATATTCCCTGGTTTTCAGGGTAGTGTATAAATTCGGGCTGAAAACGAATATCTACTCCTGCCACAGCCAGATCCGGGTAATTGACCGACTGAAATGCGCTGAACTGATCGGCATCGCGTTTTACAGTTCGGTTTCCCCTGAACAATCTAAAATCGAAGTAAATACATACTTCCGGAACCATACTGGCCCCGTTTTTTTGGGCGGCTGCAATTTCCACCGATGTAATCAGGTTTTCTTTTCCGTCGGTGCGAAGTGTTCCGATGGGGAGCTGCGATCCGGTCAGAATAATGGGTTTGTCGAGGTTCTCAAACATGTAACTTAACGCAGAAGCAGTATAAGCCATGGTATCGGTTCCGTGCAGAACAACAAACCCGTCGTAATGATTGTAATGTCTTTCGATGGTTTTGGCAATTTTTACCCAAACTGCCGGCGTAACATTGGAAGAATCGAGAGCCGGATTGAATTTAATGGTCTTTATATTGTAATTAAACTTATTGAGCTCGGGTACTTCTTCCAATATTTGATCAAATTTTACTGGTGCCAACGTTCCTGAGAGGGGCCGTTGTACCATTCCAATGGTACCTCCGGTGTAAATAATCAGAATGGAAGGTTTTCGGTTTTCTGGTTTAGCCATAAAATGGAATTCATTTTTTGTGCAAATTATCAAATTCCAAACAAACTGCGCGCGTTTTCCGAAGTTATTTGGGCAATATCGTTAACTGAAATACCATAAACTTTGGCAACAGCCTGAGCCACATATACAAGGTATGCACTTTCATTTCGTTTACCTCTTTTAGGATCGGGTGTTAAATAGGGTGCATCTGTTTCGAGCACAAGAGATTGAACCGGAATGTTTTTAATCACATCGGCCAGGTCACTGTTTTTAAAGGTTATCACTCCGCCAATGCCAAGCAAAAAACCGGCATCAATAACCTGGCGTGCTTCGGGTTCAGTGCCCGTGAAGCAGTGGAAAATTCCTTTCAGAGTTCCATCCTGCTCTTCTTTAAGTATGGAATACACTTCGCTGAACGACTCCCGGACATGGATAACAACCGGCAACTGGTGCGATTTGGCCAGTTTAAGCTGCCGTCTGAAAGCATCACGCTGTTCATTCAGATATGTTCTGTCCCAGTACAAATCGATTCCTATTTCACCAATGCCGTAAAACTTGCGCTTATCGAGCCAGTATTTCACTGCCTCAAGCTCATCGTTGTAATCGGCATCAACCGATGTGGGGTGTAACCCCATAAGCGGATAGCACAAATGCGGGTAGGCATCGTTTAAATCTAACAACCTTTTTACAGAACCGGAATCGATATTTGGAAGAATGATTTTTTTCACATCGTTATCGTAGGCGCGTTGCAACACCTCGTCCACATCGTGTATAAACTCTTCCGAATAAATATGTGCGTGCGTATCTATCAGCATGTCAAAACATCAAATTTTGACAAATGTAAAAAAGTGTTTTATCCTAAAGGCATTTTCTATTTTATCAATAGATTAAATTTTCAGAATAAAACACTTTATCACAGGATTGTAGGCGACGGCAATTAAACCACCCCCTGTGCCAGCATTGCATCGGCCACTTTTACGAAGCCTCCCACATTGGCACCTTTAATATAATCTACTTTATTCCCCGGTCCCGGAATTCTTCCAAAATTAACACAGGTGTCGTGGATGTTCTCCATGATGACCTTCAACCGGGCATCAACCTCTTCGCGCGGCCAACTGATACGCATACTGTTTTGCGACATTTCCAGCCCTGAAACAGCTACACCGCCTGCATTAACTGCTTTCCCCGGTGCATAGCTGATGTTTTTCGACAGGTATTCTGCTGCACTGGCAGTACATCCCATATTAGAAGCTTCGGCGAGAAGATGACATCCGTTTTTAACCAGTTCCTTCGCGTCGTCGATATCTACTTCGTTTTCGGTAGCGCAAGGCATGGCCACATTCATCGGGACCTCCCACGGACGTTTACCGGGAACAAACTTAGCTCCAAACTCATGGGCGTAAGGCTCTACAATATCGTTGTTGCTGGCACGCAATTCAAGCAGGTATTCCACTTTTTCATCTTTAATGCCATCGGCGTCATACACATATCCGTCGGGGCCCGAAATGGTTATTACTTTTCCACCCAGTTCGTTTATTTTGTTAATGGCTCCCCAGGCAACGTTTCCGAATCCCGATACACCAACATTCTGGCCTTCGATGTTCATACCCATACGGCGCAACATGTGTTCAGCAAAATAAACGGCGCCAAAACCGGTAGCCTCGGGACGGATTAAACTGCCTCCCCAGGCCAGCCCTTTACCGGTAAACACGCCGGTAAATTCATTTTTCAGGCGCTTGTACTGGCCAAACATGTAACCTACTTCGCGGCCACCAACACCAATGTCGCCTGCCGGCACATCCGTATTGGGTCCAATGTGTCTGAAAAGTTCGTTCATAAACGACTGGCAGAACCGCATAATTTCACCGTCAGACTTTCCTTTCGGGCTGAAATCGGACCCGCCTTTTCCGCCGCCCATGGGCAGGGTGGTAAGACTGTTTTTAAAGGTTTGCTCAAATCCCAGAAATTTCAGAATGCTCAGTGTTACACTGGCGTGGAATCGTATTCCCCCTTTATAGGGCCCCAGTGCCGAATTGAATTCTATACGGTACCCCCGATTAACCTGAACTTCCCCCCGGTCGTCAACCCACGGTACGCGAAAAATGATAACCCTTTCAGGTTCAACCATCCGTTCCAGTATGTTGGCTTTCTGGTAACGTGGATTTTTCTGGTAAAAATCCCAAACTGAGCCGATTACCTCTTCTACGGCCTGATGAAACTCTTTTTCTCCCGGAGTCCGGTTTTCAAGATTCGCAATGAACTCATTTATATTTGTTTTCATTTTATGAATGGTTTAAAATAACAAAGTAAATTTAGCCAACTAAAAAATAAAAAGTAAGAGAAGCACCAACAATCGACCAAACATTATACCATTCACATACAGGCTTTTACAAAAAACAAAAAGATGTTAAATAACAGGGTCTGACAATCGTCAGGATTTGCAGGGGCAAAAAAAAGCCTTCCTCCGAAGAGAAAGGCTTTTAAATTTTACCGACGGCATTTTTACATCATGCCGCCCATGCCACCCATTCCGCCGTGTCCGCCGGCAGGCATTGGTTGTTCTTTTTCTTTTTCTTCCACAATTACAGTTTCTGTAGTAAGCAACATTCCTGCAATTGAAGCTGCATTTTCCAGTGCAATCCGGGCCACTTTGGCCGGGTCAATTACTCCGGTTTCATAAAGATTTTCGTATTTGTCGGTGCGGGCATTGTAACCAAAGTCGTCTTTGCCTTCGCGAACTTTCTGAACTACCACTGCTCCTTCTTTACCAGCGTTTTCAACAATCTGACGAAGTGGTTCTTCAATGGCACGTTTCACGATTTCAATACCGGTTTGCTCATCGTCGTTATCACCTTTCAACTTTTCTAAAGTCGGAATAGCGCGTACGTAGGCCACACCTCCGCCAGGAACAATTCCTTCTTCAACGGCAGCGCGGGTTGCACTCAAAGCATCGTCAACGCGGTCTTTTTTCTCTTTCATCTCCACTTCTGAAGCGGCACCCACATAAATTACTGCAACACCACCGGCCAGTTTAGCCAGACGTTCCTGCAGTTTTTCGCGGTCGTAATCAGATGTTGTGGTTTCAATTTGTTTTTTAATTTGAGAAACACGTGCTTTGATGGTATCCGGTGCGCCTGAACCATTAACAACGGTCGTATTTTCTTTGTCAACGGTAATTTTTTCAGCTTCACCAAGCATTTCAAGGGTAGTCTGCTCCAGCTTCATGCCTTTTTCTTCGGTAATAACAGTACCACCTGTCAGAACTGCAATATCTTCGAGCATCTCTTTTCTGCGGTCGCCAAAACCCGGAGCTTTAACAGCGCAAACTTTCAATGAACCACGCAAACGGTTAACAACCAAAGTGGCCAGTGCTTCACCATCCACATCTTCAGAAATAATCATCAGCGGACGACCGGCCTGTGCAGTTTGTTCCAGAACAGGAAGGAGGTCTTTCATGGTACTGATTTTCTTATCGTGGATAAGAATGTACGGGTTTTCAAGTTCAGCAGCCATTTTCTCGGCGTCGGTAACAAAGTAGGGAGAAATGTAACCACGGTCGAACTGCATGCCTTCCACTACGTCAACGTAGGTATCGGTACCTTTCGATTCTTCGATGGTGATAACACCTTCCTTGTGTACTTTCTTCATGGCTTCTGCAATCAAAGCACCAATGGTGTCATCGTTGTTTGCAGAAACTTTGGCAACCGATTCGATTTTTTTGTAGTCGTCGCCAATGGTGTGCGCCTGGTCTGCAAGGCTTTTAACCACTTTTAAAACAGCTTTGTCGATACCGCGTTTCAAATCCATTGGATTTGCACCGGCAGTAACGTTTTTCAACCCAACAGAAATAATGGATTGAGCCAGTACAGTTGCAGTGGTTGTTCCGTCTCCGGCATCGTCGCCGGTTTTCGAAGCCACCTCTTTAACCATCTGTGCTCCCAGGTTTTCGTAAGCATCAGGAAGGTCAATTTCTTTTGCTACTGTTACACCGTCTTTGGTAATTTGAGGTGCGCCAAATTTTTTCTCGATAACTACATTACGCCCTTTTGGTCCTAATGTAACCTTAACTGCATCAGACAGTTGGTCAACGCCTGATTTCAGTTTGTCACGGGCATCAATGTTGAATTTAATCTCTTTTGCCATTTTTATTTACTTTTTTTGAATTTTAAATTAAGCAATGTACAATACATCGGTTTGCGACATCAGCAAATAATCTTCTCCGTCGATATGCAACTCGGTACCGGAGTATTTGCCATAAGAAACTACATCACCCACTTTTACTTCCATGGGTTCGTCTTTTTTGTCCGCACCAATAAGAACTACTGTTCCTTGCTGTGGTTTTTCTTTTGCTGAATCCGGGATGATAATCCCACTTTGTGTTTTTTCTTCGGCTTCCATGGGTTTAACCAGGATTTTTCCTGCCAGAATTTTACCTTTTAGCTCTGCCATTGTTTTTTACGTTTTATTATTAAACATTTTTTTCAAAAATCGACACACACCTAAAGCACATTTTGTACCAAAGGCAGATGTGCTCACTTTTTCAGCCAGAAATGGACAAAATTGCATTTTAAAAAAGTAAATTGTCAGGAGCAACGCCACCAAAGCACTGATAGTCAATAAAAAACAATCAATCTCAAATCATCTGACAGCCTGACAGAAAAGCAAAACAGAATTTATTCGAAATGGTATTCAAAAATATGCCTGAATCCGCGCAGGAAATCGGAAGTTTTCAGGCGTTTTTTTCCGGAAAGTTGTAAGTCGGTAATTTCAAGCCAGCCATTACCGCAGGCTACATTCAAATAGGATTCATCATCAGAATCAATCGTTCCCGGCTTGGCTGTTTCTGCCGCAATCACAGGCTGGGCAAAAAATATTTTACTCGGCACAGTACGTCCGCTTTCTTTATGCACCAGATTGCACCAGGCTGCCGGATGAGGGGAAAGGCCGCGAATGAGGTTTCTTACCGTTTCAACACTTTTCGTCCAGTCGATTTTGCAGTCTTCCTTGAAAATTTTTGGAGCAGGTTTGATATTTTCTTTCTGCATAAGTTCTGCCTGAGGAACGGGTTTCACCTTTCCTGCCGACAAAGAATCCACGGTTTCAATTACCAGTTTGGCTCCAAGATTCATCAGCTGGTCGTGAATGTTTCCCGCGGTGTCGTTCTCTCCTATTTTAATTTCGCGGCGGAACAATATCTTCCCGGTATCGATTTCGTGGTCGAGCAAAAAAGTGGTCACTCCGGTTTTTGTTTCTCCGTTGATGATGGCCCAGTTGAGCGGCGCTGCCCCGCGGTATTGCGGTAGAAGTGATGCATGAAGGTTGAATG
>Ga0334892_1000276_pt1 | contig 74748 bp, 70 predicted proteins | sample GraSluR3_MG_4_FD_207213 | JGI IMG/M metagenome (GOLD analysis project Ga0334892, IMG submission 207213) | Sludge microbial communities from methane-producing bioreactor in Wageningen University, Netherlands - Granular Sludge_15_04-R3 | ecosystem: Engineered > Bioreactor > Anaerobic >...
CACCTTCAGCAGACAAAATTCGTATCGTGTTAATCGCTTGCTCTTGAATAGTACTCATTAAAAAATCCTCCTTGTTATAAAGATAGCCACATAATCATAGCATCTTCTATTGGGTTAGTATAGTAACAGTGCTTCTTTCTATCTATTTATAAAGCCAAATTTTTCATAGGCTTTGATAGCGTCCAAAAAATCTCCTCTTTAAAACCTTTTAGTTTTATTGTTATTAAACTGCTATTTTGGTATAATGTTAGTATCTATCAAATATATATAGGAGGAGCCATGATTAAGGTACTAATCGTAGACGATGAATTACTTGTAAGGATTGGACTTGTCTCAACCATTGATTGGGAAAAAAACGGTTTTGAAGTTATCGGTCAAGCAAAAAACGGTAAAGAAGCCATTCAAATATTTGAAAATACCAATCCAGATATTGTTATAACCGATATTGGTATGCCTGGGATGAACGGTTTAGAGCTACTCAGTTATTTGAAGAATATCAAACCTTCACTCAAGTCTATCATTTTAACACATCATAGTGATTTTGATTTTGCTAGAGAAGCTATTCAATTGGGGGTAACTCAATACCTTCTAAAATCCGAATTAAATGAAAATAACTTACTAGCAATTCTTAAAGAACTTAGTCAAAATCTAAATCTTCCAGCATCCAATAATTATTTCTTATCAAAAACTGAAGAAAATCTATTCATCACATGTCTTGAAAATAACACAATGGACTCATGCCCTTCCTTACTTACCGAAAAATTATATCAAAGATTCCCCAATGAATACTATTCAATAGTATTTACACGTATTTTTAATATTGCCAAGGAAGACATGCCGAACATGGATGAGCACCAGGTAAAAAAAATTCTTCAAAATCTCTTATCACAAAATACAACCGGTAATGCCCTTCGTTATATTGCTTTACCTAAAAAAAATACATTAATTCTTGTTTTAAACTATCACCTTAACCAATATGAACATATGGAAAACCATCTCCTTAATGTTTCTCATCATCTAAATAAATTTCTTAATCTTAATACAACCTTTGGCATTAGTTCACCATCAATAAACTTTCAAGCACTTCCGAAACTTTTAGAAGAAGCCATAGTGGCAGAACATAGAAGTTTTTTTAGCCAACGTGGAATATTCTTTTACCAAAATTTGGATACTATTGAGACAAGTGACATTTTATTGGATATAAACGGATTAAAGAAAATGATAGCAAATGAAGCTTCTCAAAATGTCATTAATTATTTGGAACGCCTATTATCACAAATACATAGAAGGAAAGATTATGAACAGTGTCACAGTGTATTTGTGCAACTAATAGCCTTCAGCAAAGAAATTCAACAAATGTATCATTTTGATACGATTGATGATGACACGCTTAACTTCGAAATTTTTTCTACTTTTCATGAAATGAAAGATTATCTGATTCTTTATTATCAGGCTCTACAAAAAAAAGTTTCTGATATAAATGCCAACTCTCATTCGTTTATTGTAAACAAATCTTTAGAATATATTGAAAGCCATTACAATGAACCTATATCTCTAGGTAATATTGCAGAACAACTTCAAATTAGTACAAGTTATTTAAGTCATATATTTAAACAGGAGATGCTTATTAATTTCAGTACCTATCTGAACCAGTTTAGAATCGAAAAGTCCAAGAAACTACTTACGAATTCTAGTTTAAAAGTATATGAAATTGCTAGTTTAGTCGGCTTCGAAAATCCATATTACTTCAGCAAAGTATTCAAAGAATTTACAAAAATGACCTGTAAAGAATTTAGAAATCAATAGGAGTATTATGAAAGCAAAAACTATTCGTACACAATTTTTTATTTACATTGGCCTTTTTTCCACAGCCTTTCTCATTATTTTAAGCATCGGTGTTTATGCTTCTTATTTTACTGCTCTAAAAGAAAATGAAACAGAATATAGGGTTCAACTCTCGAGTAAAACCAAGCAAAATGTTGAATTCTTTTTGAATCTAGTTAACAATACATCTAGTGTTCTAAGCCGGGATGAAAAAATCATTCAAAAATTAGTTGATGTTCCAGCCACTGAAGGCGAAGAAGCTGTTGACATAAACCAAAATGAAATTAATCAGCTTTTACAAAATACGGTAACTGTTCAAGAATATATTAGTGGTATTTATGTGCTCGGATTTAACGGTGAATTTTACACTAGTGATTGGGGAGTCAAAGAAGATCCCCTTCGTGAACTTTATACGGAAATTCTTAGCGATTCAATTCGAGTCGATGAATTCTATTTTATTGGATCTAAAATGAATTATCATATGTATTCAGATACCGGAGTTATCTCTACAATCCGGCCAATTACACAACCTCATACTGATCAAGTTATCGGTATGATAATCATTGATATGAATTATACCTATCTTCAGGAAATGTTCATGGCTTCATGGATGCAATATGAAGAAAAAGTTCTTGTTCTCAATCATCTTGGTGAAACGATGTTCTCCTTTCCGTATAATATAAACCTTGATAGTATCATTACTGACAATCCTGATATCATAGAATCGCAAACAACACAACTTACCACTGACGTTTTTGGCAAAGAAAGTATAATCTTGTCGGATACACTTAATTTTAGCGGATGGAAAGTCGTACGAATTATTAATTCAGACCATATATACGAAAAAACGAATCAACTCGCTCCCTTGGCTCTTATCGCATTAGGTATTTTATTTATTCTTACTTGGATGATTTCACTAATACTCTCACATTCATTTACCAAACCGATTCGGGAGCTTCATCAGCATATTCTCAAAGTCGAAAATGGTAATTTTAAAACAATGATTCCCATCAAACGAAAAGACGAGTTAGGTCAATTAGCCCATTCTTTCAATGTTATGACCCAAAATCTTAACGAGCTCATTCAAAAAATGCTCATAGAAGAAAAAGAAAAAAGTCAGATGGAATTTCAAATTTTACAATCCCAAATTAATCCCCACTTTTTATATAACACCCTGGATTCAATCAAATGGCTTGCGACTATACAGAATGTTGATAACATTAAGGATATGACCAATTCGCTGATTAATTTGTTAAAATATAATATTTCTAGCAAAGGCACTATGGTCATGCTAAAAGAGGAAATTCAAAGCATTGTAAATTATGTTGAAATTCAAAAATATCGCTTTGGTGATATCTTTGAAGTGTATTATGACATTCCATCCCAGCTCGAAAATTTATTTATTCTTAGATTTATACTTCAACCGATCATTGAAAATTCTATCATCCATGGTTTTGAAGATATCGGCAATAACCAATTTCATATAACAATTAAGGCCTTTTCCGAAGATGATATTTTATACATTACTATAACCGATAATGGCAAAGGTATGGACGATATTGCCATTGAAACCTTATTTACTACTGAAGATAAACGTAACGTCATGCATAGTGGTATAGGACTTAAAAACATACATGATCGAATTCAGCTTTATTTTGGTCCAGAATTTGGGTTAAAGATTTCTTCATTATCAAATCAAGGCACCTCCATCCAATTGTCGCTTCGAGTACTGTATAAACCCGACAGCCAATAATAATATGTATAACAAAATCCGACAGTCGTCAAAACTCGAATATCGGATTTTGTTTTTTAAATCTTATCACCAATAAATATAGGGATACCATCCTTTTCTTGAACTTGAATATTTCCTTGAATCAGAGGATGTATATAATCATGAAAAGATCGGTTCATATGATTTCCTTTGATATTAATCCAATCATGAGGGATTGGTTTCTCCTTATTGGCAACTTGCTGAATAGGCGTATGCCTGTAGTGAACCTGGTAAAATGCACTTTTTTTTCTCTCCATTATAACCATCTGACCACTTACGCCTTGAAGTGCAAATATCAAGCCTTGATAACCGCAATTAATTGCCTCATTCAAGTCTGTCTGTGACCCATGATATATCGAACATCTTTGTAAAATTCCCATCTCTACCGGGACTATTTTACATGTTACGTGTGCACGAAGTTTTGAAGCAAGGTAACTAGCAACACCACCCATTTTTTTGTAGCCAAAGTAATCATTACTATTATTTTCATTTGACACGAGGAATTTGCCATCTGATTTTTTCAAGCCTTCAGATACTACAACTATTACATGTTTTTTATTAATTAATTTTTCCTTTACATCATAGAAAAACTGATTCTCACTAAATGGTCTTTCGGGAAGATATAGTAGGTCTACAGCTTGTTTATCACCATATCTAGCTATTGCTGATGAAGCCGCCACCCATCCTGTATGGCGTCCCATAACCTCAACAATATGAACACTTGCTTGCTGATATACATTCGCATCGTGAACCAATTCCATCAAACTTCGAATGACATATTTAGCTGCACTTCCATATCCGGGACAATGATCTGTACCATACAAATCATTGTCAATCGTTTTAGGAATACCAATAAATCGAATGGTTGAATTTATTTGGTCACCGAAACAGCTAAGTTTATAAATCGTATCCATGGAATCATTTCCACCAATATAAAAGAAATAACCGATGTGATATTTATCAAAAATTTCAAAAATTTTATTATATACGGCTTCATTTTCTTCAATCTCCGGTAGTTTATATCTACAAGAGCCAAGACCCGAACTTGGAGAGTACAAAAATGTTAAACATTTTTTCTTATCCCAATTCGAAAGCTCTATAAGCTGTTCATTAAGGATACCTTCTATGCCATTTTTACCTCCATAAACTTTTTCAATCTTATCTATCTTTATTGCCCCGTCAAGGATTCCAAAAACACTGCCGTTAATCACCGCTGTTGGACCTCCCGACTGTGCAACTAAACAATTCATCGCATCTTTCCTCCTCTGTAGAATTATGCATTCATACGACTTAGTCATTAATCAATTATTTCTATAATTGAATCTGCCATTGTTCGAATAATCAAGTTGCATGATGTCGCACCAGCATCTAAACAACCTTTAGATCTCTCACCTAATCTCGCAGCTCGCCCAACTTTTGCAACCATATCATACGTTGAATTTTTACCTTCTTCTGCTGCAGCTTTTAACACTTCAAGAGATTCTTTAAAGTTTTTTCCTTCAGCACATGCTTTTTTATAGGCAATAACCCCCGGAATCAATGTATCCATCAAGGTTTTGTCTCCTACTTTAGCATCTCCCAGTACTGCCAATGCATTGACTGCAGATTCTAGCATCTCACCAAATACTTCTTGGTCCACTTCGTCTTTAACCTCTTTCGCCATGGAGCGAAAGAATGTTCCATATAGAGGTCCCATTGAACCTCCAATTTCTGTTAGTAGAATTGTTCCTAATATCTTTAATGAAGACTCTAAGTCTGTTTCTTTACCCTCCATACGCTTTTCAGCTAGGCTAAATCCTTTATTCATGTTAATGCCATGATCACCATCACCAATAGCCCCATCAATTTCACTTAGATAAGCTTTATTATCTTGAATAACTTTGATAATGTTAAAGGTTATTATCGCTCCCTCTTTATTTGAAAAACTTGATTTTGTCGTCTTATTCATATTATCTATCCTTTCATTTGAGTCAGACCCACTGATTGAGTCTCCATATCTACAAGTTCTTTAAGTTCATCATCAACCTTCATTATTGTTAATGTAGCTCCTTGCATGTCCAAGGAGGTAAAATAATTACCTACATACGAACGATGAACTCGGATTCCTTTATTTGTCAAGATATTCTCCACTTCATCATATAGAATATATAGTTCCATCACTGGTGTTGCTCCGAGTCCTGAAAGTAACACAACAACATCATCTCCTGAAACATAAGGAATATCCGGTATAATTGTATCAACCATTATTTCTGCTACTTCTTTAGCTGTTTTAAGTTCCATCACTTTAATACCTGGTTCACCATGGTGACCTATCCCTACTTCCATTGTTCCTTCTTTGATTTGAAAGTTAGGTTTCCCTACCGCTGGTAAAGTACAGGGGCTAAGTCCAACGCCAACACTTCTTGTGCTGTCAATGGCTTTCTGAGATACGCGGATAACCTCATCAACATTACCTCCAAGAGCAGCTTTTGCGCCTCCAACTTTCCACATAAGAATTTCACCGGCTACGCCTCGTCTCTTGTTTGGTTCATTTTTGGGGGCCGATGCTACATCATCATTAGCCACAACAGTTTTAACCACAATTCCTTCTTCTTCTGCTAATTCCATAGCCATCTTTACATTCATATTATCTCCGGCATAGTTTCCATATAAACACGCAACACCATTTCCTGAATCCGCTTCACGAAAAGCATCTAAGAATGCCTTAGCTGTTGGTGATGAAAAAACTTCACCTACTGCGACTGCATCGCACATATTTTTACCTATATATCCAATAAATGCTGGTTTATGGCCTGACCCTCCACCGGTAACTACACCAACTTTTCCCTTTACAGGAGCATGTTTATACTTTATAACTCTTTCGTTTTCTGTCGGAGCAACTATTTCCTTGTGAGCTTTAATAAAGCCTTTAAGCATATCTTCTACTACTTGATCTGGTACATTTACAAATCTTTGCATATCATCCATCTCCTTTATATTTTCAAGTAATTGTGTTCATATTCCATGATTTTATCAACTTTTTCCTTCGATGGTCCCCCCGCAAATTCTGAAGCAAGCCATATATCGACTAGTATCTTGGCGAGTTCTGGTGCAATAACTCTTGCTCCCATAGTAATAATCTGTGCATCATTACTTTTTCTTGAACGTTCAGCCGAATATGGATCATGACAGGTTGCTGCTCGTATTCCCGGAACTTTATTCGCTGTAATAGCCATTCCAAGACCTGTACCACAAAGTAATATACCACGTTCATTAATACCATCTATAATAGATGTTGCTACTTTTACAGCAATATCCGGATATAAAGATGGTGCATTATCATAAACACCATAATCTTCAACCTCAACATTTTTGGATATTAAATATTCTTTTAAAATATTTTTCAGTTCCAATGCTGCTTCATCGCATCCGATAGCTATTTTCATCAATATCATCTCCTTATTTAAGGTTTCAAAACAATTTTTAACGAGTTATCCCCTTTTTCAGCCATTTCAAAGGCTTTTTCCCATTCAGTCAAAGGTAACACATGTGTTACAACACCTTCTGTCGGAATCAAATTATTTTCCATCCATTCAATGACAGGCTCGTAGCAATATGGACTCAAGTGCGCGCCTAGGACATCGAGCTCCTTACGATCACTAATTATGGACCAGTCAACAGTCACCAAATCTTTAAATACACTAAATTCAACAAAGGTACCCATTTTCCTAATCATTTCTAACCCTTGAGAAACACTATTCGGGTGCCCCGTTGCTTCGATATAGACATCACATCCATATCCATCTGTCATATTCACAACCTCTTCAACAACATTCGTTTCTATTGGATTAAATGCTAAGTCTGCCCCATATTCCAAGGCTTTATCCAATCGCTCCTGCTTTAAATCAAGAACAATTAATTTTTTGGGATTTTTCATGGCGATAGCGCCTACCATACCAAGGCCTAATGTGCCTACGCCTGAAAGAACAACTACATCTTCGTTCGTTATATTGGCTCGATCAACTGCATGTTTTGAACAAGCATATGGTTCAATTAATACAGCGCTTTCCATTGGAATGGAATCTGGCACCTTAAATACAATTGCTTCTTTAGGAAATTTCATATATTCTGCCATTCCACCATTAACATTATCTTGAAAACCATATACATCATGTTTTTGACACATCCAATGACGTCCTGTTTTACAGAATTTACACTCACCACAAGGGACAATTTGTTCACTAATTACTCGATCTCCCATTTTAAAACCTTTTGGAGAGTTTGGGCCTAATTCAACAATATGACCAATAAATTCATGCCCCGGAATCATTGGCGCTTTGATATATGGGGGGTTGCCTTCTCCTCCCCAAAAACTCGGAGCGCCATTATAGGCTTTTAAGTCGCCTGCACATACACCACATGCCTCAACTTTAATAACTATTTCTCCTTCTCCCGCTCGAGGAACATCCACCTCAGCCAAACGATAATCTCCTGGTTCATATGCTACAACTGCTTTCATTTTTTTAGGTAAATTTGTCATTATACATATCCTCCTTATTGTTTTGGTTTAATTCGATTGCCTGTATCTATATCAAAAACATGTGTTTTTTCTTCATTAACTGCAAGCTTTATTTGTTCCCCAACTTTATACCGTCGTTCATCGGTTGTAATTAATGTGAGATATTCATCTTCACCAACCTCAATACTAATGCGTCGCTCATCACCAAGATTTTCAAAAACGCCTACTTGTGTGACTGAACCCATTGCCGTCATATCAACGACAAACAAGTCTGTTGGCCTAACTCCCATCTTAACTTCCATCCCTTCTTTAAGAACACTTTCATACTTGGTTGGGACTGCAATCGATAAATCACACATTGGGAAATAAAAGAATAAATGACCATTAGTTTTTGTGATTTTGACTTTGGTTATATTCATTGGAGGTTCCCCTATGAAGGATGCTACAAATTCGTTCACTGGATTGTCATATATTTCGAGTGGCGTACCAAATTGCTGAAGCTGTCCATCCTTCATAATAGCTATTCGATCTGCAAGGGACATTGCCTCTAACTGATCATGCGTTACAATAATGGTTGTACATTGAATTTCTTTATGTAAACGTTTGATTTCCATTCGTAAAACTTGACGCATTTTACCATCTAAATGAGATAACGGCTCATCTAAAAGTAATACTTTGGGTTTTCTAACTAAGGCTCTTGCAATGTTTACCCTTTGTTTTTGACCACCACTTAACCCTGCTGGAGAATGCTCAAGAAGATCCTCAACTTTCATTAAAGGAGCAATACGCATAACTTCTTTTTTAATATCCGCTTCAGCTAGATTTTTAGCCCTAAGATTAAATGCAATATTGTCATAAACATTCATTGGTGGATATAATGCATAATCTTCAAATGCTAAGCCAATATTTCTATCTTTTGGATGTAAATTATTTATCTTTCTATCGCCTATAAAAATATCACCTTGTGTAATATCTTCAAGTCCTGCGACCATTCTTAATGTCGTTGTTTTACCACAGCCTGAAGGTCCTAATATACCAACAAACTCACCCTCTTCACAATGAAGGCAAAGGTCTTTTACCGCATAATCATTAACGATTTTTTTTCTACCGATTTTTTTATTTTCATATCGTTTAAACACATTTTGCAATACAAGTTGAGACATTAGAGCACCTCCTTAATAATTTCTTCCTGATTATGTCGTACGAGTAACTCTTCAGTATCCATATCAAAAAACATGGCATTCTTGAAATCAAATTCTATAAATATTTTTTGATCAATGTCTACCTGTAAGTCATTAGGTGCTATCGTTCTGATGAGCTCATCACCAATCTTGACGATTAATATAGTCTTATTCCCAATAGGCTCAAAGCTGTACACGCTTCCTTCTATCTGAGTGTCATCTTTTTTTACAAAACTATAGCTAACATTTAATCCACGAATACCCACAATGACATGTTGACTATGATGTTTTTTAAGTTCCTGTTCTACATCTAGCTCTAAATCGAAGAGATGTATTTGATTTAAAACCTTCATTTTAACTTTTTGATTAACTTCAGCTAATTCGCCTTTAAATGTATTGATTTCAGGTTCACCCACGAGTTTCGCTACAAATAAGTTTTTGGGTGTATAATATACTTCATCTCCTGTTCCAATTTGTTCAATTTTTCCTTCATTAATAATTGCTATTCTGTCCCCTAAACTTAGCGCTTCCATATAATCGTGCGTCACATAGATTGTTGTCGTATCTAATTGCGTCTGCATTGCCTTTAATTCTGTACGCATATGATGTCGAAGTTTTGCATCTAGGTGAGCAAGAGGCTCATCCATCAAGAATACATTCGGATCTCTAACTAAACTTCTCCCGAGTGCCACTCTCTGACGTTGACCGTTACTTAATTGACTGGGTAATCTCTCAAGCAAATGATCGATTTTCATTGTGCTTGTGACTTTAACGATTTGCTTATTAATGTATTCCTCATCCTTTTTATACAAAGGTGATCGCATTGGAGATGCAATATTATCAAATACATTTAAATGAGGATATAGTGCATAATTTTCAAAAACCATAGACACATTTCGTTTCGCTGGTTCAACTAAGTTAACAATATCGTCATTAAAAATGACATGCCCATCATCTGGGAACTCTATTCCAGCTATTGTTTTTAAAATCGTTGTTTTTCCAGCCCCTGCAGGTCCGAAAAGTACAAAAAATTCTTTATCTTTTATTTCAAGATTTACTTGATCTAATGCTTTTATCTTTCCAAATGTTTTTGTAATATTTCTTAGTTTAATATTAGCCATAAGTCACCTATCCCTTCACTGCGCCAAAGCTTAATCCACGTACCAAATGTTTTTGTATCAAAAGTGCAAGAATAACTTCTGGTAATGCTGCTACTGTTGCAGCAACCGCCATTTGGCCATAATGAACAGTATCCGATGCAATGTATCTAAGTGAAGCAACTGTTACCGTTTGGATGTTAAATCCACTTAGGAGTAACGGAAATGTAAAGCTATTCCATGCAAAAATAAATGCTAATAAACCGGATGCAACCAAACCTGGCTTAATCAAGGGTAGCAAAATTTTCCAAAAAACCTGATACCATGTATATCCATCGAGTTGAGCTGCTTGTTCTACTTCTACAGATATATCTTCAAAATATCCACGAAGAACCCAAATGAGTAATGGCAGTGAAATTAATTGATAGACCCATATTAATCCAAAATACGTATCATATAACCCAAGTTTTTGATAAATCATAAATAGTGGAAGTATAACAAGTATTTCAGGTGCAAATTTAAAGGAGAGAATTGTAAATGCCAAGTCTTCTTTTCCCTTGAAATTAAATCTAGCAAGAGCGTATGCGGCCGGAACACCTACAATAACTGAAATTATGACAGCTCCACCACTTACAATTATATTATCGATAAATGCTTTCACATAATCCTGACTATTTATTAAAACTTCTTGATAGTTTATTAATGTTGGTTTAAATATGAACAACGTATTATACATCTCTGCATCACTTTTAAATGTTATAATTATCATCCAAATCAATGGAAACAAGGCAAACGTTGCATAGATTAACAACAAGACATTTCTTAACACTTCACCAACAATTTTTAATCTTTTTTTTGTCATATTATCACCTCCTAGTTCCCAGATGCAGCTTTTTGAACATGCAACCATTTACCGACAAGTTTCTTACTAATAATATAAATGAAAATCCATAAAACTAGTACATATGGTAAGCTTTCACCAAATTTTAAAAACGCAAAGCCTGTATTGTATGCTGTTAGTGATAGATTCATTAGAGAATTTCCAGGACCACCTTTTGTTAAAGCAAAGATTATAGCAAACTCTTGTAATGATGCCATCAACCTGAAAATCAAGGCAATATATAGAAATGGTTTTAGCATTGGTAATGTTAATGTTTTAAACGTAAACCATACTGAACCACCATCGATTTTTGCGGCTTCAAATGGTGATTTGGGTAGTGAGTTAATTCCTGCTAATGCAAGTATAATTACAAATGGTGCATATACCCAAATATCAATGAGCCCAGCTGTTAACAAAGCTGTCTTAGGTGATGAGGCCCATGGAAAATTATATATATTGAAAAGGTTGAGAAATTTTTCAATAATACCAACCGATGAATTTAACATCAGCTGCCAAATTAATGTTGCAATAACAGGTGCAATCATCAATGGAAATATTAAGACGACTTTTAATATTTTTGTTAATATTGTATCTTTACTAAGCAGTAGAGCAATTCCAAGTCCCAGTACCATTTGCACACCTGTTGTAAACAAGGCATATTGAGCAGTAATAAAAACTGCATGCCAGAAATCACTGTTTGTAAACATTTTTATCCAGTTTTTTAAGCCAACAAAATCATATGTTGCAAGACGGAACGAATAATCTGTCAATGAATAAAAAACTGCTGAAAAAAATGGATACAAAATTCCTATAGTAATTAGAAACGCTGGTGCCATAATAAGATAGGGTCTTAACTTAACCATAAGTGGCACTGTCGTGTACTTATCTTTTTCATTTTTATTGGTTATCGTTATGTTATCATTCACAAAGCAACCTCCTTTTCGACATTCATCACACATGATGAAATTGTGACTAGTGTTGGACGAATTGCTTCGTCCAACTTACCAGTCAAGTTCTGTTTTTTAATTCAACATTTAATTTACTTCTACATCTTCAAGAGCCTTATCCATCTTATCCTTCAATTGATCCATCGCTTCCTGAACGGTGTCATATTTTCCACCTACAATATCTTGCAAAGTCGATGCCCATTCAGTTGTTAGCTCAAAGAAATATGGTTGTGGCGTAAATTGAATGGTTGTTCCTTCAATAGTCGCTTCAAATGCTTCTTTATATCCATCTGCTGAAGCTAACATTTGTGTCACATTTTCATCTTGAAATACAGACATCCGTGGTGGATTGACCGCATTAGCTTCAAGAACCGACCATAATTGATATTCCGGACCTGTAAAATACTGAATAAATAACCATGAAGCTACTTTGTTCTTAGATTCTGCATTCATAGATAGTGCCCATGTCCAAAGGTTAGAATTTAACTTATCTTGACCTTCTGGTAATGGTGCCGGTACCCAAGCAATATTACCTGCTTCCTGTGAAGCACCTTCAGGATTTTGAAAATATTGTACAACATCTGCATCAAATAGCATTGCTGCTTTAGCCGCACCTAAATCTGCTCCTGCTTGATACCATGTATAGTTTGACCATGTTGGAGAACCGCCTGTCTCAATCATTTCAATCCAGTCTTCTGTCATTTTAACTGCTTCCGGTGAATTGACTTTTGATACTAATTTACCATCTTCGATTTCATAGTCTTTGGCACCATAATTAGCAAATGTTGTCATATAACCTGGATGAATTGTTGCCCAGTTTCTTGTTCCTCTTAAAGCAAGGGCATAAGTCCCTTTACCATCAAATTCATTCAATTCAACACAAAGTGCTTTTAACTCTTCCATCGTTGTTGGTGGTTCTAATCCGCGCTCTTCAAAAATACGTTTATTGTAAGCCAATGTATATTGTTCAAATCCCATTGGTAATGCCCATTGTGAACCAACTCCCGTTGGGTGACCTGGAATCAAATCCCAACGTAATGCACCGACAATTCCTTTATAAAAATCATCAAAATTATATTCTTCACTTGTTAAATTGGGATCATCAATATACTTTTCTAATGGCTCAATATATCCTGGTGGTGCATATTCCCATACTTGATATGCTCCGGTCATAAATACATCCGGATCACCCGAGCGACTATTTAGTGAGGTTGTTACTTTGTCAAAATAGTTTTCTTCAGGAGTTACTGCATGCTCAACTTTTATTCCTGTTAATGCTTCGAACTCTGGAATCTTTTTAATTAGCGCTTCTGCATATGGATGTTGGTTCAATAAAACTTTAATTTGAGCTCCTGACGCCATGTCCCAACTAAATCCTTCTTTGCTTGCTTCTTCTTTAATCACATCTACATCATTTGAAGTACCTCGTGTTGAATTAACGACTTCTGCTTTTCCACAACCTACCAATACTGAGACAAACAATGTTGCTACCAATAAAAAACTTAAAATCTTTTTCAATTTTTTTCCCTCCTAATACAATTTTTTGAGCTACATTACCAAAAATCATTTTCAAATAGTACTATTTGTTAATAGTTTACAAAAAATCACCGACAATTGAAATGTACATCGTTTATATTTAATATAATATCTTTTGATTTTTTTTTATCAATATCGAAAAATATTATATCAATATTTTTTAAAAGGTTTTTGCTAGTAGTCCTAGACATTGGTAAAACGAAAAAATCGCATGCCTTTTAGCATGCGATTTTTGTCGTATTTTAATCTATTGATATTTCACTTAAACTCAACCGGAATCTCTTGATCAAGTAGAATCGAATCCGGCGTCACAATACTGTCAAAGCAGAGAATTTTTACGCCGTTTTTTCCAGCTTCCATCAATGTCTTAGAAAAGGCCGGATCTGTTCGGTTGTTGGGTTTAAAGACATGAACTCCTTTCATTTGAATCACAAATAAGATGTAACTTTGATAGCCTTCCCTCACACTATCCATGAGCTCACGAATATGCTTTGTTCCTCGTAGTGTTGGTGCATCCGGAAACATGGCAATACCTTCCTCTTCTAATGTTACGCCTTTGACCTCAATAAATCCTTTTGCTCCTGTGTGCTCATTTTCATAGTAGATATCAAAGCGTGATTTTTGGTATGTCACTTCTCGTCGAATATATGTTACCTCTCCCATCATCTCTTTAAAATAGAAATTATTCTCTAGGGCTTCTTGTGCCACCGCATTTGGAATTTGTGAATCTATGTTGATGAGTATGCCATTTTTGATAATCGCAACAAGGGAGTATTTTGTCTTACGGTCTGGATTTTTAGCCGGTTCTAAGTAAACCGTCACACCTTTAATAAAGAGTTCTGCACATCGGCCGGTATTTTTTACATGCACTTGAATAACATGTCCTTCCAATTCAACCTCTGCGATAAATCGGTTGATTCGTTGTATAAATATGGCTTGAACCACGACATCATATTTCATAAATAACCTCAACTCAACTTTATAGTCTTACCCTACTATATTATTATATACTAAAAACATGTTATAATAAAGTTAGCAACTTTTTCTAGACAGATTCTTAAAGGAGTGTATTTTATGAAAAAAATAATTAGTCGGCTTCTCATTATTATTGTTGTGTTCGGTACAACCGTCTGCACGCCCAAAGCGCAAGAGGGGTTTTCTGACCTACCTTCTACTCATTGGGCTTATAATCATATACAAGAACTCGTAAATATAAATGTCATCAATGGTTTTCCGGATGGACATTTTTATCCTAACCAAAATGTAACCGCTGAACAGTTTCTTAAAATGGTGGTCAGCGTCATTGGTTATCCTGACTTACCTTCATCCTCGGATAATCCACGACTTTGGGCCGCCCCTTATATTGAGAAGGCTTATGAATTAGGTCTTATCAAGTCAACATCTTCCTTACATGATATCGATTGGGCAAAGGCGATTACACGTGAAGTTGCCGCCGATCTTGCTGTTAAAGGGGATTTTATACTACATGGCACAACATTTGATAGTTTTCAAACAGATATGCTCCATGGAATTCCTGATGTATATTTTATTAACAATCAATTGAAGCCCTCCGTATATTCTGCTTATTCTTTAGGAATGATTACCGGATATGATGATCATTCCTTTAAACCAAAAGGTTTCTTGACACGGGCTGAAGCCAGTACCATCATTATGCGAATCATCGATTTGTCCAAACGTGAACCTTACACTCAAACAGCATCAACCGCTACAGAGCTTCCAAAAACCCGGGTCATTGCTATGACTGACGGCGAAGGTGATGATCGTGCATCTATGGTACGTTTTCTGTTTTATGCCAATGAGATGGATATCGAAGCCATCATACAAACAAATTCATATTATCAACTTGATGGAAATAGCCAAACAACCAATCAATTCTGGTTAGAAGATGTGATTGAAGCCTATGGAAAAGATTTAAATAACCTAAGAGTGCATGATCCAACTTATCCGGATGCATCAGAACTACTTGAAAAACACTATCTTGGCCATGAAAATCGAAATGATGTTGATAAAGATGATCCGACTGCTGTCCCTCCATTTGGTTCAACACCTGGATCTGAACGGATTATCGACGTTCTTTTAGATGATGATCCTCGTCCGGTTTGGATACAAGCGTGGGGTGGACTTAATACTGCTGCAGAGGCTTTATATCAATTAAAATATAGTGGAAATTATACTGAAGCTGACTACCAAAAAGCTGCAGAAAAAGCTCGAATTTTTTCCATTACCTTCCAAGACAATAGTGGAAACTACATTCGCGAACATTTTCCTGAAGTTTTACTCATACGTAGTATGTCTTTCGATGACACCTATGGATACACCAATAAACAAGATCAATGGACCGGTGAAGATTGGGTGACGAAATATCTCTATAATCACGGGAACCTTGCTTCAAGATATACCAAACTATCTATACTTGAAGGGGATACTCCTTCATTCTTAAATGCATTTCAAAACGGTTTACGTGCAAGTGAAGATCCAACTTATGGTGGTTGGGGTGGGCGATTTATAACTAAAGATGGGTCTTATTATTCGGATGCAAAAGATGGTGGTTCTATCTATACTGCTGTTGAAAAATATATACCTGTTGCACAAAATGATTTTGCAGCTCGGTTAGACTGGGCTAATACCGATTCTTATAGCGAGGCTAATCATCATCCGGTGATTGAACTTGATGGACCTAGAGATTTCTCAGCCAAAGCCGGAGATGATATTGAACTTTCCGCACGAAATAGCTATGATCCTGATGAAGATGATGTCACTTATACCTGGTATCAACATAAAGAAGCGGATACAACAAACACTTCTGTTACTATTCAAAATAAAAATTCTATTACAGATGCTTACTTTATCATTCCTCAAGCTGTCAAAGCCGGTGAGACTATTCATATTATTTTAGAAGCCACAGATAATGGAAACCCAAAGTTAACAAGATATGAACGTTTGATTATCCATGTAGAGTAAAAAAATAAAATAGTCCTCTAAAAAACCCCCTAGATTAAAATCTAGGGGGTTAAACGTCTATTTAAGTTATAATTATAAGCTAACTACGTTTTCTGCTTGAGGGCCTTTGTTTCCTTCAACTACGTCGAATTCTACTTTTTCGCCTTCTTCTAAAGTTTTGAAACCGTCTTTTTGAATTTGTGAGTAATGTACGAATACATCATTTCCTTCGTCTGAAGTGATAAAACCAAATCCTTTGTCTCCATTAAACCATTTAACTGTTCCTGTCATAATATATTACCTCCGAATTTTTATTTCCTTGATTCATTTGTAGCACAAAACTATAGCTTTCTTTCAATAAAAATTCAGCTGATAATTTGATACACATACACATAATACAAGGTTGCTTATATTATACCCTATAGCGAGAAAAAATCAAGTCATTTTAGCAAATTTGTATGATTTTTTCAAAATTTTCGTCTAAAAATAAGTATTAATTATAGTTTTTCTTCATTTTTAGTTCTTGAAAGGATATGAGTCGTTTTCGTTTTTGATCATATATTTGTAAGAGCGCTAGATGTAAACTATCTTTAAATCGAACTGTTTTTACTTCTTGTAATTCCTGAATGGTATTGTAACATGATTTTAAATGATAATTGGGAATCCTTGAATTCAAATGGTGTATATGGTGATAGCCAATATAACCGCTAAACCATTCTAGGACTTCAGGAAGTTGATAAAAGGTGCTGCCTTTTAATGCAGCATCTACACTATTCCATTCACTCGCTTCTTCCCAATAGACCTCTTCGAACTGATGCTGAACATAAAACATCCATACACCGACCGTTCCTCCAATAAACATCACGGATAATTGAATTACAAGATATGCTTCAATTCCAAACATGAGCGATAAGAGGACGGCCTCAAGCAAAATTCCAATGTTGGTAATAATATAGCCAAAATAGACTTTTTTTGATGTATGTTTCGTTGGAAATCGTTGCAATATTGTAAAGAGAAAGATCGGAGCCACTGTAAATAAAAACATCGGATGTCTAAACAATCGGTACCAAGCTTTCATTAACATCGGTTTCTCATTATATTCTTCAATAGTTAATGTCCAGATGTCGCCGGCACCCCGTCGATCAAGATTACCTACAGCACCATGATGGTTATTATGATCTTTTTGCCATGCTGCATAAGATGTAAACGTCAGAATTCCGAAAAAATATCCTAAACGTTCATTCCATTTTCTACTTGAGGTAAATGATTGATGGGTACAATCATGAAATAGAATAAAAACACGTACCATGAATAAGCCGGTAACAATAATTAAGGGAATAATATATAAGATACTCGTATCCGCTTGATACAAATACATTGTAAATATCAATAAAGCTATATATATAACAACAGTATTTAAAATCTGAATAATTGCCTTTTTATGATTGGGTCTTGCAAAAGGCTTTAATTGTACATTCCATTCTTTTTTATCCATGAAAATCTCCTTTACAAAGTCATGTAGTATTAATAACTACTTACTATTGTAATGGTAATGACTATCAATGTCAAGTATTTACTGTGTATTTTTTTCCATTGCTTAATGTAATAATGTACTTCTTATCTGCTTGAACGATTTGAGGACATTTTTCTGGTTTATATTCACCTTCATCCCCTGAAACATAAGAGGCAATCCAATGGACACCTGCCTTCATACTGCATGTGAGTGTCGGAATCAAAGTTCTTGGGTTCATAATATTGGTGTTACTGGCGGCTTTGACCATTTCCGGTTTTTGATGACCTAGCAAGTTAGTAATTTGACTATAAGCTAGCTCTGTCGAACAACTTGCCTCACGATCATTTACAATTAATTGTCGCTGATATTCCTTGTCATCAAGAGATTCTAGTCCAATGGCAAATCCACCTTCTGCCGTGTAGATGTCCCTGTCAGTTTCTATACGATGCATCCGAATATGCCAGGGATATCCAAGAACTAAATACGTCTCAACAGTCACTGTTTCAAAGGGTTTCCAAACTGTTTTAATCATCTCATCACTAAGCTCAATCTGGATACTTTTATCTTTATGGCGATAATAGCTTCCATCCAATGAAATCGCCAGGGTTGAGTCAAAGGCTCCAAATTCTAATCGACGATGACTGCGCGGTACGGAAAATCCAAAAAGTGTTGAATAGACAAACTTTTCATACTTACACTCAACATGAATATGCCCATTGGTATGATAATTTCCGCTATTATAAGCAAGAACTTGATCATGACCTTGTTGACGCATAAAAACAAGTCGGGGTGCCTTTTGAACTTGAACAGATTCTAACTTAGGAAAGGCTTCTTCATCGACTTGCCAAAAGAGATGATTTTCAGGCAACATACCGATGACAAGGGTTTTCAAACTCCAATATACTGAACCGGAAGCAATATATTCTTCTGTCATAAAGGCTTGGTCATAGGCATAGCCTATCGTCAAAAAGCCTTGGGCATCATAGATGGCTTGCTGATTCCACCATCGTAGATGGCGAAGGATGATTCCTTTGATTTGTCCAATTGTAAATGGGCCTAAGGTATCCGTGACGACCATCATGGACCAAAAGGCAACTTGGGCAAATCGATAGGCTAGACTACGTCCATAGGGAAGTGCTGATCCATCTTCTGAAAACCAATAGATAAACTCTTTGGCAAAATCAATAGCCCGTTCACGATAGATTTTCGAACGTTTTGGATCAACATCGCTCATGAACTTGCTATAGAAAAGCCCATAATAATGCATGGCAAAGGGTATATAATACTCTGCGTGAGCACCTTCAATATCACCATCCCGATACCAACCCTTCTCAAGATAATATGTATCTAAATCATCCATATAGGCTTCCATTTGCTCTTTATTATAGGCTAATCCCAATGTTTTAAAGCCGATGTTGACCATAACACGAAAAAACTTCCAGTTACAGTTATGTGCCTCACGAGCATTGGCTTGATCAAGCCATTGATAGAGATTTTGTTTCTCCGTATCCGATAAGGGATCATAAATATAAGCCGGCTTCAAGGCAAATGCATAAGCGATTGCCGCCATCTCTACAAGACGTTGGTCATAGTCGCCCACCTCACCGAAATAGTCTTTATGCCCCGGTGTAGTACCGTTAATGAGTCCATCACGAATTTTTTTCCACATGCTATAGTCTGGATCAACATTTTCTAGACCAACTAAACCCCATATGATTCGTGAAAACCCTTCCATCTGAGAGACACTATCACTTGAACCGGTACTTGTGTTTTTAATATGAATCCTAGTATTACTTCGGATAAAAGCTTTTTCCAGAGGCTTTAGCAAATCTAAAATATATTTTTCCACGTCTTTTTTTGTTTTAAATTCATTCTTATAGATGTCTAAATCAAATCGGCGCATAATACCCTCCTATATCCAATAAACAATTCCTTACCAATATAAATTCCAATCACTATATAAACGGGTTAATGCTTCCATATAAAAGTAATCACCCCATATATTGCACTCATCGACACCCTTATGATCACAGGTATTATAAGGGGTTCGATTGGAATAGGTACTATGCAAAACGAGTCCGTTGGACATTTCATGATCCGTAACAGCATAATGACTGACAAGGGACTTCATCATTTTCTTTGCGATCGACTGATATGTTTTTGCCTTTTTGGAATCAACATACTTTGACATTTCTAAAAGACCACATGTAGCTATGGATACGCTTGAAGAGTCTCTTGGTTCACTTGATCCATCCGTAAAGGTTAAATCCCAGTAAGGTACTAAATCTTTGGGCAAATGGTTCAAATAGTATTGTGTTACATTTTCAAAGAGTTGAATATATCGATCGTCTTTTAAATATTTATATGCCAAGGCACATCCATAGATGCCCCATGCCTGACCTCTTGCCCATGCCGAATCATTTTTGTAGCCTTGGCACGTCTCGCCATGGTCTGGCTGGCCGGTTTCCATATCAAAGAAAAAGGTATGCCATGTTGAATAATCCTCACGAATAACATTATTAATTGCTGTATGAATATGTTGATCGGCGATTTCTTTATAATGTGTCTCACCTGTTTCTTCTGATGCCCAATAAAGTAGGGGTAAATTCAATAAACAATCAATGATTAATCGGTAATTTTCCGGTGCATTCATAGGCCCCCATGCTTGGATAAATTGGCCAACATCATGAAAACGTGTAATGAGTTGATCGGCGGCTTTAACTGCTGCTTCCCATCCCTTTTGATTGCCTGTAAGCTTGTAAGCGGCCACACACGATGGTGAGTATAAAAATCCCATATCATGATGATCAACTTCAATTTTTTGGTCAATTCGTTCTAAAAAGCTTTTCACTTGAATTTCTGCAGCTTTTTTTAGTGTTTCATCTTGACTATACTCATAAGCTAGCCAAATCTCGCCCGTCCAAAAACCCGTTGTCCAATAATTATTTGGAATCGGTTTGTAGAAATTGTTTTCACTATAGGCATTCTGAAAAGACGTGGTAAATTCCGGCAAATATTTCTTTATATGTTTATAAGCAAAATCTAATGCCTGTCCGATTTCCTTTTCGGTAATCTCACTATAGCTTTCAAAATGTTCATTATTCATGATGTCCTCCTTGATTTTTTATCCTTTGATTCCACTTGCTGCTATCCCTTCAACAAAGTAACGCTGAAGTGCTAAAAACACAATGAGTACGGGTATTAAGGAAATAACTGAAGCTGCCATAATCAATCCGTATTCTGATGAGTACTGGCCGATAAACATACGTAATCCAATCTGTATCGTTTTCTTTTCTTGAGTTGTCAAATAAATCAATGGTCCTAAAAAGTCATTCCATGTATTTACAAATGTGAAGATTATCAGCGTTGAAAGTGCAGGTTTCGATAATGGTAACATGATTTTTGCATAAATCTGATATTCGCTCATTCCATCAATACGTGCTGCTTCACAAAGTTCATCCGGAATACTCATATAGAACTGCCGCATGAGAAAAACCCCAAATGCGGAGAAAGCCTGTAAGAATATGATGGCCAAGTGGGTATCATTGAGATTAAATGACCGCATCATGATAAACTGAGGAACCATATATACATGCCATGGGACGGCAATCGTTCCGATATAGCCAAGGAAAAGGGTTCTCTTGAATTTAAAGTCTAATTTTGCAAATGCATAGGCGGCAAAACTACTTGTCAGCACTTGTAATAAGGTTACAATAATGGTTAATTTAAAGGTATTTCTCACAAAGATTGCAAGGGGTATCTTACTCCAAATATCGATATAATTTTGCCATCTAGGATTCGTCGGAATCCATTGTATTGGCACTGTAAAAACATCTTTATCCAACTTTAATGATGCTGATAACATCCATATAAAGGGTACTAACATCAGAACTGAAATAATGATGAGAGATAAATATAGCATAATTCGAGATGATTTTATTTTTTTATTAGCTATTTGCATATTTTCGCTCTCCTTTAAACTGAACTATTGTCACAAGTAATACCATTAAGAATAAGATCATTGAAATTGCACTGGCATATCCATAATTACTTCCGGTTACAAAGGCTGTTTGATAAATATGATAGACAAGTACAAGGGTCGATGTTCCCGGTCCGCCTTGAGTAATCATATAAATGATGTCATACACTTTAAAACAGTTGATGGTTAGCATAATAACAACAAAGAATGTCGTGGGTCGAAGTTGAGGAACGGTAATATACCAAAACTTCTGTATGGCATTGGCTCCGTCGATATTTCCGGCTTCATAGAGGTCAGATGGAATGCCTTGAAGGCCTGCGAGATAGATGACCATATAATATCCCATAGATTTCCAAACGGAAAAGAAAACAACGGTAAACATGGCCCAATCCGGATCTGCTGCCCATTTTGGCAAGTACTCTCTGGCAACACCTAAATTTGTCAGCAATACGTTTACAACTCCGGCACCCGGACTAAATATCATATTCCACACGGCTGCAACAGCCACTAACGATGCAACATAGGGGAAAAATCCAATCGTTCTGAATATGTCTCGACCTTTAACCTTTTGATTTAATATAATGGCTAGTCCTAATGCCGCAGCTAATGTTAACGGCACTGTAGTTACCGCATATACAATTGTATTGATAAATGCCGCCTTAAATCGGGTATCCTCTTTTAGTGCCCAAAAATTCTCAAGTCCAACAAATTGAATGGGATTATTTCCATCCCAAGCCATAAAGGCAAGTGTAAAGGCAAATATAATAGGACCTAGAGTAAATATACAAAATCCAATAAGATTCGGTGCTATAAATGAATATGCCACCAAATTATTTCGTGTTTCACGGCTGATTCGTGATTTTTTCTTCTTCATACAACGTCTCCTAACCTTAATAAAATGATGGACGAGATAAACTCGTCCATATTTTATGTGATTATGTATTTGGTTTGGGTATTGAGTTTTAGTTCAAAATCTTTCCGACTTCTTCATTCATGTATGCGATACCTTCATCCACTGTCATTGTTCCTGTCATAATATAATCATGTCCGTCATTTAAAATAACTTCGATTTCAGCACTCTTTTCATGAATTGGCATTTCAAGATATGTATTTGATGTTTTCAATGCTTCTGCACTCGCATCATCTGAAGGGAATCCTTCTTTTGAAGCAATCATATCTACAACAGCATCCGTTTTAATTGCTGGAAATGTACCTGTAGCTGCAACCACTTCTGCACCTTCAGGTCCGCATACAAAATTCATAAAGTCTGTTGCAATCTCTTTGTTACTTGATGCTGACGCAACGGATAGAGATGTGATTGTAGCAAGTGTTGATCCTGGTTCTACACCTTCAGCATGCGGATATTTTACTAGTCCCCAGTTTCCGTTACCGCCTTCACTGATTTCACTATACTCACCTGTTTGTATCTTTTCGATTAATGTAGGAATAAACCAACTTCCCATATTCATCATACCGATATTTCCTTGAGCAAAGGCACCTGAGTAATGTAAATTACTTGTTTTAAGTGTTGCATAATCTTGAGCAATCATATCTTCTTGTTGAGTAACAACCATGTCGTAATACGGCTTAAGGAAATCATAGTTTCCATCAACGATTCTATTTTCTCCATCTAAAATACCAAATAATTGAACTGCTGAACGCCATACATGATAATGACTGCCATAAACTTCACTTCCTAATGTATCATCTGAAACTTCACGAGCTAGTGCATCATATTCCTCAAATGTCATATCATTCGTTGGATAATCAACGCCTGCTTCATCAAAAACTGTTTTATTATAGAAGACAACCCAGAAGTCACTTCTAAATGGTAATGCATATAAAGTGTCATTAATTTCAATTTGTTCTGTCATACCACCGTATCCGCTTAAATCTAATCCCGAAGTATCCACAGGTTCTAAAACATTTTTAGCAACAAGATTGACATATCCCGGAATATCTTTGATTGTAACAACGTCAAGGTCTGTATCACTACCGGATAACTGTGTTCCAAGTACTGTCATATAATCTTGAGAACCTAAGTCCACCATCTCGATTTTAACATCCGGATTGGTCGCTTCATAAACATCGATAAGTGGTTGATAATAGGTCGTTGATGCAATATCCCATACTGCCCATTTAATGGTTGTCTGGTTGCTGCCCGCTGATGAATTCTCACTTGTAGTGTCCTCTGTCGCAGTATTTACATCTGTTGTTGAATCCGTACCTGTACTTGCTTGTTCATCTTTCTTGCCACAACCTGCAAAAAGCGCTGCCGTTAAAACGAGGACAAGCAGTAAACTTAACATATTTCTTTTGTTTTTCATGTGTTTTCCTCCCTAAATTTGTTTGATATATATAGTATATGTTGGTTCGTCCGCTTTTTGAATGGATTATTTCTATGATTACATTGACTATTTATCCATAAAAAGTACAAATGCTTTTCTTTTTTGTAAAACATGTCTTTTTTTATGCACTTCATGTTATTTATTATTATTGTATACAAATTGACAAAAAATCTCCGCTTTTTATCCCGTTTTTTTGTTGACATCATCTACTTTTATCTTTAGAATAAAGGCATCATGGAAAGGAGGCTTTTATGAAACCTCGCCTAAAAAGCATTAAGACTTACCTCATTAGCGTAACTGTTATTTTTACTTTGCTCGTCACTTTACTAATTACTACTTTTGTATATACACTTTTTAGTCGTCTTCTTTCTGAAAGTCTGATTCAATCAACAACATATAATCTTTCATTGGCTTCAGAGTCGATTTCAAAAGACATACTCCCCATTACCTCCTTTGCCAATTGGTGTGAATCCAATGTTGAATTAGCCAAATATATTGAATCCGCTAATCAAATGAATCAAGCTGCAAAAGACTATTCATCGGATCCTTCTTTGGAGATTAAACAAATCTATGAGCGAGAAAAAAGCCAAGTTCGCCAGCAATCACTCACTTCCTGGAAGCGTTTATTAGAAGAATATCGAAATAATCGCTCTTCCTTATATATTAATCGGATTATTGTCAGTAGTTTTGAAGGCAACTATCTCCAAATTTCACCAACGTCATCCTATCTCTCCTTAAATATCTTTGATACTGTAACGAATCTACCCGGTTTCGATAGGCAACTAGCCTCAAGAAATATCCTTTGGACCGGAATTGAAGAAGATCCTTTCGGAGAAATAGCAAATGCCAAGATGCTTCCACTTATCCGTCCGGTCTATGCCGCTTATGCCAATGATATCATTGGTTGGAGCTATTTATCCATCTCGCAAAAAATTATTACAGATGTCTTTTCTATATATGAGTTACCGACAGATAGTCAATTATTTGTCACTATTAATGAACAAACCTACCAAGTTACTCAAGATACCTTAATCCCCTATGCCTTTGAAACTATTGATTTTAATCAGCAGGTTCAGGCCTTTACAGATGCTAATGGAAACTCACGGCAGTTAATAACCTACCCGTCGAGCATAAATGGTTGGTATCTATCTCAAACCTTATCTATGGAACAGCTTTCGACGCAGAAGAATATATATTTCTTATTACTCATTGCCATTGCACTTGTTGTAATGCTTATGGGATTTTTATTGACATTTTTCTTAAGTCATAAAATCAACCGGCCTTTATCACAACTTTTACATAAATTATCATCCATTGCCTCCGGAGATTTTTCTCATGATCCTCATATTGAGTGGGACAATGAACTCGGTGAAATCGGTCGAGGTATTAACAATCTATCTGAAAACGTCGTTTTGCTTATGGATCGGCGTATTGAAGATGAAAAAGATAAAAATCAGTTGGAATATGAAATTCTTCAAAGTCAGATTAATCCGCATTTTTTATATAATACACTCAACTCCATTAAATGGATGGCTTCAATACAAAATGCAACGGGAATCGCTGAAATGACAACATCATTGTCGAAACTGTTACGGTCGGTTTCAAAGGATACCCGCCAGATTCATACCTTAAAAGATGAAATCGACCTTTTGGACCATTATTTTTTAATTCAAAAATACCGTTATGGTGGTATGTTAACACTAGCATATGCTATTGATGATAACGACTTATATGAATGCCAGCTTCCAAAGTTTACCTTACAACCCATCGTAGAAAATGCGATTTTTCATGGAATTGAACCAAAACAGGCCACAGGATCCATTCATATTCATGCCTATACTGATGCAAATCAATTATTTCATATTGATATTCAAGATGACGGGGTCGGAATGACCCAAGAACAAATCGAAGATCTATTATCTGCCAATAAAGACCATCAACATGATTTTTTCAAACGGATCGGCATTAATAATGTTAACTTACGTATCCAACATGCTTATGGTGCCGGCTTTGGACTAACCATTACAAGTTCACTCGATTCCAATGCAACTAATCGCGGAACGACAGTACATATTCGTTTACCAAAAAGGAGAAAACCATGATTAAACTATTAATTGTCGATGATGAGCCCCTCGTTCAAATCGGCATTAAATCAATGCTTGATTGGAGCCAATTTGATATTGAACTTTGTGAAACTGCCATGAACGGAGAAAAAGCACTTAAAATTATTGAAAATCAAAAGCCGGAAATTGTTCTATGCGATATTAAAATGCCGATTATGACCGGTCTGGAATTAATTAAAATCTGTCGACAGCGCTACGAAAATTTACCTTTATTCATTTTCTTAACCAGTTATGAAGAATTTTCACTTGTACAAGAAGCCATTAAGCATCAAGCGTTTGATTATCTCATTAAATTAGATATAACTCCTGCGACTTTATCAGAAACGATTCAAAAGGCATTAGCCCAAGTTTATCAATATAAAAACAAGGAACTCAAAAGCTCAACCTCACATTTGCAATTTTTTTACGAGAAGTTTATGATTCGACTTTTGAATAATCTTTTTGTGGATCAAGAACAATTTCACCTCCAAGCAAAAGAGCTGCAGCTGGATTTTAGCGCATCAAAATATGTAGTAGCTTTATGTACCATTATAGAGACGGATAAAACACAATACATGGATGAAAAGCTTTTAAGCCTATGCTTAAGTACAACTCAAATGGTTGAAAATCTCGTTAAGAAACATATGTCCTGTTTCGTAGCAACCTTAGATACACGCCATTTTTGCATTATTTTCAAACTGGATGATCGAGATTTTGACATTCAGCGTTCCGATATTAAAAACGCGCTCATGTCTTCATTTTCAATGGCCTATAATTACTTTAATGTACATCTTTGTGCTTGTTTAGGTCGCCCTTATGAAGATCCACTGATGTTAAGTGACTCTTATCAAGAGGCTCGACAATTACAAGCCTTAAAAACAGCTCCCGATTCCATCCACTTATTTTCAGATTATTCTGAAAGTAATGCGTCCTTAAATCATTCCACCTTTAACTTAGGACTTTTCAAAAATGACATCCGACTTGCTTTTGAAAGCTATGACAGCGAATCCTTCGGACAAACCATTGATGCATTAATCCATTTATTTAAAAGTCAACCCAACATGTATCTTCAGGCAATCGATGCCGCTTGTAATGTATTGTATTTGACTTTATCATTACTTCCGACAAGCCGTGACCATCTCGATATCATTTATGAAGATGCTGATGGGTATCGCTCAATCTATAAAAAAACAACCATTGACCAAGTTATTCAATGGCTTGAAATATTAAAAAAAGGAATCTGCGATTTACTTGTAAGCCAGCATAAAAATTACAAGAATCACATGATAAAAACGATTCAGGATTATATTGATAGTCATATTACCGATAAGTTATCCTTAAACACCATTGCTTCTTTATTTGGCATTAGCCCTAACTACTTAAGTCAGCTTTTTAAAAAAACAACCGGCATCGGATTTAATGAATATATCACCGCAAAAAAAATTGCTCTTGCTAAAATACGCTTGATGGAATCGGATTTAAAAATTTATGAAATTGCTGAAGAATTAGGTTTTGAAAGTGCTTTCTATTTTAGCAAAGTTTTTAAAAAAGTGGAAGGTTGCCCACCTAGAGAATTTATTCAAAAAAATACAAGTGAGGATGAATATGTTTAAAGAAATAGCACATCAGTACAAAAAAGATTTTTATGAATTCCACCCCTTTCCAAAGATAAGTGATCGTTCCTTTTGGGATCATTTATCCGAAGATATTCAAGAACATTTTGAACCGCAAAAAGCTGCCTCTCAACAATATGACTATCCGACATTACCTATGTCAAAGTTCATGGATTATAAGCGTCATGGCAATCGGATTGAATATGAAAGCATCTATTTTGAACGTCGACGTCGTTTAAATACGGCTGTTCTTCTTGAGTGTATTTATAATAATGATCTGTTTATGGATACCATTATCAATGGTATTTTTCTTCTTTGTGAAGAAAGTGCCTGGCAATTGCCTGCTCATAATTCCTATATCCGTGATACCCCTAGCTACATAGTGCCGGATCATTCACGCCCGATTTTAGATCTTTTTGCTTGTGAAACCGGTGCTTTACTTGCAACGATTGCTTATCTCCTAGGTGATAAGCTTGATGGCATAAGTCCCAGGATTCGGTCGCGTATTCATCAAGAACTCGACAACCGCATCATTAGACCTTATCTTTATGAACACTTTTGGTGGATGGGCCACGGCGATGAACCGATGAATAATTGGACCATCTGGTGCACACAAAATATTTTGTTCACTTTCTTTTTAACCCCACAATCAGATGCCTCACGGAAAAAGGCTTTTCAAAAGGCCAATGTCAGCATTGATTATTTCCTTAAAGAATATGGAGACGACGGATGTTGTGATGAAGGTGCTCTATATTACCGTCACTCTGGTCTGTGTTTATTTAATACCATTGAACTGTTAAATGCCATTACTCACAATGCCTATATAGAAGTATACGCTGACGAAAAAATCCAAAATATGTGTGCATATATATACCATGTTCATGTCAATGATCGCTATTATATCAATTTTTCTGATTGTTCCGCAGTCTTAGAACGCTTTAGTGCTCGTGAATTCCTTTTTGCCAAGCGGACGCAAAATGAGAACATGATGGCTCATGTCGCTTGGGATTATAAAAAAAGTGACGATCCCTTTATCCGCGATGAAATCAACCTTTTTTATCGATTGCAAAATATCCAGCATTATGATGCGATTGTGAACTATCCTTCACATGATTTAAGAACGCCTCCAGATATCTACTATGAAAGTGTCGGTCTTATGGTTGTCCGTGACAATGTTTTTACTCTTGCTGTCAAATCCGGTGATAATGATGATAATCATAACCATAATGATACCGGTAGTTTCACTATTTATAAACATGGTTTACCTGTTTTCGTTGATATCGGCGTTGAGTCTTATACCGCTAAGACCTTCTCAAAGGATCGTTATTCTATTTGGACAATGCAATCCGACTATCATAATCTTCCGACCTTAGATGGGAAAATGCAGCTTCCCGGAAAAGACTATAAGGCGACGGACGTATATTGCCAACTTGATTTAGTTTCCCCGTCAATACATATGAATCTAGCCCATGCCTATCCTGATATGACTTCACTATCTGCCTTCTATCGAGAAGTGACCTTATATAAGGGTGAAAAAATAAAAATCAAAGACCATCTTGAATGTGAAGACACATCCGATAGCTTTGATTTTGTTTCAAACTTAATTACCTATTTTGAACCCAAGATTGACGGTAATGATATTTTTTTAGATGATTGGGTTCACATTCATCTAAACGGAAACATTCAATCTATCGACGTAGAGCGGCTTCCTATTCGTGACCCTCGTTTACAAAAAGCATGGAATCATGACCTCTATCGGTTACGGATACATATGGCTTCTGATACATTAACCATAACTGTTCAATAATTATTAGAACTTACGATATCTTTGGTAACGTTTTTCTATCAGTGTATCTTTAGGTAATTGCATTAATTCTTTTAGTGAATATACTAACTTATCCTTAAGGAGTTCAACAATCAAATCAAAGCTTTCATGGGCACCGTCATAAGGTTCTTGAATGACAGAGTCAATGACGTTGAGGTTTTTGAGCTCCTCTGCTGTAATCTTCATATCTTCCGCAACTTTAGGTGCTAAAGAGCCATCTTTATATAAAATCGAAGCAAAACCTTCTGGCGATAGAATGGAATAGATGGCGTTTTCAAACATCCATACTTCATCCGAAACAGCGAGCGCCAAAGCACCACCGCTTCCACCTTCACCGATGATAATAGATATGATCGGAACACGAAGATTACTCATTTCGAATAGATTTCTGGCAATGGCTTCACCTTGACCACGTTCTTCAGCTTCGAGCCCACAAAAGGCTCCGGATGTATCTACAAAACATACAATGGGGCGATTGAATTTTTCGGCCTGCTTCATCAGTCGTAATGCTTTTCGATACCCGTCGGGATTAGGCATCCCAAAATTCCGCATGACTTTTTCTTTCGTTTTAGACCCTTTTTCTTGACCGATAATTGTCACCGGCATTCCTTCAATAAGTCCTACTCCGCCTATAATCGCTGCATCATCACTAAAATACCTGTCACCATGAAATTCCATGAAGTTTTCCGTAAAAGCCTCGATGTATTTTTGTGCCGTGGGTCGATCTGCCCGTCGTGCTTTGAGTACTCTATCCCAAGCTTTCATCCGAACACCTCTCTTTTTCCTCGTCCATGTTTTCATGTGCTTCATAATGATGCATAATCAATAATTGATTTAATCGATTTCGTAATTCTTTTCGTTTCACAATGGCATCCACAAAGCCATGTGCCAATAAAAACTCTGCCGTTTGAAAACCTTCGGGAAGTTCTTGACGGATTGTGTCACGAATAACACGTGGTCCTGCAAATCCTATAAATGCGCCCGGTTCTGATAAGATAATATCTCCAAGCATGGCAAAACTTGCTGTTACACCTCCAGAAGTTGGGTCGGTAAGTACCGTAATATATAGTCCGCCCTGATCATGATGACGTTTAATGGCAGCCGATGTTTTTGCCATCTGCATGAGGGAAATAATCCCTTCTTGCATTCTAGCGCCTCCGGATGCCGTAAAAAGAATCAGTGGCAAGCTTTCTTTTGTTGCCAGTTCCGTCAGTTGGGTGATTTTCTCTCCGACAACATGTCCCATACTTCCCATTAAGAATCGACTATCCATAACGCCAATCGCTACTTTAATTCCATGAATTGTTCCCGTCCCTGTTAATACGGCTTCATCAATCCCGGTTTTTTCGATGAGTCCTTGGATTTTGTGATCATAGCCTTTAAAATTCAGCACATTTTCTGTTTTTTGCTCATGAAAGAGATTGATAAAGCTATAGTCATCTAAAATCATCTTTAGACGTTGTGATGCGCTCATACGGAAGTGTTTTTGACACTTTGGACATATATAAGCATTGGCTTTATAATCATCTTTATATACGACTTCATTACACGTCGGGCATTTTATCCATGAACCGGATGGCACATTCGGTTCTGCTTTATGGATGACCGTTGTGGATGTATGCATTTGTATATATTTTGTCTTTTTAAACAATGGCTTCATCTAAATCACACTTTCATTTTTTCAATAAGACTTGTATCATAGTCCCCGGCAACAAAGGATGGATTTTCAAGAATTTCATAGTGAAAATCAATATTTGTCGTTACACCTTCAATGATGAATTCACCTAATGCACTTTTCATCTTTGCAAGCGCCTCTTCACGGGTATCCCCATGAACAATAAGTTTCGCTAACATGGAGTCGTAATAGGGTGCAATAGTATAGCCGTTATATATGGCACCATCAATACGTATTCCTTTACCTCCGGGCATAATTAAATTGCTAATGGTTCCGGGTGATGGTCTAAAATCTTTACTTGTATCTTCCGCATTAATTCGACATTCAATCGAATGTCCGTGAAGTTTAATATCTTTTTGGGATAAATTCAAAGGTAAGCCTGCTGCAATTTCGATTTGTTTTTTTATAAGATCAACACCGGTAACCATCTCTGTAATGGGATGTTCCACTTGAATTCGTGTGTTCATTTCCATAAAGAAGAACTCCCCTTGATCATTCAATAAAAATTCTACCGTACCTGCGTTAGTATAATTAATGGCCTTGGCAGCACGAACCGCCACATCACCCATTTTTTTTCTTAATTTATCCGTAAGAGCTTTTGATGGCGCCTCTTCAACAATCTTTTGGTGGCGACGTTGTACCGAACAGTCCCGTTCACCTAGATGTATAACATTTCCATGCTCATCTGCCAAAATTTGAAATTCGATGTGTTTAGGATTCACCACGTAACGCTCCATGTACATACCGTTATCACTAAAAGATGCAACGGCTTCCTTTTGAGCAAGCGAAAACATCTTTCTTACTTCTTCTTTACGTTCTGCAACGCGCATTCCTTTACCTCCGCCACCATTGGCTGCTTTGATAATTAAAGGAAAACCGATTGAATCAGCTAAGTCATATGCTTCGTCAGCTAAGGTAATTATACCTTCTGTTCCGGGAACTACAGGTACTTTTGCATTAATCATTGTTTCTCTAGCTTTTGCTTTATTACCCATGAGCGACATCATCTCTGATGAAGGTCCGATAAGTTTTATGTTTGATTCTTCACAAACTTTTGCAAACTTCGGATTTTCTGATAAGAATCCAAAACCCGGGTGAATGGCATTAGCTCCTGTAATTACTGCAGCACTTATAATTCGTTTAATATCTAAGTAACTCTCCGTCGCTTTAGCCGGACCGATACAAACGGATTCGTCAGCTAAAAGTGTGTGTAATGCTTCGCGATCTGCTGTGGAATAGACAGCCACCGTACGAATGCCGAGTTCTCTACAGGCACGAATAATTCGTACAGCTATTTCTCCACGATTTGCAATGAGTATTTTATGAAACATTCAATCACCTACCCTATAAAAAATGTCAATTCACAAGTCACCGCTATGTCGTCTCCAACTTTTGCAATTCCGTTTCCTATACCAACCGGCCCTTTTCGGCGTACGATTTCAACGTCGAGTGTCAGAACATCACCCGGCACGACCTTTTTCTTAAATTTCACTTTATTGAGTCCGCCAAAATAAGCAACTTTTCCTTTATTTTCTTCTAGGGATAAGATACTAACTGCTCCTGTTTGTGCCAACGCTTCCACAATAAGAACCCCTGGCATAACAGGTTCTTGTGGAAAGTGTCCGCGGAAAAAATATTCATTATATGTTACGCATTTTATTCCTTTGGCACTTACTCCCGGCTCCATCGTATCAATACGATCAATCAATAAAAATGGTTCTCTATGCGGAATTATTTTTTTTATCTCATTAATATCTAACATATGTCCTCCTAAACGATACGAAATAGGGGTTGACTATATTCAACGCCTTGTTCGTTCTCGACAAGTATTTCTGCTATTTCTCCATCTTGATCCGCTTCGATTTCATTCATCAATTTCATGGCTTCAATGATACATAATACATCGCCTTTTTTCACCTTGCTTCCGACGGATATATAGGGATCTGCATCTGGACTCGGAGCGTTGTAATAGGTTCCGACAATGGGTGACTCGACAATATGGCCACCCTTTACTTCTACAGCTTGCTCTTTGTCCTCGCTATCGCTCTGGTTTGATGCCTCCACTTGAAGACTTTGCACTTGAGGTGTTGGGACTTGATGCATAGGCGCTTGCGCCAATTGATGACCGCTATGGCCTATATATTCTGAATTGGATAAAATAATATGTGAACCTTCATGCGCCACATCAATATGTTTGTATCCCGTTTCTTTAAGGATTTGTATCATATCTAATACTTCTCTTGTATTCATCTTTGCTACCTCCTTTGTCTGTCTATAAACTAGATTCGTTTAAATAGAAGACTCGCGTTATGACCGCCAAATCCTAATGAGTTACTGATTGCATATTCAACATTCGTTGAAATCCCTTGATTGGGTACATAATCTAAGTCACAATTTTCATCCGGCGTCTGATAGCCCATTGTTGGGTGAATAAATTGATCCATCAATGTTTTTACTGTTGCAACAGCTTCCACGCCACCGGCAGCACCCAATAGGTGTCCTGTCATAGATTTTGTTGAATTGACTTTTAATTTATATGCATGCTCGCCAAAGGCACGTTTAATTGCTAAAGTTTCAAAGTGATCATTATAGGGTGTGCTCGTTCCATGCGCATTGACATACTGGACTTGTTCCGGTTGAACTCCGGCTTCAGCAAGGGCAAATTCCATCGCTTTTCCGGCACCTGTTCCTTCAGGGTCCGGACTCGTTAAGTGATATGCATCACATGTTGCCCCATATCCGACAATTTCTGCTAAAATATTTGCACCACGTGCTTTTGCATGCTCATATTCTTCAAGAAGCAAAACTCCCGCACCTTCGCCCATGACAAACCCATCCCGTTCTTTATCAAAGGGTCGTGATGCATAGTTTGGATCTTCGTTGGTCGATAAGGCCGTCATATTCGCAAATCCCGCGATACCTAGAGGTACAATCGAGCTTTCTGCGCCACCACAAAAAATTGCATCAGAAATACCGTATTTAATATTTCTAAAAGCTTCCCCAATGGAATGACTTGCACTTGCGCATGCTGTTACAATATTTGTATTTACACCCTTGACACCAATCTCTATCGCAATATTTCCTGCAGCCATATTTGTTATTATTTTGGGAATCAATGAAGGTGAAACTCGAGAAGGTCCTTTTTCAATAAGTTTTTGTTCTTCGGTTTCCATTGTTCCAAGTCCACCAATACCCGACGCCACAATAACGCCAACACGATATAAGTCTTCTTGGTCTAACTCTAATCCTGAATTCTTTAATGCTTCTTTTGCCGCTGCAATTGCAAACTGTGAAAATCGATCATATTTTCTAGCATTTTTACGATCCATATAGTTTTTCGGGTCAAAACCCTTGACCTCACCTGCAAGCTTTACTGTAAAATCCTTTGTATCAAAATGTGTAATCGGCCCAATACCGATAACACCTTGCTTTAAATTATTCCAATAGCTTTCTACATCTAATCCAATGGGGGTTATCGCACCTAAACCTGTAACAACTACTCTTCTCATATATTAGCTCCTTACATTGTCATTCCGCCGTCAACGGCGATTACTTGTCCTGTAATATACTTTGCTTGATCGGATGCCAAGAAGTTTACCATATTAGCGATATCTTCCGGACGTCCTAATGTATGTAAAGGAATTTTATCCAAAATGTCTTGTTTGATTTCTTCTGATAATACATCTGTCATTTCTGTATCTATGAATCCCGGTGCAATCGCGTTGACACGTATGTTTCTTGCTGCATATTCTTTCGCTAATGCTTTTGTCATACCGATAATTCCTGCTTTTGATGCGGCATAATTAACTTGACCTGCATTTCCTACAAGTCCAATCACGGAACTAATGTTAATAATACACCCCGATCGTTTTTTAAACATGGAACGCGTTACATGTTTAACACAATTAAACGCACCTTTTAGGTTAATGTCAATCACACTGGAAAAATCATCTTCCGACATGCGTAACATCAATTGATCTTTTGTAATTCCTGCATTATTCACTAAAACATCAATTCTACCGTTTTCTTTGATAATGTCATTCATCATTTTTTCTGTTTCATTATAATTGCTGATATCACTTTGGTAGATACTTCCACTACCACCGCCTGCAATAATTTCTTCTAAAACCTTCACTGCTTCATCTTCACGGCTTCGGTAATTTATAATGACATGATAGTCCGATTTTCCTAGCGTCAATGCTATTGCTTTTCCGATGCCTCGGCTACCACCTGTTATAAGTGCTACTTTCTTATCCATTTTTTACGCTCCCTCTAATTCATCTACAATCGTTTTTAACGCTTCATATGAATTCAGATTTAATACCTTAACACTTCGATCGATTTTCTTTACAAGGCCGGCTAATGTATTGCCCGGTCCGATTTCAACAAAGGTATCTACACCCTGATCAATCATTGTGCGAACGGATTTTTCCCAAAGTACCGCACCCTTTAATTGTTCAACCAATAAGGTTTTTGTCTCACTAATATCTGTAATGACCTCTCCTGTTACATTTGTTATGTAGGGTATTTTTCCGGATTTTAAGTTAACATGTACAAGTTCTTTTTCAAACTTTTGAGCCGCCGGCTCCATAAGCGGTGAATGGAAGGCGCCACTAACTTTTAGAGGAATCACACGCATTTTTTTCTTTGCTAATTGCGATGAAACGCGCTCTACTGCATCTTTGTCTCCGGATATAACCACTTGAACCGGGCTATTGTAGTTGGCGATACCAACGACGCCGGGATCATTCGCACACTCTTGTTCGATAAGTTTTTGATCACCTTTCATAACAGCTGCCATTCCACCTTGAGTCATACGACCGACTTCTTCCATATATAAGCCGCGCTTACGAACCAACTGAATCGCATCTTCATAGGATAGTATGTCTGCTGCAACAAGAGCACTGTATTCACCAAGGCTTAAGCCAGCTACATAGTCAGGTACAATGTCCACTAAGCGTTTTAATTCATTGAGAAGGCAAATAGATACAGCGACTAAGGCCGGTTGCGTATATGCCGTTTGATCGATTGGTGCATTTTCATTTGAGCATAAATCGTGTAGATCAAAATCCAATAAACTATTTGCGACTTCAAAACATTTTTTTGCTTCTTGTGATTGATCAAATAGATCCATTCCCATTCCTGTATGCTGGGCCCCTTGTCCGGGAAAAATAAATGCAATCTTTTTCATGATTCCTCCTAATAATTAGTTACTTAAACGGTTTGGTAATTATTTGTCGTTTGCTTCAATGTAATCAACAGCATCTTTAACGGTTTTAATGTTGGCTAATTCTTCGTTTGGAATAGATACACCAAATGTATCTTCAATTGACATAACGAGTTCGAATAAGTCCAATGAGTCTGCACCTAAGTCATCTGCAAATGTTGCCTCTAATGTTACTTCCTCTGTCTCTACACCTAGTTCTTCGACGATAATTTCTTGTAATTTTGAAAATTCCATAATTTTTTCCTCCTAAAAATTTTTTTTATTGAAATTGAATGAAAGCTGCTCCATAAGTCAGTCCTGCACCAAATCCTGAGATGCCAACGGTTTTTCCGGTTAGTTCTCCCTTTGCATTTAGTTCATCTAATGCAATTGGAATAGTTGCCGCTGATGTGTTGCCGCATTTTTCAATATTCATGTAAAATTTATCTATGGGTTGCCCCATTTTTTTTGCTACGCGTTCAATAATTCGACTATTAGCTTGATGAAGTACAAAAAGGTCAACATCAATTGTCTCTAATCCGTTATTGGTAAGTAATTCTTCGAAAATTTCAGGCACTTTTTTACAAGCAAATTGAAACACCTGCTGTCCATCCATTTTCAAATAGTTGTCTTCGCCTTGCTTATAATATGGTGTGTCATTATGTTTAATCTTTGATGTTAAAACATCCCAATCGGTTCCGATTGACTTATTCAATACATCAATGACTCCATATACCTCTTTTGTTGCTTCAATAACAACAGCGCCTGCTCCGTCTCCGAAGAGCACACATGTTGAACGGTCTTCCCAATTAAGCACTTGGCTTAACTTTTCAACACCGATGAGTATTGCTTTTTTTACTTTTCCAGTTTTAATGAATTGTTCGATAACATCTAGTCCATAGACAAATCCTGAACATGCTGCTTGCAAATCGAAAGCAAACGCATTCTTGGCTCCGATTTCACCTTGAACCATACATGCTACTGACGGCATCGAATATTCTGAACTCACCGTTGCTGTGATAATAAGATCAATCTCTTCCGGTTTAACGCCGCTTTGACCTAAGGCATTTTTTGCTGCCAGTGCTGCCATATCACTTATACCATAGTCTTTAGCAATTCGACGTTCTTTTATGCCGGTTCGCGTATAAATCCAATCATCTGAAGTTTCAACCACCTTGGCTAAATCATCATTGGTCACAATAAAATCAGGCAAAAAACTTCCTGTTCCAACTATTTTTCCATGATACATAGGTGCCTCCTGATATACTTTGATTATCAAACTAAATGCTTTGATAATCAAAGTATATGTGTTTTTTTATAAATTGTCAAGGGGTGATCGATAAAGTTGTTTTGCAATAAAAGCCGTTATTATGCTTCCTATGCCACCAAAAAGTATAAACATTAACGTTACATTTGCATCTTCACTTACGACATAATTCATTAATGTTGATGTCAGATTAAACGATAAATGTACTAGGATTGGCATCCATATCGATTGATAGTAGTGGTAGATAAGGCCTAAGATAAGACCCAAAATAAATGCATAGCTTCCTTGAATAATATTTAAATGCATGAGACCAAATAAGGCTGCCTGTATAATTAAGGCCACCCAAACCGGTACCGCTTTTTTAAAATCATTAAAGATAACACCCCGTAGAGCAATTTCTTCAAATAGTGGCGCACTTATTACGATCGCAATAAAAATCAAAATTGGATTTCCCATCATCAGGGGTTCCATAAGTTCTGAATAGTACTCCATTTGCTCACTTATCGGAAACACTTCACTAACCACGGTTAATATACCTACCGTTAAAATGTTTAAGAAAATCCCAAATACAAAAAGCGTTATGGCATTTTTCCATTTAAGTGGTGAAAAATTAATATATGTTTTAAATGATTCTTTTCGTCCAACAAATATCAACATAATTCCCAATAAAGTCAATGTATTTACTGCAATGACCGTTGGAATTGCAAATTGACCCACTAATTGTAAAATTGTCTCTATAAACTCAGTTTCGTTGGCCATAACTTCGGGATTGAACAAGCCTTGTTTTGTGAATAAGACAACAACGACAACCGCAACACCGACAAATCCACTCGCAACCAAGTACACGAAAGCTATTAATGCTGTGAACCCACATGCTTTTAAAAAATTCTTCATCGCTCCACTCTCCTCAAACTCTATTTTAATTGGTTTTTATATAGTGTATAACTTCATTTAAATCTTTGGCAATATATGTTGCTCTCTTTTTTATAGCATCTGATGGAGCCTTTAGGTCAGGTACATGGATGCATTGAATCTTTCCATCGGATGCTCCGATAATTCCATTTTCTGAGTCTTCCAACACAATAGCTTCTTCTGGCTTAACCCCAAGTTTTTGACAAGCCGTCAAAAAAATCTCAGGATTTGGCTTACTATAAGTTATTTCATCGCCACATACGCTTGTATCAAAATAGGACGTAATCTCAGCTTTTGCTAGAATTTTATCGACTCGATGCCTTGCACTGGACGTGGCTAATCCGATTTTTATAGAATTTTGTTTTAGAAAATTGAGTAAATTCATTGCCCCGGCTTTTAAGGGAACGCCCCCATTTTGAAAAATCTCTTCTATATAACTATGGACGTCTTCAAGTATTTGGTCAAAAGGAAAATCCTGACCGTAATGCGCATGAAAACCGTCTCGCATATAATCAATATTGGTGCCTAAAAACTGAAAATAAAATTCATCCTCTAGCTTGTAACTGTGGTCACTACACAATTTCTTATACCCTTTAAATGTCATTGCTTCACTGTCTATAAGTAATCCATCCATATCAAATATCACTGCTTTGAGCATTAATAACCTCCGCCTCGAATCATCTTTTCAAATTTATTTTTCACAATTTTCTTATAAAAATTACGTGTATAAGGAATAAGTAGTGTAAACCCTGCAATATCTGTTATAATACCCGGAGTAAGCAAAAAAGCACCACCTATTAATACACATAAGCCGTTAACCAACTCTTCTTTTGGCATAATTCCTTGATTAAGTGCTTGGCGAATATTAAAAATAACCAATCGGCCTTGAACTTTTGCAAAATATGCACCGACAATTCCTGTTAGAATAATTAATATGAATGTAAATGTAGCACTGGTTTTTTCAGCAATCTGAAGCAACAAGAATAATTCGATAAAGGGAATGACGGTAAAAAGCAAAAGTAAATATCCAAAAACATTTCTCTTTTTCTGCATATCGGAATAAAATCCTTTCTTAATACGATTGTAACGTTCAACTTATCACTGTCTATTATAACTGTTTTTGTGATATCAATCAATTTTTTAATGGAATTCTAAGATGATTCTCTTTATTTACAAAGTAATTGTTGGTATTCTAAGTATATTAAAAGCGAAAGGAGCTTTGTTATGGATAAATACACCTACCTTCATGAACTCAATCAATCGTTATCTGCATTAACATCCGAAGAACGTTTTCACGTAATGAAGGATGCAGAAGCAAAATTTGACCAAGCCGAAGAAACGGGCCGTCCTATTTCAGAAGTTATTGATGAACTCGGTCTTCCAAAAAGCACAAGTTTAATTAAAGAACCACAACGAATATATAAAACACCTGAACCGGTCACTCAGCGTACAAGGCCTAATCAACCTATTACAATGATTCTTATCATCATTGCTTTATTACTATTTAACACAATTATTGTTTTAGGACCTTTTGTCGGTACATGGGGCGTCATTTTAGGTTTTTTTATTTCAGGTATTGCACTTGCTATATCCGGAATACTCATTGTACTTAGTGGTATATTGGCTTTTCCAATTTCGTTTATATCGATACCCTTAATCGTTATGTCCCATCCGGTACTTCTTTTTTCGACAGGATTTTTCTTATTGGGACTAGGAGGACTATTTAGCTTATTAACTATTTATATTGGTAGATTTTTAGGAATCTTAACCTATCGGTACGCAAAATGGAATATTAAAGTAATTAGGGGGTATTAATTATGAAATCTTTTCATAGAACAATGGGATATCTTATGGGATTTTTCTTTCTAATGACATTATTAAGTGTTGTTGTTGCGATTTCCTACATTGAACGTAATGGGCTATCCATTGAAAATATATTTACAGAAAGTACATCAATCAATTATACCGATCATTGGGATATTGATTTTTTTCCTGGCATCCTCTCCTCCAACCATCGGAGTAATGAGTATGAAACAATCTCATTAAATGAAAGTCAAACATTTGATTTTGTTGACCAATTATTTATTTCGACAGCTGTTGAAGATGTTCAATTTATTGAAGAAGATCGGGACAACATCCTTATTGAGTATTCCCGTGATCGTCCTGATACAGATCGTTATCATACAAAATTCAATACCCAATTAAAAAACAATCAATTATCTGTCACCACGTCTTTATCAGTACGTAATCTAATTATGACTAAGCATTATGAAGGAACAATTAAAGTCCATGTTCCTACAGACTATCACTTTGAAGAAATAAAGCTTGATTCAGATACTACACGAATAACCAATGATAATATTTACCAAAATACAGATAAACTTATTCTTATTACTGATTTAGGTGATATAGATATTTCAATTAATCAGGATATGGACTACCTTGGTGTCTTTTGTGATCTTGGTTCAATCGACCTTCATTCGACGTCTCCTATCAACAATGTTGAGATTCGTAATAATCTTGGAGATATCAATGTCACGCTTGAAGCCATGGAAACACTTGATATTAAGGCAGACCTAGGTTCAATCGACGCACACTTAAATCTGCCCTCAGACACGTTAATCTACGCAGATACAGATCTTGGCTCCATAAAGTCTGACTTTGCTCGTATAGAATCACCTGATGAAAGTAGCTACACTTTTCAATCTGATCTAGGTTCAATTCAAATTAATCAAGTCAAATAAAAATAAAAAAAATAGTCCTACTTCGAAAGTAGGACTAAGCAATTATATCTATCAAAATAAAAGGGGGGATAGTTTTACAATATTATAATAACAAGTCTGTATGACATTACCATGAATAATGTATTACAAAAATATTAAACTTTTCTTTTTATCCCCTTTTTTTAAAAACTTTTGCCAAATCAATAAATTGTTGTAGCGAAAGTGCTTCTCCACGTATTTTTTCAGAAAGGTCTATTTTAGCTAAAGCCTCTCGAATTTCTTCTTTTGTCAAATGAATATTGGGTTGATGTGCCAATGTGTTTACAAGTGTTTTTCTACGCTGTTGGAAAGCTCCTCGAATCAGTTGAAATAAAAATCTATCATCTTCTGTTTGATTTTTATAATGATCCGTAAGTTCTAAACGAATAACTGATGATCCTACTTTTGGCTGCGGGACAAAACAACTCGGTGGTACTTTTACAATTACTTTCGGATAAGAATAGTATTGAACAGCCAAAGAAAGGGCTCCATATTCTTTTGTTGAAGGTTTTGCCTGCATGCGATCAGCAACTTCTTCTTGAATCATAATAGTAATAGAATCAATGGGTACATGCTCTTCAAATATCTTCATAATAATTGGTGTCGTAATATAATAAGGTAGGTTAGCTACAATTTTGATACGACGATTTTTATAATCACGCTCAAGAAGTCCTTTCAAATCGACTTTCAATATATCTTCATTTATTATACGTATATTATCATACTCTGATAATGTATCTTCCAAAATCGGTATCAGTGTTTTATCAATCTCTATTGCTAACACCTCATCGACCTGCTCTGCAATATATTGTGTCAAACTCCCAATTCCCGGACCAATCTCTATGACAATATCTTCTGGGGTAAGATCCGCCCCTTTTATAATATCATCCAATATATTTTGGTTTATTAAGAAGTTTTGTCCGAATTTTTTCTTTAATGAAAATTGATACTTTTCGATGATTTCTCTTGTTCGTTGCGGTTTAGAAATTTTATCCATAAAACCCCTTTCTTTCGGAAATATCTTTACAAGTTTTTAAGATTAGTGTACAATAACAATAACGGGATATTGTAATATTCAAATATAAATTACGAGGTGAAACCATGCAAATCAGAGATTTTGAACGTTCATCTGAGCTTTTAAAACTTTTAGGACATCCTGCTAGATTATGTATACTTATCGGCATTCTAGAAAAAGAGAATGCCGGATGTAATGTGACCTATATGCAATCATGTCTTAATATTCCTCAATCAACTGTTTCTCAACATTTATCAAAACTTAAAGCTGCCGGCTTAATAAAGGGCGAACGAAACGGATTAGAAATTCAATACACTGTTGTTAATAAAGATGTTGAAAAAATTATTCGTGCACTCGGTTTAATTTAAAAGGCCATCAGAACACCGTATTATCTCAAGTCAATACTTGAATCATACGGTGTTTTTATTTGAGTATGAACTTTTCAATTACTTCACAAACAGCATGGTGATTATTGTCTTTTTCTGTTACATAATTTGCGATTGCTTTCACTTTTTCTCTTCCATTAGCCACTGCAACACCTAATCCTGCATATTCAATCATAAATATGTCATTAAAACTATCACCAACAGCAATGATTTCTTCTGAATCAATTCCAAGTTTTTCTGCCAAATATTTTACAGCGAGTCCCTTGTTGGCTTCTTTATGAAGTATTTCTAAATAATTCGGTTTAGAAAAAAACACATTGGCTTGGTTTTGATATTTATTCTCAATAATTACTTTTAATTCTTCTAAAAGCTCACGATTCGCTGAATTCAAAAGAATTTTTGTTGAATACTCTAAGTCTTCAATATTTTTCTCAACAATCGGTTCACTTTGGGTTAATTCAACATACTTTTTTACTGTCTCATTAATTTCTTCGACAACCATTTTACTACCATTGTATAATTGTACGGTTACATGATGTTCTTTGCCAATTTTAACAATTTTATTAAGAAGTGGTTGTTCAATTTTTTTATGAAAGATATTTTGTCGATCTATCGTATCTATTTTTGCTCCATTATAGGAAATAAAATATTCATCGGAATCATGCATATCCAGTTCCTCTATAAAATGAAACATTGATTCATCGCTACGACCTGAACAAAATAAAATGATGATACCTTGATCTTTTGCTTTTTGTATAGCTTTAATATTTTCAGAGCTTATCGACAAATCATCTTTAAGTAATGTGTCATCAAAGTCTAACACTAACATTTTATACATAACTTCCTCCTAAAAATAGGTGCTCTACTTTTTTTCATTCATCGCTCTTAGTAGAACTTCTTTTTCTTCTTCTGTTAATTTTTCTTTTGTCATTCCATTTGTTACATTTTTCGAATATAAATATGAATACTCACTGTTATGCAAGTTATGGAGAATCACTCCATTATTATGTTGATTTAGCATAACTAATACAAAACTCATTTCTCCACCTTGACGTTCAAATGCATTATAGCGATGCAAGCGAACTTTTGTATATGCATCTTTTGCTTGGTCGTATATTTTATCAATGTGGTTGAATATTTCAGATTGATGTTGTTTTAAATATTCTATATCTGACTTATTCTTTATAATATGTTCTTCATACGACTGAATTGCTTTGCCTTTATTTAGTTTTTTATATTTATTTCTAAATATTGACAAATTAATCATTGTAATAAAAAGTAAAATAAAAAGTACAAAGGTAATACCTGTTATAATCATTAATATCTCTACCTGCATACTTTCAAAAAAGATAATTATTTCATTCATTTTTATCTCCCTTCGTTACTTAATCTGTTCAAGCAAGTCAATAATTCTTTCTAATTCTTGATTTGAATAATATTCAATTTCTATTTTACCTTTATTTTTTTTGTTTTGAATGTTTACCTTCGTTCCTAAAATTTCTTCAATGTTTTTCTCTAATGACGCCATGATAGGATCCATATAGTCTTTTTTCTTTTTGTGTTCATCATTATTTTCTGGCTTTAATAGCTTTTTAATCAGTCGTTCAGTATCTCTTACATTTAGCTCATGATCAAAGACTTGTAAGGCCACTTCATATTGTTTTTCTAAATCTTTCACTCCAAGAAGCGTTCTTGCATGGCCGGTTGAAAGTTTTTCATCAATGAGCATTTGTCTTACTCTTTCATCAAGTTGAAGTAAGCGGAGTGCATTTGCAATCGCTGATCTTGATTTTGAAACTTTTTCTGCGATTTCATCTTGTTTTAATTTATACTCATGGATTAAACGATGATAGGCCATTGCTTCTTCAATCGGATTTAGATTTTCACGTTGTATGTTTTCAATTAATGCAACTTCAACAATTTCTTCTTCTGTAAATTCCTTTACTATAATGGGTATTTCTTTTAATTTTGCCATTTTTGCAGCACGCCAACGGCGTTCTCCAGCAATAATTTCATAAAACTTATCTTTTTTTATGACAACAAGGGGTTGTAGCACTCCGAATCGTTTAATGGATTCTGCTAGTTCATGTAATCCATCTTCATCAAATTGATTTCGTGGTTGATTTGGATTTGGTTCGATTTGTGTAATCTTTACTTTTGATATATTTCTTTTGTTTTCTGAAGAAATTTCTTCTTCCAAATCATCCGTAATTAATGCAGATAAACCTTGGCCTAAGCCTCTTTTTCTTGCCATGTTAAGCCTCTCTTTCTATTACTTCTTCTGCCAATTGTCGATAGCTTACTGCTCCTTTTGAATTGGGATCATACATTGTAATCGGAAGCCCAAAACTTGGTGATTCTGCTAATCGCACATTACGTGGAATAATTGTTTTATATATATTCGTATGTCTCAACTCATGTTTTACTTCTTCCACAACTTGCAAGGATAAGTTTGTCCTTGCATCATACATGGTAAAGACAACACCTTCGATTTCAAGATTTGGATTTAAGCGCTTTTGGACTAAATTGATTGTATACATGAGCTGTGACAAGCCTTCTAATGCAAAATATTCACATTGAATTGGGACGAGTATAGAGTCCGATGCACAAAGTGCATTTACCGTTAATATACTTAAGGATGGGGGACAATCAATAATGATAAAATCATATCGATGCTTTATTTTGTTCACTTCATAATTTAATATGTAATTACTTTCTTTGACACCTATGAGTTCAACCTCAGCTCCAGCTAAATCCACATCAGAAGGTACAAGATCAAGATTTCTAAAAACATCTTCTAAAATAATTTCTTCTATTTTTTTTTCTTTTAGAAGCATTTCATAAACTGTTGTTTCTAGGGTTTCTTTATTAATACCTAAACCTCTTGTTGTGTTTCCTTGAGGATCAATATCAATCGTCAACACTTTTTTTCCAGCTTCCGCTAAAGCGGCCGAAAGATTAATTGTCGTCGTTGTTTTTCCTACTCCGCCTTTTTGATTTACTATTGATATAACTCTTCCCATTTAATACTATCCTCCTGACTTTATACTAAAAACTATTATATCATAAGTAAGGTTTTACTTCTATCCTTTTCACACTAAACCATACTTCTCTAGATATAAAAACAACAGTAATGTTTCACGTGAAACATTACTGTTGTTTTTATATCTGTTTGAAAAGATAATTTATATTTGCTGTTGTTTTCATTTATTAATGTTTCACGTGAAACATTAATAAATATTCACAATATTATTTTTAATTGCATAAACAGCAGCTTGAGTACGATCAGATACCTCGATTTTTTTAAAAATATTCGAAACATGATTTTTTACCGTTTTTTCACTTATACATAATTCATCCGCAATTTCTTTATTAAGAGAACCCAAGGTGATAAGTTTTAGAACTTCTGTTTCTCTGCGTGTCAATTTGTGATGACGAACCTGGTAATCTAATTCACCATTGATTTTCTTAAATAATAAGGATGCCATATTCGGCTGAATATAAGACTCTCCACTATGTATTGAGCGAATTGCTTTTATAAGAACATCAGATTCGGAGTCTTTTAAAACATATCCTTCAACGCCTATTTCAACAGCTCTATATAAGTATTCAACTTCATTGTGAATAGTTAGCAGTAATACATTAACTTCTTTATTCATTTTCTTTAGTTCTTCTAATACTTCTAGACCATTCATAATTGGCATATTAATATCTAAAAGAACAATATCCGGTTCAAACTCAAATATTTTTTTAATGGTTTCTTTTCCGTCTCCTGCTTGAGCTATGACTTCAATATCATCCTCTAACTCAATCAATTGTTTCAAGCCTTCGCGAACCATTGAATGATCATCCGCAATCAAAACTTTAATTTTATCCACTATAACTCCTCCTAACTTCTCTCCCTGTTTATCGGCAATCTTGCAAATACACGCGTTCCTTGACCTAACATTGAAGAAAGGTCAAACTGTCCTGCCAATAAATTCACTCTCTCTCTCATAATCGAAACTCCCAGCCCTGTATGTGCTAAGAAATCCGTTTTAATCTGGGCTACATCAAAACCACATCCGTTATCATCAATGATTATCTCTGTATATTGATTGTTTAATATAAGGTTTATAATTATTTCGTCTGCATCCGCGTACTTTTGAATATTATTTAATGACTCCTGAACAATTCTAAATAATGTCAATGAATTGATTTTAGGAATATTTTCTATTTTTAAACCATCTTGATATTCAATATTTAATTGTATAGAAAAGTCATTAACAGACTCAACTTGATCAATATATCTTTCTAACGTTGGAACTAATCCTAAATCATCAATTGACATTGGTCTTAAATTATAGATTAATTCACGCGTTTCCTCAATTGTTTCATGAATACGACCTTTCAATGTCTGCAATTCAATCTTAGCTTTAGCAATATCCTTATCGACAAGCTTTAAACATATCTCAGCTTTAAAACTAATATTACTCAAGCTTTGTGCCGGCCCATCATGTAACTCTCGTGCAATTCGTTGTCGCTCTTCTTCCTGAGCATGAATGATTCGATAACCTAATAATCGTTCACTCTTAAACTGACCAATATGCTCTGTTAAATCTTTTAAATTTCCATGTAACATATTATGAACCAATTCAAAATCATTAGATACTTTATCTGCTTTATCGACAATGTTTCTTACAGATTTCAAATGTAATTCTAATTCATTACGCCGTTTAACGATATTCATCTCGCGCTCTCGCTCAAGAACTAATTGAACCCGCAAATGATCTGTTTTTTCATAAATCCTTTTCATTTCTTCTTCTGAATAATTATCATAATTTTTATTGACAATAATCAACTTTGATTTACTAATTCGATATTCACGGTCCAACTTCTCTACACGATCAATTAATTCACTTGCTTCAATTCGAAGTTTCAAAAATTCGTCTTCAAGTTCTTGATACTCTTTTTTTGCAAAGTGACTTATTTCCTTAATCTCTGTACTACTTTGCTGGATGGAAATAATTGTAGAGTCAATAATCTCGTCAAGCCTTTTATTTTCTTTAAGATTCATAGCCTTTTCCATAGATTTACATCCTTTGTCAAATATACTTAATTATAGCATTAAATACCTAGTGTATACAAGTATTTCCTACTAGGACAACCTACCTATAAAACTACATTTATATCTAATGCGAAAATTCTACAGTTGTAATTTCATCAATTTTGCGTCATAATAAACATAAAGAAATTGTTATGATTAGGAGGTATTATTACATGAAAAAAAATAATTGGATTATTCCATTAGCCATATCTGGTTTATCGATTCATATATTCAATAATCATTTGTTTAAAAAATCAAAAGAAAAACTTCAACCAAAAGAACGACAATATAAGGTATATAATTGGAAATTTGGTTCAGTAAGCTATCGCCAACTTGGGTCCGGTTCACCATTGCTATTAATTCACGATACATTTACAGGAACATCTTCCATTGAATATGAGCGTATCATACATCAATTATCAAAAAAACATGAGGTATTTGTCATTGATCTACTCGGCTTCGGTTATTCAGAAAAAGCAAATATCACTTACACAGCTTATTTATATGTACAATTAATTCATGATTTTATTACTGAAATTATTAATCAAACACATGTCGATATTATTACGTCAGGAAGTAGTCATATTTTTGCATTATTTGCATCACACCAGACGAATGAACTCGTAAGAAAGTGTATTATGATTAATCCAACTAACCTTCCTAAGACCGCCATGAATCCTTCTAAAAAAAATTACACCTTAAAATATCTCCTTGAAACACCTTTTATAGGTACAACACTATATAATTTTCTTAACAGTAAATATATGTTTAACTATCAATTTAACATAAAAAATAAAATGAATATACTTTCACCATATATAGAACAATTTTATTATAATGCACATAATGAAGATACACGTATTCGGTATGCCTTTGCTTCAAGTTTATGTAATTATCTCAATCTGGATTTAAAAAATATTTTAGATAAATCAGATCGTTGTTTATATATTATTAACGGAATTGATCGCGATTACGATGTAAAAACAATTGAAAAACAATATACAACAATTAATCCTTCTATTGAATGTGCCACGATAAAAAATTCTTCGAACTTTCCGCATATTGAAAATCCATATGCAACGTGTGACACTATCGAACTTTTTTTACTTGACTAGATAAAAGCAGTATACATTTATGTATACTGCTTTTTGATTACTAATGATTACACGGTTTCTTGAACATGTCTTGTGTAATATACATACTGATGTGATCAAGACCCGATTCTTTGTAAATCGAACCGTAAGGTTCAAATCCAATTTTTTTGTAAAAATCAATGGCATATAATTGGGAATGTACTTCAACACGTTCTACTCCCTGGTCAAAACCATAACAAACAAGTTTACGTACAATTAAATCACCAATGCCTTGACCTCTATGACTCTTTAACACTGCAATACGTCCAATTAAAAGAGCATTTTTTTGCTCAATATTTATAATGCGTCCGGTTCCAATGGGTACTTTATCCTCGGATACAATGACATGATAACAAATCGGATCATATTCGTCATGACTAGTTTCTTTTGAAATTCCTTGCTCTTCAGTGAAAACTTCATCACGTATTTTATATTGAATATCGAGTCCATCCAAACCATAAACCATTTCTGCAATAATCATAAACAACGCTCCCTACTTAAGACTTCATTAACGGTTTTTTCTGTGGAACACCGGCTCGTCTAGGATATCGCTCCGGTGTCTCGACCATTTTATCAATCATTACAAATCGACGTGGCATGTCTCCGTCTAGCAAATCAATATCTTCGATCTTTCGAATCTTTCCACCAAGCACTTCAATGGCATACTCGGATGCTTCGATTTCTTCATCTGAATTCACCGATTTATATGCAATAAAAGATCCGCCAACTTTAACAAAAGGTATGCAATATTCACTTAGAACCGGCAACTGACTGACCGCCCTTGATACACAACAATCATAATACTCACGATGATCGAGATCACGTCCTAATTCTTCAGCACGTCCATGAATTGCAACTGTGTCTTCCAATTCTAAATCCTTAATAACTTCATTTAAAAAATTAATACGCTTATTCAATGAATCAACAAGGGTAATCTCAATATGTGGGAAAAAGATTTTTAATGGTATTCCAGGGAGTCCAGCACCGGTTCCAATATCTATTATCGTATTAATTTGAAATATATCAATATATTTTGCCAAAGTGATACTGTCGATAATGTGCTTTGTTGCAAATTCAACTTCATCAACGATTGCGGTTAAATTCATAACCGAATTCCACTCTTTCAACTTTTCATAATACTTGCATATTTGTTCTTCCTGATGTGCGTTTAATACAATATTTAAGGTCTTTAATGGATTTTGAAGTTGCTTAATAATAATCGTTTTCCAGTTCATTTCGTCCTAGTCCTCCTGTCTGTCCATGTTTTGTTGACGATAATACTGTTCTAAAAAAACTAACAAAACAGAAATATCCGCTGGCGAAACACCTGATATACGTGAGGCTTGTCCGACAGATCTCGGTTGAATTTTTTCGAGTTTTTGTATCGCTTCAATTCGTAAACTCTTTATTTTGGCATAATCAATCCCTTCAGGAATCAATTTTTTTTCTAACTTTTCAAACTGCTGGACTTGTTTTTTCTGACGATTGATATATCCTTCATATTTAATTTGTATTTCAACTTGTTCAATAACATCTGTAGGTAAATTCGGTCGATTCATATCAATAACACCAATATTATGGTAGCTTATCTCCGGACGTTTGAGTAGCTCCTTTAATGAAACTCCTGAACGAAGTGGTGTGGAATCAAATTCACCTAATAACTGTTGAACCTCATCTGTAGTTCCAATAATTGTTTTTGACAGTCTTTGTATTTCATGTTCTATGGATTCACGCTTGGTTGAGAATTTATTATAACGTTCTTCACCAATTAAACCGACCTTATATCCGGTTTCTGTTAATCGTAAATCTGCATTATCCTGGCGTAGTAATAATCGATATTCTGCTCTAGAGGTCATCATGCGATAGGGTTCATTGGTGCCTTTTGTTACCAAATCGTCAATAAGCACGCCTATATAAGCCTCAGAACGATCAATAATAATGGGTTCTTCTCCTTTTATTCGTAAGGCTGCATTAATTCCAGCAACAAGTCCTTGCGCAGCTGCTTCCTCATAACCTGAGCTACCATTAAACTGGCCTGCACTAAATAAGCCTTCAATGGATTTGAATTCGAGTGTTGACTTTAATTGTAAGGGATTGATGCAATCATATTCAATAGCATATGCAGTACGCATAATCTCAACATTTTCAAGTCCCGGTAATGTTCGAAGCATATCTTTTTGTACATCTTCGGGCAAGGAACTTGACATTCCCTGTACATACATTTCATTCGTATATTCTGCTTCTGGCTCAAGAAAAACCTGGTGCCTTTCTTTATCGCTAAATCGAACAACTTTATCTTCAATGGAAGGACAATACCTTGGCCCTGTTCCGCTAATTTCACCACCGTAGAGTGGGGAACGATGAAGATTATCACGAATAATATCATGTGTCTCATTGTTTGTATAGGTTAGCCAACACGATATTTGATCACGATAAATATCCTCTGGAGTATTAGTAAATGAAAATGGGACAACATTTTTGTCGCCTTTTTGTTCTTCCATTTTTGAAAAATCCAGTGTTTTTTTATCTACACGTGCAGGTGTACCTGTTTTAAATCGATAGATTTCTATACCTAGATTTCGCAATGATTCTGTTAGGTAATTAGCTGCTTGAAGTCCATTGGGCCCACTATAAATACTAACATCACCATAGATACATCGTGCTTTCAAGTATGTTCCTGTTGCTATAATGATTGCTTTTGCCTTATAAATTAATCCGGATACAATTTTTACACCGACAACACGCTGGTCTTCAACAAGAATTTCTGTCACTTCATTTTGTCGGATTAATAGATTCTCTTGATTTTCTAATGTACGCTTCATGGTTTGGGAGTACTGATGTTTATCTGCTTGTGCTCTTAATGAATGTACCGCCGGACCTTTTGCTGTGTTAAGCATGCGTGATTGGATATATGTCTTATCAATATTTTTACCCATTTGACCACCGAGTGCATCAATTTCTCGAACCAAATGGCCTTTGGATGTACCTCCGATGTTGGGATTACATGGCATCATGGCTATACTATCTAAATTAATGGCAAAGACAACAGTTTTCATACCTAATCGAGCACTGGCTAAAGCTGCTTCGCACCCGGCATGTCCCCCACCGATAACAATGACATCAACAGTATTTTCAATATAATTCATTGCTTTCTCCTTATTTTCCAAGACAAAATTGACTAAAAATCTGTGAAATAACATCCTCTGTCACATGATCCCCGGTAACTTCACCAAATGCTTCATAAACATCATGAAGATCAATAGCCCAACAATCCTCAGGCATGCCCATATCAATAGAGTTCATGACTTGTTCTATACTATTATGTGCCTTTTCAAGACTTTGTTTATGTCTAACATTATGAATAACGGTCTCATCAATAGAAGTAATCCGACCTGTCATAAATTGATCTTTAATTTCTTGTTCTAATTGCTCTAAACCTTCATATGAAACTGCAGACGTTTCAATAATCGAAGCTGACTGCAAATGCTCTTTTAAATGCTCCTTTTTGACGTGTTGATTTAAATCACTTTTATTCATTAAAACAATAACTTTTTGATTATTAATTAAGTCCATAATTGCATCATCTTCTGTCGTTAAGGCTTCTGAAGAATCGACAACATAAAGGACAAGATCTGCCTGTGCAATAAGCTCTTTTGACTTATTAACGCCAATTTTTTCGACAATATCCTCGGTTATACGAATCCCCGCTGTATCAATAAGTTTTAAAGGTATTCCATGGACATTCATATATTCTTCTAATGAATCACGGGTTGTTCCCGGAACTTCCGTAACGATGGCACGTTGCTCCTTAAGTAAGGCGTTAAGTAAAGATGATTTTCCTACATTGGGTCGACCGACAATCACAGTTTTGATTCCTTCACGAATAATACGTCCATGATCATAACTTCGAATCAATTTGTCAATTCGCCCTTTAATAACTTGGCATTGTTCTTTCACTTTAGAAAATTCAAGCTCTTCCACATCATACTCCGGGTAATCAATGGATGCCTCCACATGTGCAATCAAGGATAGAACTTCTTCATTTAGCTCATCAATTTCTTTTTTTACACTACCTTCAAGTTGCTTAACCGAAGCATTTAGAGCTAATTCAGTTTTTGAATGTATAATATCCATAACAGCTTCTGCTTGGGATAAATCAATCCGTCCATTCAAAAAAGCCCGTTTTGTAAACTCCCCGGGTTCTGCCATACGAGCTCCACGACGAAGGACTAATGACAGGATGCTTTGCATGACAACAAGTCCACCATGACAATTAATTTCGACAATATCTTCACATGTATATGTATTTGGATTTAACATAAATGTAACGAGGACTTCATCAAGAATGCGCTCGTATTCAGAATCTATAATATAACCATAGCGTAAGGTATGGCTCATAATTTTCTCATAATTTAATTTTTTTTTCGGTTTAAAAATAGATTGAATAATTTCAAGGGCATCATCACCTGATATTCTTATAATACCTATACCTGCAGAAGATAATGGCGTTGAAATTGCTGCAATTGTATCATTTAACATACTGTCACTCCTTATTCGACCAGAAAAGCTAAAAAGCATAAAAGCCCAAACAGACAAGCTTGGGCTTTTGACTTATGTTATTTCTTCTTTGAAGGAATAATAACAACCTTACGATGCGGTTCTTCACCTTCACTATGTGTCTCTACAAATTTGTTGTTTTGCAGTGTTGAATGAATAATTCTTCGTTCATAAGGGTTCATAGGCTCTAGAGTAAATTTACGCCCCGTCTTTTTAACTTTATTTGCTAAGTTATTTGCTAATGATTCGAGTGTTTCTTTACGGCGTTCACGATAATTTTCTGTGTCTAATTTAATACGAACATAATGATCAGATTCTTTATTCACTACTAAACTAATTAAATATTGTAAGGAATCTAATGTTTGTCCTCTTTTTCCTATGAGAACGCCCATGTTATCTCCACTAAGTTCAATATCCATATTATTTTTTTCATCAACTTCAATTTTAATTTGTACGTCCAATTCCATTTCATGAAATACATTTTTAAGAAATTCAGCAGCAACATCTGCAAGATTCGATTTCTTTGTTACCTTAACTCTTGCTTGCTTATTACTAAATAATCCAAATAGTCCACTAGGCGCTTTTTCAAGAATTTCGATTTCGACTTCATCACTTGTCGCTCCTAATTCAATTAATGCTTCCGTTATCGCATCATCAACTGTTCTGCCCGACTTTTCTACGACATTCATACTATTTTCCCTCCATATATTTACTTCTTATCTGGTGCATCATTGTGAACATGCTTATTAATAATTAATTGCTGTACAAATTGGAATAAACTACCGATTAGCCAATATAAACCAAGTCCTGCAGGTAATGTCATTGCAAAGAAACCTGAAACTAAAGGCATTGTATACATCATTGTTTTATTCGTTTGTTCTGCCTGTGTGCTTGGACCATCATTTTTCTTGGCATTTTGAGCCATAGAAGTTTGTGTTACAAAGAATTGAACAACAACGTTTAGTACAGGAATTAATACACCAACCGACATCATATCCGGTTTATCAGCAAGATTAATACCGAACATGGAGTATATATTTGTTAACTCTACCACTTGAGCAGCTACTTGATCTTGAATTGTAGGAAAAACTTCATAAAACTTTTGCCAAGTTACGGTTTGAAATTGATATAAAAAATCAATAACTTTATCTAAAACTGTTGGATCAAAATCCTTAACAATAATTGAAGAATCTTCCATAATGGACGTCATTTTTTCACCATAATTTGGCACTTCAAAGATATAATTTGCTATATTTATATAATATACTTTTATATTATCGATATAAGCAGGAATATTTCTCAATACACTAAATAAAGAGAAAATAATTGGCATTTGAATTAACAATGGTAAGCATCCACCAAATGGATTAACGCCATGTTGCTGATATAATGCGGATAGTTCAGCCTGCATTTTTTGTTGCGATTCTTGATCCTTCTTATTTTTATACTTGTCCTGAATTCGTTTAATCTCAGGTTGAATAACCTGCATTTCTTTCATTGATTTTTGTTGCTTAAATGCAAGAGGTAACATTAATAATCGTGTAATAATGGTAAATACGATAATACTTAATCCTAATGAATAAATACCAAAATTACTTCCGAAAAAATTGTAAATCCCATCCATTAAAAACCCAAAAAATCTAGCTATATCTCCAATAATTGGGGTTGATGATTGTGTCAAAAAAAACTGTATTGATGAAACCATTATCCTTTTTCCTCCTTGTAAGGTACCGGATCATATCCACCTTTTGATAAGGGATTACACCGTATGATCCTTCGAATAGACAGATAACTGCCTTTAATAAATCCATATCTTTCTAATGCTTCTAGAGAATAACTGGAACAAGATGGTATATATATACATGATGGCTGTTTCATCGGTGAAATGTACTTTCGATAAAATTTCACAAAAAGAATTGCCAACGATTTTAATCCGTTTTTTAGTATCTTATTAAAGAAATTCACCATCACTATCATCTTCCTATTCAATCTATTCTAACATTATTAACACACTGATATTATTATAACTGAAAACACGTACTTTAACAATCGATTGATGTCGCTTTCATACTATTTTAATATTTGGTTTAATTCTCCAACCATAATTTATGGAGTTTTAACAGATGAATAATACCACTTTCGAATTCCTTATATCCATATTCTTTTGCAGATGGCCTTACGACGATAATAATATCATAACCTTTAACTACGTTTTGTTGATTCAAACGGAGTACTTCGCGAACTAAACGCGTCATTCGATGTCTAACAACACTATTCCCAACTTTTTTACTCACCGATATACCTAGTCGAATATCTTCTGAATCATTTTTCATACTATACATTATAAATATTCGATTCGCTTTTGAATGATGATGATTATAGACTTTTTTAAACTCATTCGTTTTTTTGAGTGAAACAACAAATTTCATATAAACACTTCTTTTCCTTGATTGTAGAAAGGGAAAGTTAATCTAAACAAACGATAGATAACTTTCCCATTTATTCTTGGTTTTTAAAGACATTTTTCATTATGCTGATAATACTTTTCTACCTTTAGCTCTTCTTCTTGCTAAAACTTTTCTACCACCAACTGAATTCATTCTTTTTCTAAAACCATGCTCTTTACTTCGTTGACGCTTTTTTGGTTGAAATGTTCTTTTCATTTTGGCACCTCCTTAACAGATCTATACGAATTCATCGAATCCAACATTCACTTATCTTATTTTGTACATAAAATTTTGAAGTTCACAAATATAGCTTCAAAAAGCACTATTCCAATTATAATAAAAACTTTCGCATACGTCAAGAAATAAATAGGTTATTTTTTAATTGCTTATATTTAAAAATAATTTCTCCGTGCTTTATCCACAGAATTTCAACTCATACATTAGATATTGTGGATAACTTGTTTGTATTTTTTTATCCACATGTTATCCTTTTTCTGTGGATAAGACCCTGTTTTTTACAATATATTTATACACATACTTTTCAAAAATATATTCCAAACGACTCTTTTTATGGTATTCTAATAGTGTCAACAATTATTCATCCACATTTGTTAATAAATAAGTCACTTTTTAGGTTATCCACAGTTTAAACAGTATTCACGTTAATAATTATAAACACTATTCATCCACAGGTAAAAAATTAAACTGTTGAAAACTTCTATTCATTAGTGGTAATATATACTCTATACTCATCATATATCATAGGTTAAATATGTATGAAATCGTATTAAGGAGGTCGATCCATTGGCTCAAAATATCATAGAAAACTGGGATAAGGTCCAAGATTTGCTACGTTATGAATCCGATATTTCAAAAGTATCCTATATTGCATTCTTAAAAAATCTAAAACCTTTACGTGTCGACAATGACACGATCATAATACAAGCCGAAGATAAAATCGTTATTGATATTATCGAAAAAAAATATCTAAAGACAATTCTTATCGCAATTAGTGAAACAATGAATGAATCATATGATGTTCGATTTGTATTAGAAGATTCCGTTGTTGAAGATAAATCTTCAAGAAAAAATGCAGAAAAAAAACCTTTACCTTCAATAACAACAAGTGATAGTAATTTAAATATGCGCTATACATTTGAAACATTTGTTGTCGGAAATAACAACAAATTTGCAAATGCAGCGGCTTTAGCTGTTGCCGAAGCTCCTGCTGAAGCGTATAATCCACTATTTATTTATGGTGGTGTTGGACTTGGAAAAACCCATCTTATGCATTCAATCGCACATTTTATTTTAAATGAATCACCGGATACAAAAGTGCTTTATGTGTCCTCTGAAAAATTCACCAACGAATTAATCAATTCCATTCGAGCCGATAAGAATGAAGCTTTTCGTCAAAAATATCGGAATATTGATGTTTTGCTTGTTGATGATATTCAATTCATTGCCGGTAAAGAACGAACTCAAGAAGAATTTTTCCATACATTTAATACTTTATATGAAGCTAAAAAACAAATTATTATTTCATCCGATCGACCACCAAAGGAAATTGAAACCCTTGAAGAGCGCTTACGATCACGATTTGAATGGGGACTTATCGCTGACATTCAAGCTCCGGATTTTGAAACACGTATGGCTATTTTGAAAAATAAAGCAGAATTAGAAAGCTTAGATTTAGATGATGAAGTTTTACAGTATGTAGCCGCTAATATTAAATCAAATATTCGTGAACTTGAAGGTGCAGTTACAAAGATTGTAGCCTATTCGCGCTTAGTTCAATTAGGAAATGAAAAAATTTCAAAACAAATCGCTGAAGATGCTTTAAAAGATCTTATTGCTCCCCAGGAAGATAATATTGTTACACCTGAATTAATCTTAGAAGTTGTTTCAGAACATTACAATATTAGTCATTCAGATATCGTAAGTAAAAAAAGACCTCGAGAAATTGCATATCCACGACAAATTGTCATGTACTTATGCCGTAAACTAACCGATGCATCCTTACCACGTATTGGAGAAATATTAGGAAAACGTGATCATACAACCGTTTTACATGGATATGAAAAAATCAATAAAGATATTAAGAAAGATGCTACTTTAAAGAATTCGGTAGATATTCTAACCAAAAAAATCGTTGGGAAATAGCTGTGGATATCTATAATATTTCTATGTGGTCAATTAAAAATGGCTTGTGGATAATTTTTTGGGCTAAAAATAGCTGTTGACTGTTTATAACAACTTTTTCTTCCGTCAACATAGTTATTCTTGTTTTAGAAACTTATAACCTCGGTATCTTAGACCACTTATTCACAAATTAACACTTACTATTACTGTCATTACTAAAAAAATATTTATTTATATTATTATTTTCTCTCGAAAGGAGTTATTCACATGCATATCATTTGCCATAAAAATGATTTACTCAATGGAGTTAATACTGTATTAAAAGCAGTATCAACAAGAACAACCTTACCTATTCTTCAATGTATACTACTCGATGCTCATGAAGAAGATTTTAAATTAATAGGTAATGATCTTGAATTAGGAATCGAACATAAAACAAAAGCGACAGTTGTAAAAGCAGGAAATATAGCGGTTGATTCAAAAATGTTTTCAGAAATCATTCGAAAATTACCGGATAATGATGTTGAGATTACCGTTGATGAACATCAACTCATGACGATAAAATGTGAAAAATCAGTTTTTAATATTTCAACGCAATCCGGTTCAGAGTTTATTCAATTACCACAAGTTACAAAAACACGTCCATTATTAATATCACAAAATGTGTTACGCAACATGATTCATCAAACCATCTTTTCCATAGCTATTGAAGAGATTCGCCCTATTCTTACCGGTGAATTGTTTGAAATAAAAGACAATTATCTGAATATTGTGTCAGTGGACGGCTATCGAATTTCTATACGCCAAACACAATTGAGTGAAAATTTTGAAAATATATCTGTGGTTATTCCAGGTAAAACTCTTTCAGAAATTCAAAAGATATTAACAAGCGATGAAGATAACGAAGTTGCTATTTATTTTACAGATAAACATATTTTATTTGAGTTAAATGATACAATTATTGTATCTAGATTACTTGAAGGAGATTTTCCAAAATATGATCAGATTTTTTCATCAGATTATGAAACGCTAATAAGCGTTAATCGTAAAAATTTACTTCAAAGTATTGATCGTGCTGCCTTAATGGCAAGAGATAGTAAGAAAAATCCCATTAAATTTCAAATCGAAGACAATACACTTTCGATTACCTCAAATACAGATTTAGGAAAAGTTCATGAGGAAATTGATATTCGACGGGAAGGGAATCCTTTAAATATTGCCTTTAATCCCAAATATCTTATTGACGCACTTAAAGTTATTGAAAATGAAGATGTTGAATTAACCTTCACATCGTCATTAAATCCATGTATTATTAAGAATTCTTCAGATACGTCTTTCAAATATTTGATTTTACCGATACGCTTAAGTTAATTGGATTTTCCCTGAATTGACAAATAGTGGTATAATAAGTTGTTGTAAGTATTTATGGTCAAAAGTTAAAGAGGAGACCAAGCAATGAATGAAGTTAAAATAGATCAGCCTTTTATAAAATTAGGGCAATTGTTAAAATTAGCAGGTATCGCAGATTCAGGATCTTATGCTAAGTTATTTATTAGTGATGGCTTAGTTAAGGTCAATGATGAAGTGGATACACGCCGAGGTAGAAAAGTCTATCCTGGAGATATTGTTACGTTTGAAGATCAAACAATAAAAATAGTCGACTGATGGTGTTTACATGATTATTAAACAAATGCATCTGAAGAATTTTAGAAATTATGAAGATTGCTCAGTTATTTTCGATGAAAAAATGAATATTATCCATGGTGATAATGCCCAAGGTAAAACGAATATTCTTGAGGCTATTTATGTATGCGCGACATCAAAATCCCATCGAACGAATTATTTTAAAGAAATGATTCAAATGGGACTAGATAGTGCGCATATAACTCTTGATATTGAAAAAGAAGGTGAGCCATTTACGATTGACGTTCATTTTCGAAAATCAAACAAAAAAAATATAGCCATCAACAAATTACCTGTTAAAAAAATAGATGAGTTATTAGGTGTTTTGCATGTGATTATGTTTTCTCCCGAAGATTTAAGTTTAATAAAAAGCGGTCCAAAAGAACGACGGCGATTTATAGATATTGAACTGAGTCAGTTAGATGGAGTGTATTACAAATATTTGCATCAATATCATCATCTTTTAAAACAACGGAATGCATTACTTAAAGAATGTCAAAAAAATTATTCTAAAAGTTTAAAAGATCAATTGGATATTTGGAATATCCAGTTTATTGAGATGGGTTCAAAAGTTATTCGTTATCGAGAAAAGTTCATTACCGACTTAAATATAATTTATCAAAAACGGCATTATGATATATCCGGTAATCAAGAAAAAATGAATTTAGTCTATGAAAAAAACACATCAATTGAAGAGTTTGAAAAGAAAATTAGTGCATCCACACAAAGAGATATTCGATTTGGTTCAACGACAGTTGGCCCCCATCGTGATGATCTTTTGTTTGAACTTGATGGGGTTGATCTTAGAAAATATGGTTCTCAAGGTCAACAACGAACAGCTGCACTTTCTTTGAAGTTATCTGAGATTGATTTAGTTGTACAGCAGAATAATATTCGACCGATTTTATTATTAGATGATGTATTATCAGAGCTTGATGGGCATCGACAAATCTATCTAATGAACCATTTAAGTGATATACAAACATTTATTACATGTACAGGCGTCGAAGATTTTATTCGAAAAAATAATCATCATAAACGTTTTTTTCACATCAAATCAGGAGAAATTGCATAAAAAAGTATACTAAGCTATAATGCTATAATGGTAAGCATGCAATTAGGAGGTACACATGAGTAAAAATTTAGAGTACAATGAAAGCCAAATACAGGTTTTAGAAGGTTTAGAAGCTGTTCGTAAAAGGCCGGGAATGTATATTGGTAGCACATCTTCACGGGGCTTACATCATCTAGTCTACGAGATTGTCGATAACTCAGTTGATGAAGCATTGGCAGATCGATGTAGTAAGATTAAAGTAACTATTCATGAAGATAATTCAATATCTGTATTAGATAACGGATATGGAATTCCGGTAGGAATTCAAAAACAAAAGGGACTACCTGCAGTTACTGTTGTTTTCACAATACTTCATGCTGGTGGTAAATTTGGTGGAAGTGGTTATAAAGTTTCAGGAGGATTACATGGTGTAGGTGCTTCAGTTGTTAATGCGCTTTCAGAATGGTTAGAAGTTACCGTTTACCAAGATAAAAAAATTCATTTTCAACGTTTTGAACGTGGAAAAATGATTAAACCCCTTGAAGTGATTGGTGAAACAAAAAAATCAGGTACTTATGTACATTTTAAACCAGATTCGGAAATTTTTGAAGAGACAGTGTATGATTTCGATTTATTAAAAAACCGTTTACAGGAAATGGCTTTTTTAACAAAAGGATTATATATTTCACTTGAAGACAAACGTGCTGGAGAAAAACAAAAAGAAGAATTCCATTATGAAGGTGGAATTGTGGAATTTGTTGCCTATCGTAACCGGAATAAAGAAAAATCGTATCCGGAAATATTTTATTGTGAAGGTGAGCGTGACGACGTACTTGTCGAAGTTGCCATTCAACATAATGATTCTTATGTTGAGAATGTATTTACCTTTGTTAATAATATTAATACACCAGAAGGTGGAACACATTTAAGTGGATTTAGATCAAGTTTAACGAAAACACTTAATGACTATGCACGAAAAAATAAATTTTTAAAAGATAATGAACCGAATTTGGCCGGTGAAGATGTTCGAGAAGGAATTACAGCAATTGTAAGTATAAAAATTCCGGATCCACAATTTGAAGGTCAGACAAAACAAAAGTTAGGAAATAGTGAAGCACGTGGAGCTGTTGATTCGATTTTATCGGAACATTTAAATTATTTCTTAGAAGAAAATCCGTCTGTTGCTAAAGTTATTTTAAATAAAGCGGTAAATGCAGCAAGAGCTCGTTCAGCGGCTAGAAAAGCGCGAGATTTAACCCGAAGAAAAACAGCACTTGAAAGTACCTCCTTACCCGGTAAGTTAGCAGATTGTTCAGAAAAGGATCCTGCACTTTCTGAAATTTATATCGTTGAGGGTAATTCAGCGGGAGGTTCAGCAAAATCCGCAAGAGATCGACGAACGCAAGCAATTTTGCCACTTCGAGGAAAAATATTAAATGTTGAGAAAGCGCGATTAGATCGAATTCTTGGTAATAAAGAAATTCAAGCTATGATTACTGCCTTTGGAGCAGGTATTAGTGAAGATTTTGACTTGGATAAATTACGTTATCATAAGATTGTTATTATGACAGATGCCGATGTAGACGGTGCACACATACGTACATTATTACTTACTTTTTTCTATCGTTATATGCCTCAACTTGTTGAAAATGGGAATGTATTTATTGCACAGCCACCACTTTATAAAGTGACTAAAAATAAACAATCAGAATATGTGTACAATGAAAAAGCACTTGAAAAATTATTAGATGAAATCGGACGAGATAATATTGCATTACAACGATACAAAGGTCTTGGAGAGATGGATGCTGAGCAATTATGGGATACCACAATGGATCCTGATAAACGAATTCTTTTACGTGTAGAAATCGATGACGCCGCAGGCGCAGATGAAATATTTACAACATTAATGGGTGACCGTGTCGAACCACGACGTGAATTTATTGAGACCCATGCCAAATATGTAAAGAATTTGGATATATAATGATTTGGAGGTAGCAAGGAATGGATGAAAATCAACAAAGAGATCAGATTATTTCCGTTGAATTACAAGATGAAATGAAGAAGTCATACATTGATTATGCTATGAGTGTAATTGCATCAAGAGCGCTGCCAGATGTTCGTGATGGATTAAAGCCTGTACAACGACGAATTTTATACTCAATGATTGAGTTGAATTTATCTCCGGATAAACCTTTCCGTAAATCGGCACGTATCGTCGGAGATACAATGGGTAAATATCACCCACACGGTGACTCTTCAATATATGATGCAATGGTACGTATGGCACAAGAATTTTCACTTCGAGAAATGCTTGTTGAGGGCCATGGTAACTTTGGATCTGTAGATGGTGATAGTGCGGCGGCTATGCGTTATACAGAAGCACGTTTAAGTAAAATTGCCATGGAAATGTTAGCAGATATAAATAAAGACACCATTGATTATAGACCAAACTTTGATGAATCTTTAAAAGAACCCATTGTTCTTCCAGCAAGATATCCTAATCTTTTAGTTAATGGTACATCAGGTATTGCTGTTGGGATGGCAACGAATATTCCGCCACATAACTTAGAAGAAGTTATTGATGGTGTTGTAAAAATCATTGATAATCAAGTAGTAGAAAATCGTGAGACGGAAATTGATGAATTGATTGATATTGTTAAAGGTCCGGATTTTCCGACATATGGTAGTATATTGGGAACATCCGGTTTTACAGAAGCATATCGGACAGGTAAAGGAATGGTTAAAGTTCGTGCAACAGTTGATATTGAGCCAATGAGCGCAACACGTCAACGTATTATTGTGACTGAATTACCCTTCCAAGTCAATAAAGCAAGACTCATTGAAAAAATCGCAGATTTAGTTAAAGAAAAACGAATTGAAGGTATTAGTGATTTACGCGATGAATCCGACCGACGTGGAATGCGTATTGTTGTCGAACTAAAAAAAGATGCCAATGCCAATGTTATACTAAATAAATTATACAAGCATACCCAATTACAAGATTCATTTGGTATGAATATGCTTTCATTAGTGAACAATGAGCCTAAAATATTAAACTTAAAGCAAATGCTCGTATACTATTTGGATCATCAAAAAGATGTGGTAACACGTCGTACAAAGTATGATTTAAAACGTGCTGAAGATCGTGCACATATTTTAGAAGGACTCATTAAAGCCTTAGATCATATTGATGAAGTTATTAAGATTATTCGTGGATCAAATAGTACAGCAGATGCAAAAATAAACTTGATGGAACGGTTTGGTTTTTCAGAAGCCCAAGCCCAAGCAATTGTTGATATGCGATTAAGAGCATTAACGGGCTTAGAACGTGAAAAATTAGAAAAAGAATATCAAGAACTACTTGAATTAATCAAAGAATTAAAAGCAATTCTTGCGGATATGAAACGTTTATTACAAGTTATCAAAGAAGAATTACTGATTATTCGAGCAAAATATGGAACACCAAGACGAACAAAGATTACATTTGATGATGGTGAAATTGATATTGAAGATTTAATTAAAGAAGAGATGACGACGATTACAATGACGCATCTTGGATATATAAAGCGTATGCCAATCGATACATATCAAAGCCAAAATCGAGGTGGAAAAGGAAAAATTGGGGCGACCATTCGTGAAGAAGATTTCATTGAACGAATATTTATTACGTCAACCCATCATTATATTCTCTTCTTTACAGATCGAGGAAAGGTATATCGATTAAAAGCCTATGAAGTGCCTGAATCGAGCCGAACAGCTAGAGGAACAGCTATTGTTAATCTGCTTCAGATTGAATCCGGTGAGAATATTACAGCCGTCATTCCGCTGAAAGATTATTCAGAAGATAAGTATCTTCTTATGGCCACAAAAGGTGGTATGATTAAAAAATCATCCATCATGGAATACTCAAACATTCGCGTGAGTGGATTACAAGCGATTAACTTGCGTGATGATGATATTTTGATTGAAGTTAAATTAACAGATAACCAACAAGAAGTCATCCTTGGAACAAGACTTGGTCAATGTATTCGGTTCTTAGAATCGGATGTACGTGTGATTGGACGAACGTCTATTGGCGTAAAAGGAATTAATTTAAATGATGATGATGAAGTCATCGGAATGCAATTAATATCTCAAGGAAAAGATTTACTTGTTGTATCAGAAAAAGGTTTAGGAAAACGAACACCGATGGAAGAGTTTAGTGCTCAAAATCGTGGTGGTAAAGGTGTTAAATTCTATAAAATAAATGCACGAACCGGAAATGTTGTTGGAATGAAAGCGGTCAATGATGATAATGAACTTATTTTAATTACGACCGAAGGCATTGTCATTTGTATTCGAGTTCATGATATAAGTACATTTGGTCGTGTAACTTCTGGGGTAAAACTTATGGATTTAGATGAAGATATCTTTATTGCAAGTATTGCTAGAATCAAAGAAATAAAAACAAAAACAGAAGAATAATGAAGAAATAAAATCCGCCTACATGGGCGGATTTTTCTGTAATATGTTTGTAATAGGAAACATGCAGATTATTTGTTATAATAGAACAGAGAATTTAATGTAATATACTAGGAAAGAAATGGTTATGATTAAATATACTAAGAAAAACCAAAGAATTGCATATATACTTATTCTTGTTCTTTTCATTTTTAGTCATTTGAGTATGACCAATACAATCAATGGACGTGAAGTTGATACATTTGGATTTACGGATGATGAAATCAATCGAACAATTAATAATATTAATAAGGTAAGAGCTATTTATGACTTACCTTATTTGTCATATAATGAATCATTGAATAAAACTGCTGAGACCCATAATAGGTATATGGAATTTAATAAAAGTTTTTCATCTATAGAAGAAAGTGGTAAAACATACTTTCGAGGTCGATATCCTTGGGATCGAACAACCTTTAATAATTATCGTAAACCTTATGTTTTTGAATTATTAAATAATAATATTTCAAACTATACAAGTGGTTTAAATCAGTTGATTCAAAACCCTTATGCAAGATATGGTATTTTAGATCCTTTATATGAGGATTTAGGAATGAATATATATAAAGGGTATGTAACCTATCTTTTAGGTGGAAAATCAAGAAGCAATCAATATGAAGTGGTCTATCCTTATAATCAACAAACAGATGTAGGGACTATTTTTACGAATAAGTATATACTCAACCCTTATGCAGATGTAAAAACAAATGCTTTTGTAGGAATTCCAATTACATATACATATTATGAAGAGTCAGGAATTATTGAACGATTTAATAATCTAAAAGTGAGTGTGACAAATGTTTCCACTGAAAAAGAAATCGATACACTAATTATTACTTCGGATCAAGATCGAAATATTAATAATACAATTATGATTTTACCATTAAAATCCTATAGTTATGGGACCACCTACCAAATTAAGATAACAGGTACAATGACTTTTGATCGAATGATTGAAATTAACGGTGTTCAAACAAATCGAAAAGCCATTAATTATACATCAACATTCACAACAGCTTCAAGTTCATTTACCATCAACCAACAGGCCTATGTTACTCGAAGTCAATTCGTTGAAGAATTAATGAAAACAAGTTCAATTCCAAAAAAAGAGTCATTAGAAATCATTTTTTCAGATGTAAATGTAAATTCACCTAATTACAAATATATTTATACCGCTTATATTAATGATATTATATTAGGTTATGAGAATAATATGTATCGACCAAATGCAAACATAAGTCGTGAACAAGTTTATACAATAATTATTCGTACCTATGAAAAAGAGTATGGGACAATCAATCTTTCATCTTCTGAGCGATCTATTCGTTTTACAGACAAAGATAAAATAAGTAATTATGCATTAGAGTCGATTTACAAAGCAAAGAAAATTGGATTAATTACGGATAATGCCTATCAGTTTAATCCATCATCATATATAACAACATTAGAATTTAATAATATTATGGAACAATATAAGAAAATTATAAAATAGCTTTTATTATGGAGGTAACTGAATGCAAAACGCCATCAATCATTCAGAGATTCGTATTATTGAATTATCGCATATCGTTGAAAAAATAAAAGAAATGATTTTATCAGCAAATTATTATCTTGGAGATGATATACGTGAAAAAATTCAGGCATCAATTCAAACAGAGGAATCGGAAACAGGCATTCATATTTTGAATCAGCTCATAGAAAATGCAGATATCGCAGCAAATAAAAAAATGCCTATTTGTCAAGATACAGGAATTGCAGTCTTCTTTGTAGAAATAGGTGAAGACATTCATTTTTATAATGATTTATCGATAAAAAATGATGAACAAAGTGGAATTGAACAGGCAATTAACGAAGGTGTTCGACAGGGGTATACAGAAGGATATTTACGAAAATCCATAGTAAGAGACCCGTTTGATCGTATAAATACAGGGGATAATACACCGGCAGTTATTCACTATGATATTGTTCCCGGTCATCAATTAAAAATATATTTTTCACCTAAAGGCATCGGTAGTGAAAACATGAGTCGAATATATATGCTAAAACCTTCTGAAGGAATGGAAGGGGTTAAACGTGTAGCTCTTGAAGCGATTGAATTAGCCGGACCGAATCCATGTCCGCCGATTATTGTTGGTATTGGTGTCGGTGGATCATTTGAAAAGGCGGCAATTTTGGCAAAAAAATCCCTACTTAGACCTATCAATCAACATTCAGAGCATCCTAAAATTGCTGATTTAGAAGACGAAATTCTAAAATCAGCCAATAATTTAGGTATAGGGCCTCAAGGTTTTGGAGGAAGAACAACCGCACTAAGTGTCAACATTCTTACCTATCCAACACATATTGCCGGATTACCGGTAGCTATAAATATGAGTTGTCATGCAACAAGACATTCGGAAATTGTTATATAATGAAGGAGAATATTCATGATTCAGATGCATACACCACTAACTAAAGACAAGGTTGAACAACTATCGTGTGGAGATCAAGTTTTGCTTACAGGAACAGTATATACGTCAAGAGATGCAGGTCATAAACGGATGATAGAACAACTTAGAAATAATCAGCCCTTGCCTTTTCCAATCGAAAATAGTATTTTATATTATGTTGGTCCGGCACCGGCTCGTGAAGGTGAAGTTATAGGTTCTGCAGGTCCCACAACAAGTTATCGTATGGATGAATTCACACCAACATTATTAGACCTTGGATTAACAGGAATGATCGGTAAGGGTGATCGTAATCAAGAGGTTATATATTCAATGATTAAAAACAAAGCAATCTATTTTGGTGCAGTAGGTGGGGCGGCGGCTTTATTAGCGAATTGTATTAAAGAATCAAAAATTATTGCCTATGAGGATTTAGGTCCGGAAGCATTACGTGAATTGTATGTTGAAGATTTTCCGGTAACTGTTGTGATTGATTCAAAAGGAAATAATCTCTATAAAAAAGCAAGAGAAAAGTATATGTTATGACATAATGACATATAGATTAAAAACAATCTTGTAATTCAAAAATATATATACTATAATAAATTTAGATTGGAGCTTTCGTGACGCAAGAAGTTATTAAACATAAGAAATTAAAATTCTTTCAATGGTGCATTATTTTCATTATACTATATATAGCAGTTGTTTCTATTATTGAAATGATTGAGCTAGTAAGCAAGTATGAAGTAAATCGTATTATTGATTTTTTTATTGTGCTGTACTTGTTCATTTTCATTTTTTTGTATTGGCAAATGCATTCTTATCAATATGAGATTACTGAAGGATACCTCATTATAAGGGAAATATTAGGAAAAAAGGAAAAATATATTCTTATGATTCCGTTTGATCATATTATAAGTGTATCAGAGCAACGAAAGAATAAAGAGTATAGGTATCAAAAGAAAAAAACATGTTTAAAACATTGGATGCCTAAGTATTTTGTATATTTCATTGAATATGATGATTATATGGATATTAGTTTAATAAAATTGCAGTGTAGTCATGAATTTATTCAATCACTTAATAAGCATAGGTAGTTTATAATAAACTATATATGTTATAATATATTAAGTAACAATAATTTTGACAATAAATTTGTCATGAGTAAAGGGAGGAAAAGAATTATGAAAAAAATGTTAACAATTTTATTAGCACTTATGTTAATCGTAGGTTTAACAGCATGTGGTGGAAATGATGATGTATCAACAGATACAGGCGTGGAGGATGTAGTTGATGCAGTCGAGGATACGGTTGAGGATGTAAGTGATGCAGTCGAAGATACGGTTGATGAAATGACAGAAACTGATTTTTCTGTAGCCTTAGTAACAGATACTGGTGGAATTGATGATAAATCCTTTAACCAAGGTACATGGGAAGGTATTGAAAAATTTGCTGAAGAAACAGGTGCAGATATCACATATGCGCAATCTAATTCAGATGCAGATTATGTTCCAAACCTTTCAACATTTGCAGAAGAAGATTATGATTTAATTGTTGCTCCTGGTTTTTTATTTGTTGATTCAATATCAGAAGTTTCAAATAATTTTCCTGATCAAAAGTTTTTAATTATTGATGAAGTTGTTGCAGACAGAAGCAATGTTGCAAGTGCAGTATTCGCAGAAGAACAAGGTTCTTTCTTAGTTGGTGTTGCAGCAGCGCAAGCAACACTTGATGCAGGTATGAATTCTGTTGGTTTTATCGGTGGGATGGACTTTGCTTTGATTCAAAAATTTGAAGCAGGATTTATCGCGGGTGTTAAAGAAGTTGCTCCGGATATGGAAGTTGTTGTAGAGTATGTTGGTGACTTTGTTTCAACAGAGGTTGCAGCATCTTATGCAAGCCGTATGTATGATAATGGTAGTTATGTCATTTATCATGCAGCAGGTGGAGCAGGTAATGGTTTATTAAAAGAAGCCAAAGACCGTCGTGCAAGTGGTGAAGATGTATGGGCAATTGGTGTTGATAAAGACCAATATGAAGATGGTATATATGGAACCGGCGATGAATCAGCTGTTTTAACATCAATGGTAAAACGTGTTGATGTTGCTTCTTATAATGTTTCTAAGATGACCATGGATGGTGAATTTCCAGGTGGAGAAACACTTGTATTTACACTTGAAAATGATGGTGTAGGTATACCAGAAGAAAATCCAAATTTATCCGAAGAAATTGTAAGTTTAGTTGATGACTATGCAACACAAATAAAATCAGGCGAAATAACTGTACCGACTGTACCGGAAGATTAATTCGCATAATGACATAAAAACCAAGACTTATGTCTTGGTTTTTATTTTATACAAATAACTTAAGGAGTGGTGTTATGGAATATGTAGTTGAAATGCTGGATATTACAAAAGAATTTCCTGGAATAAAGGCAAATGATCGTGTAACATTACAAGTAAAACAAGGTGAAATTCATGCGTTACTAGGAGAAAACGGGGCGGGTAAATCAACATTAATGAGTGTTTTATTCGGATTATATCAACCGGACGAAGGAATCATCAAAGTTAGAGGTAAAGAAGTCAATATTGCAAATCCTAACATCGCAAATGAACATGGAATAGGCATGGTACACCAACATTTTAAATTAGTAGAAAACTTTACCGTTACTGAAAATATAATATTAGGTGAAGAACCCAAAAAATCAATGGGTCGTATTGATATAGAACGTGCTGAACAAAGAGTAAAAGAAATTAGCCAACAATACGGTTTGCGTGTTGATCCAAAAGCAAAAATAGAAGATATATCTGTAGGAATGCAACAACGTGTAGAAATCCTTAAAATGCTGTATAGGAATGCTGAAATACTTATATTTGATGAGCCTACAGCGGTATTAACACCACAAGAAATTCATGAATTAGTGAATATAATGAAAGAACTGGTCAATGAAGGAAAATCAATTGTATTAATTACGCACAAACTCAAAGAAATAAAAGAGGCTGCAGATCGATGTACAGTTCTACGCCGAGGTAAATATATAGGCACAATAGATGTAGAGGATACATCCGAAGAGAAAATGGCTGAAATGATGGTTGGACGTGAAGTAAGCTTTAGTGTTGAAAAAGAAAAAGCAAGTCCTAAAGATGTTGTTTTATCTATAAAAAATTTAGTAGTTAAAAATAATCGTGATTTAATTGCTGTTAAAAACTTAAGTTTAGACGTGAAACGTGGTGAAATTTTTTGTGTAGCAGGCATTGACGGGAATGGACAGTCAGAATTAATTGAAGCCATTACCGGATTAAGAAAAATAGATTCGGGTTCAATATTAATTAATGGAACAGAAATTCAAAACAAGAGTATTCGTGAACGAACATTATCAGGTATTGGGCACATTCCAGAAGATCGTCATAAATACGGGTTAGTATTAGATTTTAGCCTGGAAGAAAACTTGGCATTACAATCGTATTTTAGTTCTGCGCTTGCCCAAAATGGATTAATTAAATTTGAAGAGCGTCGAAAAATGTCCGAACAGCTCATTGAAGAATTTGATGTTCGAAGTGGAAAAGGAAGTCAAACACCGGCTCGAAGTATGTCAGGTGGTAATCAGCAAAAAGCAATTATTGCACGTGAAATATATCGTTCACCGGATTTATTAATTGCGGCACAACCAACGCGAGGCTTAGATGTTGGAGCAATAGAATATATTCATAAACGTTTAGTTGAAGAACGTGATCAAGGAAAAGCTGTTTTACTAATGTCATTAGAAATGGAAGAAGTATTGAATCTTTCGGATAAAATTGCCGTAATATATGAAGGTGAAATCGCCGGAATAGTTCATGCAAATGAAACCAATGAAAATGAGATTGGATTAATGATGTCCGGATCGAAGAAAGGAGCTATCAGCTAATGCGAAATATTAGGATGTTTATTGCAAACGAAAAAAATCATAAAGTATTAATTCCTATGATAGCTATTTTTATGGGATTTTTCATTGGATCATTAATTATGTTGATTACTAAACAAAGCCCAACAGTTATGTTTAAATCAATTCTACGTGCTGTAACAGGGATTAATATGGATCGTTTAGGAACCGATAAATGGTTTAGTGCACGTATTGCAGGAGAGTATTATGTTTATGTGATGCCAATCGTACTTACCGGTTTATCTGTGGCCTTTGCATTTAGAACAGGTCTTTTTAATATAGGAGCCGAAGGTCAATTATTAATGGGTGCATTTGCAACTACAGTGATTGGTATTAATCTAGATCTTCCAAAATTGATTTTATTACCCATTATTGTTATAGCCGGTGCATTAGCCGGTGGGCTTTGGGGGTTTATCCCAGGATTTTTAAAAGCAAGATATAATGTTCATGAGGTTGTTGTTACAATTATGTTAAACTATACAGCTTTATTTTTGACAAACTACTTAATGAAATTAATTCCGGGAAGTTCAACAACGAAAACAGTCGATTTAAATGAAAATGCTCTATTAGGAAGTGAGATGCTTCGAAACTTAACGAGTAACTCACGTTTAAATTTTGGGTTTATTGTCGTCATTATAGCGGTATTCCTATTTTGGTTTATAATAAATAAAACAACCTTTGGCTATGAATTAAAAGCAGTTGGCTTTAACCCATTTGCTGCAAAATATTCAGGTATGAAAGTTGAAAGAAATGCAGCATTATCTATGGCTATTGCAGGTGCTTTTTCAGGCCTTGCAGGTGTAATTATTGTATCCGGAACCTTTGGATATGGTCGTATGATTGCATCATTCGAGAATTATGGATTTGACGGAATTGCTGTTGCATTAATTGGAGGAAACACAGCAGTTGGTTCATTGTTAAGTGGGCTATTATTAGGTTCATTAAAAGCGGCCCAACCAATTATGCAAGGACAAGGCGTTCCAAATGCCATAGCGACAATTATTACAGCGACAATTATAATTTTCGTTGCAATGCAAAAAGGTATACAGGCTCTTCTAAAAAAAGTAAAGGGGGCTAAATAATATGCAAGATTTAATTTATTCTATGATTCAAGCAACTTTGATTTATGCAACACCTATTATTCTCGCAGCAATGGGAGGATTGTTTTCAGAACGAAGTGGTGTTGTTAATATCGGTTTAGAAGGTATTATGATGATTGGTGGATTTGCATCGGCAACAGTCATTGTCTTTATTGAAAATTTTACAAGTTTAGCACCTTGGATTTCTTTGATAGCCGGAATACTTGCAGGTATGCTTATTTCTTTATTACATGCCTACCTTTCCGTAAATCTAAGTAGTGACCAGGTAATATCCGGTACAGCTATTAATATTTTTGCAGGCGGTATTACCATATATCTTGCAGAAATTATTTTTCAACAACAAAGAACAGATACCTTTAATCAAGGATTTTTAAAATCATCGATTCCTATATTAGACAAAATCCCTGTTATCGGACCGAGTTTATTTAGTAGATTATATCCGACAGTATATTTAGCCTTTATTATTGTATTAATTTCATGGTACTTACTATATAAAACGTCTTTCGGTTTACGATTAAGAGCAACGGGAGAACATCCGCAAGCAGTAGATAGTATGGGTATTAATGTATATAAAATGCGTTATATTGGCGTATTAACATCTGGAGCATTAGCCGGACTCGCCGGTGGTATTATGGTGTTAACGCAAAATACACAATATACAATAACAAGTATTCATGGTACCGGATTTATCGCCTTAGCGGCACTTATTTTTGGAAAGTGGAGACCGGCGGGTGTTGTTGCAGCCAGTTTATTCTTTGGATTTTCACAAGTTCTCAGTTTATATTCGAATTCTATAGCAGATGTATTTAATTTGGATTTTATAGGAAAACTTCCAAATGAGTTTTTCTTTGCACTACCGTATGTATTAACGGTTATAGCCCTTGTTGTATTTAGTGGAAAATCAGTTGGACCCAAAGCAGCAGGTGAACCCTATGACAAAGCAAAGCGTTAATTACTAAATCAATACGATAAGATAGGATCAGGGTATTGAATCCTTGGTCCTATTATATTGAATAGCGATTAAAATCACTTGCTTTTAGAGTTTTAATAAAATAGTTGTCAAAAGAGGTTGACAATAGCAACTGGCTTTAGTATAATAATTCTTGCGCTGAAAATAACAGCAATTTCATATTATTATAATTATTTCAGTTTGGAGAAGTACTCAAGTGGCTGAAGAGGTGCCCCTGCTAAGGGTATAGGTCGTTAATAGCGGCGCGAGGGTTCAAATCCCTCCTTCTCCGTTAGTTTTTAAGAAATTAAAAACTTATGTAAAAAAGTTGTTGACACAGTCTGCGAGATATGATATTATAATCTTCGCTGACAAAAACAGCGAAACACAGAAAAATACAATGAACTTTTGATAATTGAATAGTGAAGTAAACCAAGTTATACCTAAA